>JACCDT010775588.1_pt1 | contig 10301 bp, 11 predicted proteins | sample 7446291 | NCBI WGS metagenome assembly JACCDT01 (sample SAMN15323446, study PRJNA562643) | freshwater metagenome | isolation source: river surface water | place: USA:Blue River Watershed | collected 2017-08-17 | reverse complement strand
TTCTCGATGCCGACAGAGCAGCAAAGCTTTCCTCTACCAAGTAACTTTCCTCATGGAGCTAACCTTTAAAGAATTCTTGCGTAGCGGCAAGGAACAATTGGCAGCTGCCGGTTTCGCTGACGTGGAAGCAGAACACCTACTGGCTCACACACTTGGAATCTCGCGGATGGATCTTCATAATCCGGTCGCAGTAGAAAGCGCATTGACTGCAATTGGTGATACAACAATTGTGGAAGAGACTTTCTGGAAGTTACTTGATCGCCGATGCGCGCACGAGCCACTTCAGTATCTAACGGGTGTTGCATATTTTCGCCATCTCGAGCTGAAGGTTGGCCCTGGCGTATTGGTTCCGCGCCCGGAGAGTGAACTTCTCGTTGAAGCAGTTCTGGCATTTGTTGAGAAGCGTGAAGGCGCTGTCAGTGTTGTCGATCTCGGTGCTGGTTCGGGCGCGCTTGCACTCGCGATTGCAACGGAGGCTCCGCAGACACACGTGATCGCTGTTGAGAAAAGTCCGGCAGCAATCGAATGGCTGAAAGAGAATGTCTCCTTTATCGATGAGAAGGTTCGTATTCTCGAATCCGATGTTGCAACAGCACTCGTCGGAGTTAAGTGCGATGTTGTCATCGCCAATCCACCCTATATTCCTAATGCACAGGAACTTCCGCGAGATGTTCGAGAACACGAGCCGGCCGAAGCTCTTTATGGGGGAGAAGATGGGATGAAATTGCCTCGCCTCTTTATTTCAACTGCATCAAGGCTGCTCAAGAGTGGTGGATTCCTCGCGATAGAGCATCATGAAGAACAGGGCCTGGAAATCGCAGCGGTCTTGCATGAAGATTTCACCGATATTCTTCTGCACAAGGATTTAACTGGACGTCCGCGATTTACAACGGCGGTGAGGAGATAACGGTGGCCCCTCGCGTAGATTTGAAGCAAGGTGAGACAAAGAAGCACATCGCACGAGCGCTGAAATCGCTACGTGATGGTTATGTCATTGTTGCTCCACTGGAACATGGATATGTCTACCTGGCCGATGCATTTTCACCATTTGCTGTTCGAGCAATGCATGTTCTGCGCGGAGATGAACTTGGAACTGCCGCGCAAGTTTTAGGCCACAGCGCTCAGACGATTTTAGGAATTACTCGCGATATCTCTGAAGATGCACAAGAAATGATGGAACATTTCTGGCCAGGATTGCTCTCACTTACTCTAAAGCCAAATAGATCTTTACATTGGGATCTTGGAGATGACAGAGCACTAGATGCAGTCAGCGTTCGTGTTCCAAAGTCAAAGTTTGTGAAGGCGCTACTGAAAGAATCTGGACCGCTCGCCGTTGCCAGTGCATCACCAGCGGGAAGCGAACCGATGCTCAAACTCAGCAGGACTCAACTGAAAGAGTGGGATATCGCCGTCGCCTTCGATAACGGCGCCCTTAAGCCAGGTCCAAGCTCCTCAATCGTCGATTTCACTGAGGGCCATCCGCGCATACTTCGTGCGGGGGCTATCTCCGTGGCTGAGATGACAGAGGTCATACCTCTCATTTATGTCTAGTAACTATTAGGCTGACGCCCATGTCCGAAACTTACTATGGCCCAGATTTCACACTTTTAGCGAAGCAAGATCCAGATATTGCAGGTGTGCTCCTTTCAGAACTCAAGAGACAACAGACCAACCTGCAATTAATCGCATCCGAGAACTTCACATCGCGTGCCGTGTTGGCAGCCCTTGGTTCAACACTTTCCAATAAGTATGCAGAGGGCTATCCAGGCAAGCGATATTACGGTGGCTGCGAGGAAGTAGATAAAGCAGAAGTCATTGCAATCGATCGCGCAAAGGCTCTCTTTGGCGCAGAGCATGCCAATGTTCAGCCGCACTCTGGAGCCAGCGCAAATATCGCGGTCTATCAAGCATTTACAAAGCCAGGCGATACCGTCTTGGCGATGTCACTTCCACATGGTGGCCACCTCACACATGGTTCAAAAGTTAACTTCTCGGGCAAGTGGTTCAATATCGTCTCTTATGGTGTTCGCCAAGATAACGAGCTCATTGATTACGACGAACTCCGCGATCTAGCAATTGCCAATAAGCCAAAGATGATTTGCTCAGGTGCGACTGCCTACCCATCACTAATTGATTTTGAGAAAGTTCGTGCGATTTGCGATGAAGTCGGCGCAATCATGTGGGTAGATGCTGCTCACTTCGTTGGACTCGTTGCAGGAAAGGCGATTCCTTCCCCTGTTCCTTATGCAGATGTAGTCTCCTTTACAACACATAAAGTTTTGCGCGGACCACGCGGTGGAATGATCCTGTCTAAAGCAGAGCATGCAGCTGCAATTGATAAGGCAGTCTTCCCAGGAATGCAGGGTGGCCCAATCATGTCTGCCGTTGCAGGCAAAGCTGTTGCGCTCGCTGAATGTGCAACACCTGCCTATCAAAAGTATGCAAAGGATGTCATCGTCAATGCGCAGACACTTGCTGCAGCACTGGAAGAAGAAGGTATGCGCGCTGTCTCTGGCGGAACGCAGACCCACTTAGCTCTCATCGATATTCGTTCAACCGGCGTCAATGGCAAGGTTGCTGACGAGCGTTGTGGAGCTGCAGGAATCGTTCTCAATAAGAACTCGATTCCTTACGATCCAGAGGCTCCATCAGTGACTTCAGGTATTCGTGTGGGTACGCCTGCCACAACAACACAAGGCATGGGTACATCAGAGATGAAGACAATTGCATCACTGATTGCACGAGCAATTAAGAGCGATGATGCAAAGGTGCATGCAGGAATTAAATCTGAGGTACATGCACTTACTGCAAAATTTCCTATCTACGAGGATTAAAGAAAAGCTTTAAGCAATGCGTGAGTACCTAGCAACCCTGCTCTTAGCGGCAGCGCTCTGCTATGTAGTTACTCCATTTGTGCGTACCTGGGCTTTGAAATTCGGTGCTGTTGCACATATTCGAACTCGCGATATTCACACAACCCCAACACCTCGTTGGGGCGGCCTCGCAATGTGGATTGCGATGGCGCTGACATTTGCCATGGTTAGCCATCTCTCACTAGTCGGTAAATCTTTTGGTCGCGAAACTCTCGGAATCTTTCTCGCAGCAACTCTCTTGGTGGCAATCGGTCTCATTGATGATCGCTTCGAACTCGATGCGCTAACCAAATTAGCTGGGCAAGCCCTGGCTGCAGGAATCTTGCTCCTCTTCGGAATTCAAGTTCTCTGGCTTCCCATCAATGGAGTCATCACACTTCCACCAAGTATTGGGCAGTTGGTTACGGTTCTGATAGTTCTCATCACCATCAACGCCGTTAACTTCATCGATGGTTTAGATGGTTTAGCTGCAGGAATCGTTGCCATTTCAGGAGCGGCCTTCTTCGCCTTTGCATACCTATTGGCAGTTGTTTACGGCTTTAATCGCGCAGGTGCACCATCACTGATCACCGCAGTAATCATCGGTGTCTGCATCGGATTCCTGCCCCACAACGCACACCCTGCAAAGATCTTTATGGGCGATTCCGGATCAATGTTCCTAGGCCTTCTTCTTGCAGCTTCTGCAATTACATTGACTGGGCAGATTGATCCCAATGCAATCTCTGCAGAGAAGTTAGGCCCAACTCTTCTGCCACTAGCTCTGCCTTTTGCAGTCCTTGCAATTCCACTTCTTGATTTATTTAGCGCAATCTTCCGCAGATTGCGTGCTGGCCAATCACCATTTAGTTCAGATAAGGACCATCTTCATCACAGAATCTTGCGCGCCGGTAACTCTCACTTGCGTACAACTTTGATTATGTATCTCTGGACAGCAACGATTGCTTTTCCAGTAGTTGTTTCAGCATTTGCTCCATTGTGGGTCGCAGTTGTCGCTGCTGGCGCAATGCTCGCCTTCACTATCTTCTTTTCAAAGAGCGGAATCAAGCGCGGAGGCAAAATTGTCTCGAAGTAATGAGAGCCAACTACTTAAGGGCGCCCTCACACCGACACTTACCATCGGAGTTATTGCGATCGCAGCGGCAACATATTTCCGTGGAACTCCAGGATTTATCGGGGCGCTTCTTGCCCAAGTTGTTGTCGTTATTTATTTTCTCGTGCACCTACTCGTTTCAAAGTTCACTCGGGATTTAGATCCCATGAGCACGATGGCGATGGCGATGCTTTCTTACTTTGCGAAAATATTGCTGGCGGGCGCCTTCTTCTGGATTCTGGGGCAGTACACAACCGAGGCTGACCTCGACCGGAAGGTCTTTGGGGTCACCGCTGTCGCTCTGACCTTCGCTTGGCTGGGGGGAGAGGTAGCGAGTTATCTAAAGTTGAAAACTCATCTACCATTACCGCATGAGCCAAAACCCTAGTAACAACAGCGCTGAAAACCAGAAGGCCAGTAGACGCGAAGAGAACGCCCTCTGGACAATCTTTGGATATCTCCTTTCAGGCCTGCTCTTCTGGGGCGGGGTCGGCTGGGCAGCTGACCGTTTCTTCAACACCAGCTATCTCACCCTGATCGGCCTCTTGGTCGGTATGGGCGGGGCGCTCTACCTCGTGTGGCTTAGGTTCGGGCGCGAATAAGCCGCTCCTTGCGGAGCTCGGGCAAGTGATGAGCCCCACCGAAAACCCACAAGATTCGATTTCACAGGGGGCAGGTTTTCCCCATAAGGTTGGCCTGCTTTACCGCTTCCCCAGCGAATGATTTATAAGCCTTTTTATCTTTCAAGGAGTGTGTGTGCGCACGTTTGTTCGTTCAGCTGCTGAAGGCGAGGGATTCGTCCCGCCTAGCGCAAACGACTTTATTTTGCCGCCGTTCTTCGAGAGCATTCCTTGGTTAACGAAGCCAGTTCTTCTCGCATTTCTTGCAGTCATTGTTATTTCAGTTTTCTTCATTCTCTCTTCACGTAAAGCTGCAACTGTTCCTTCGAAACTCCAGTTCGCAGGAGAGAGCGTTTACGGATTTATTCGCGATGGGCTCGCTAAAGATGTACTCGGTCCAGAGTTCATGCGCTTTGTTCCTTACCTCTTTACTCTCTTCACCTTCGTTCTTGTGAACAATATCTTCGCGATTGTTCCGATGTTGCAATTCTCTGCCATGTCACGTGTTGGATTCCCATATGCGCTCGCGATCATTACCTACCTTGTTTATCATTATGTCGGTGTAAAGCGTCAAGGTCTTGGTCACTACCTCAAGGGCATCGCTTTTATGCCAGGAGTACCAAAGCCAATTTACGTACTTCTGACACCCATTGAAATCGCAACATTCTTTATAGTTCGCCCATTCACACTCGGCCTTCGTCTCTTTGCAAATATGTTTGCTGGCCACCTCCTCCTTCTCGTCTTTATTTTGGGTGGAGAACATCTGCTTCAAGGCGTAATCGGATTGAAACTGGTTAGCCCTTTTGCATTCACAATGGGAATCCTTCTTACATTCTTCGAGTTCATGGTGCAGTGCCTTCAGGCCTACATCTTCACTCTTCTTACCGCCCTATACGTCGCTGGATCCCTGGCAGACGAGCACTAACAACTAACTTTGGAGAGGTAACTTCGCCTCTTCAAGCAAGAAAGGTATAAACATGACAGGCTCACTTAACGTCATCGGTTACGGCATTGCTGCAATCGGACCTGCAATCGCGACAGGCATGATCTTCGCCGCTTACATCAGCGGAGTAGCTCGCCAGCCAGAGTCACGCAGCGTTCTTCAGCCAATTGCGTTCCTTGGTTTTGCGATGGCAGAAGCTCTCGCACTCTTCGGCCTCGTACTCGCATTCGTTCTCTAAGGAGAGAAAATGCAAGCAATTAGTCTTTTAGCGGGCGGAGAGCCTCTAAACCCATTGATTCCGCATACATCGGAGATCATTGTCGGGTTTATTGCTTTCACGCTTCTCTTCCTTGTGCTCAAGAGCAAGGTTGTTCCTATGTTTGAAAAGGCATATGCGGCTCGTACTGAAGCAATTGAGGGCGGCATCGAACGTGCAGAAAAAGCACAGCTCGAAGCACAGCGCGCACTTGTCCAGTACAACGAACAACTTTCATCTGCTCAGGGTGAAGCTTCAAAGCTTCGTGAAGATGCTCGCATTCAAGGCGCAGCAATTCTCGAAGAGCTTCGCACTAAGGCGCAGGAAGAAGCTGCTCGCATCACCGCAGCAGCTCACGCATCCATTGAGACAGAGCGCCAACAGGCAGTTACATCACTCCGTAATGAAGTTGGTGCACTTGCAGTTGAGCTAGCTTCAAAGATTGTCGGCGAGGCACTTGATGACCAAGCTCGCCAATCACGGATCGTGGATCGATTTATCGAAGACCTCGAGAAGTCGCAGAAGAAATAACAGAGAAGTAAGAGAAGAGAAAGAAGAGTATGAGAATCCATCTCGGAGGAAGTAGCCGTCAGTCACTTGTGACTGCACGCGCAAAGCTCGATGCTGCCGTAAAGGGCGCAAGTGCAGCTTCTGCTTCTGAACTCTCTACTCAACTCTTCTTCGCAGCAGATGTTCTCTCCAAGAACACCTCACTTCGTCGTGCTTTTGCAGATCCATCACGTGAGGCAGCCTCAAAGGGCGCTCTCGTAAAGGATCTCTTTGGCAAGACTCTCAGCGCACTTGCACTAGAAATACTCACAGATGTTTCAGCTCTTCGCTGGTCATCTGCAGGAGACCTAGTCCATGTAGTTGAGCAGTTAGCGATTGAGGCAGAAGCATCAGCTGCAAATATCAATAACGAACTTGATCGCGTAGAAGATGAGTTCTTCGAAACATCACATCTCGTTGTCGATAACTTTGAATTACGTAAGGCGCTCGTCGGAACAGGTACACCTGCAGCAAAGTCAGCTTTGATCTCTGAAGTGCTGGCTAAGAAGGCATCTCCATCAACTGTGAAGCTTGCAGTTGCTCTTGTGACGAGCCTTCGCGGTCGCAGCATCGAAGCGGCATTTGCCGATTACCTATTTGGACTTGCAAACCGTCGCAATCGTTTAATCGCGGTTATTCGCGTGGCATCTGAGATTTCAGATGCGCAGAAGTCTCGTCTAGCAGCCGCGATTGAAAAGCAGGTTGGTCAGCCAATCCGCGTAAACCTTGAGGTTGATTCATCAATTCTTGGTGGAGTCTCCGTGAAGTTTGCAGATGAACTCGTAGATGGAAGCGTTTCAAATCGACTTGCTAGCGCCGGACGCGCACTAGCTGGAATTAATTAACAAGGAATAAAGGGGAAACTCATGGCAGAGCTCAAGATCCAACCGAATGAAATTCGGGATGCCTTAGCGAACTTCGTTAAGTTATACGATCCAGGCACCGCGGCTCGTGATGAAGTCGGAACAGTTAGCCAGGCAGGCGATGGAATCGCTCGCGTTGAAGGTCTTCCTTCAACAATGGCAAACGAACTTCTTCAATTCGAGAACGGAACACTAGGTCTTGCACTCAACCTTGATGTGCGCGAAATCGGTGTTGTTATCTTGGGTGACTACGCAGGTATTGAAGAAGGAACATCTGTACGTCGTACAGGCGAAGTTCTCTCTGTTCCTGTTGGCGACGGATTCCTTGGTCGCGTTGTTGACCCACTTGGTCGACCAATCGACGGTAAGGGCGAGATTAAGCCAGATGCACGTCGTGCACTCGAACTTCAGGCACCAACTGTTGTTCAGCGCCAACCTGTTAAGGAGCCAATGGCGACAGGTATTAAGGCAATCGATGCGATGACAGCAATCGGTCGTGGACAGCGTCAGCTCATCATCGGTGACCGCCAGACTGGTAAGACTGCAGTTGCAATCGACACAATTATTAACCAGCGCGAAAACTGGCTCTCAGGCGATAAGAAGAAGCAGGTTAAGTGCATCTACGTCGCTATTGGTCAGAAGGGTTCAACGATTGCTTCCGTTAAGGGCGCACTCGAAGAAGCTGGTGCAATGGAGTACACAACAATCGTTGCATCTCCTGCATCAGACCCAGCTGGCTTTAAGTACCTCGCGCCATACACCGGTTCTGCAATTGGTCAGCACTGGATGTACGGCGGCGGACATGTACTCATTGTTTTTGATGATCTCTCAAAGCAAGCAGAGGCATATCGATCCGTCTCACTATTGCTTCGCCGTCCACCAGGTCGCGAGGCGTACCCAGGTGATGTCTTCTACTTACACTCCCGTCTTCTTGAGCGTTGTGCAAAGCTCTCAGATGAATTAGGTGGCGGTTCGATGACCGGTCTTCCTATCATCGAGACAAAAGGTAACGACGTCTCTGCCTTCATTCCCACAAACGTTATTTCCATTACTGATGGACAGTGCTTCCTTGAGACTGATCTCTTCAACTCGGGCGTGCGTCCAGCTATCAACGTCGGTATCTCAGTATCGCGCGTTGGTGGATCTGCACAGACCAAGGCGATGAAGAAGATTGCCGGGCGTCTACGTCTTGATCTCGCACAGTTCCGCGAGCTTGAAGCTTTCGCAGCTTTCGGATCTGACCTTGATGCTGCATCAAAGGCTCAACTCGAACGCGGTGCGCGACTTGTAGAACTTCTCAAGCAGCAGCAATACACACCATATTCCCTAGAGCGCATGATCGTTTCAATCTGGGCAGGAACTACTGGCCAACTTGATTCGGTTGCAGTTCAAGATATCCGCCGCTTCGAGACTGAATTTTTGGATTACGTCTCCCGCGAACACAAGGGAATTTTCGATGTTATCTCCGAGACTAAAGAGCTCAGCGATGACACTGTTGCAAAGATGACCGCAGCCATTAGCTCCTTCAAGAATCAGTTCTCTTCATCGGTCGCCAAGGCGGTCAATGAAGCACCTGCACAAGCTGAAGGCAGCGACGGCACCGAGCAGATTACGAAGTACAAGAAGTAATCCATGGGCGCTCAACTCCGCATCTATCGTCGACGCATTCGCTCGGCTAAGGCGACTAAGAAGATCACGCGTGCCATGGAGCTCATCTCCGCATCGCGTATCGTCAAAGCGCAACAACGAGTCTCTGCATCGACCCCGTACGCAAATGAATTAACGCGTGCGGTGAGCGCAGTTGCAACCTTCTCAAATACCAACCATCCACTGACGACAGAATCAGCAAATCCAAAGCGCGCTGCGGTACTAATCATCACTGCAGATCGCGGTATGGCAGGCGCCTACTCGTCCAGTGCAATCAAGGAAGCTGATGGTTTGGTTATTACCTTGAAACAGCGCGGTCTTGAAGTCAACACTTATCTGGTTGGTCGCAAAGCCGTGAACTACTTTAAATTCCGCAATCGTCCGGTTAAAAATTCATGGACTGGCTTCTCTGATAACCCAACGTATGTTCATGCAAAGAAGATTTCTGATGAATTGATCGCAGCCTTCATTGCAGATGCCCAAGTAGATATCAATGGCGTCGATGAACTACACATCGTCTACACCGAGTTCAAGTCGATGATCACTCAGATTGCGATGAATAAGCGGATGCTTCCACTCGAAGTCGTCGAAGCAGATGGTCCAGCCCCGGCGGGGTTGTTGCCTATGTATGAATACGAACCAAATGCTGGAGAAGTTCTCAACGCACTTCTTCCACGCTATATCGAATCTCGTGTCTTCAATGCGTTATTGCAATCGGCAGCGTCCGAGCATGCAGCGCGGCGACGAGCGATGAAGTCAGCTACCGATAATGCTGACGAACTAATCAAGTCGTTGACCAGACTTGCAAACGCGGCCCGTCAGGCCGAAATTACGCAAGAAATCAGTGAAATCGTTGGCGGCGCAGACGCGCTCGCCTCAGCAAGCGCAGGGAGCGAATGATGACAACTAAGACAGCAGCCGGACGCGTAGCGCGCGTAATTGGACCGGTCGTTGATATTGAATTCCCAGCGGATTCGATGCCTGCGATCTACAACGCATTGAAAGTCGATGTGAGCCTCGGAGGTGAACAACGTACGTTGACCCTTGAAGTCGCTCAACACATTGGCGACAACCTCGTGCGTGCGATTTCGATGCAACCTACAGACGGAATGGTTCGTGGGGTTGAGGTCCGTGACACAGGTGCAGCAATCTCTGTTCCAGTCGGAGATGTCACCAAAGGCCACGTGTTTAACGCACTTGGTGAATCACTCGATGTCCCGACATCCTCTCTCGATGTGAAAGAGCGTTGGCCAATTCACCGCTCTGCTCCTGATTTCGATCAGCTTGAGTCCAAGACTGAGATGTTCGAGACCGGTATCAAAGTTATCGACCTTCTTACTCCATACGTTAAGGGTGGAAAGATCGGTCTCTTCGGTGGTGCTGGTGTGGGTAAGACAGTTCTTATCCAGGAAATGATTTATCGCGTAGCTGAAAACTTCGGTGGTGTATCCGTATTCGCC
>JACCDT010732716.1_pt1 | contig 10301 bp, 11 predicted proteins | sample 7446291 | NCBI WGS metagenome assembly JACCDT01 (sample SAMN15323446, study PRJNA562643) | freshwater metagenome | isolation source: river surface water | place: USA:Blue River Watershed | collected 2017-08-17 | reverse complement strand
TGGAACGCCATCAATAATTCCAACGCTGACTGCTGCAACTGAATCAGCAAGCGGTTTAGCAGTCGCCTTTACATGGCCTTCCTTCTGTGCCCAGGCAATCGCATCAGCAAGTGCCACATATGCACCTGTAATTGCAGCTGTTCGTGTTCCGCCATCTGCTTGCAGAACATCACAATCGATCACGATTGTATTTTCGCCAAGCTCTTTCATATCAACAATGCCTCGAAGTGAACGGCCGATGAGACGAGAGATTTCTTGTGTGCGTCCACCGAGCTTTCCTTTGACGCTCTCGCGATCAGAGCGAGTATGTGTTGCGCGAGGAAGCATTGAGTACTCAGATGTAACCCATCCGTTTCCTGAATCCTTTAACCAACGTGGCACACCTGGAGTAAATGAAGCGACGCAGAGAACACGAGTCTTTCCGAACTCAACGAGTACAGAGCCTTCTGCATGATCGAGCCAACCGCGAGTAATTTTGATTTCGCGGAGTTGATCTACTGAGCGTCCATCGTTGCGAGCCATTGCATTCCTCATTCTCTGTTGTGTTAACTCTTTGAGTGTTAAAGATCTTGGTGCTGAACAGAACCAACTTCTGGTCCCAAGAATCGACGGGCTAAGGTTTCAAATGCTTTTGCATCGCCCGTTGCAAGGAATCTATGTGTGGCAGGCGTCTCTGATGGTGCGCGAAGCAAATTCTGCTCGACTAGTACCCGATAAAAATCTTTTGCTGTCTCCTCAGCGCTCGATACCAATGAGACTCCATTTCCCATCACATACGAGATAACACCTGTCAGAAGTGGGTAGTGGGTACATCCCAATACGAGGGTATCGACATCTGCATCAATCATCGGCTTGAGATAGTCGCGGGCGACTTTGGTAATTGCCTCACCGGAAGTTTCACCGCGTTCGACAAATTCAACAAAGAGCGGGCAGGCAATTGATTCAATCTTTAGCTGTGGTGCTGCCGCAAATGCATCGAGATAGGCCTTTGAATCAATTGTTGCACGAGTCCCAATAACTCCGACTCGCCCTGATCGAGTTGCCGCAACAGCTCTGCGAACAGCAGGTTGAATTACTTCAATGACTGGGATGGAGTAACGCTCGCGGGCATCGCGCAACATGGCAGCACTTGCTGTGTTGCAAGCAATAACAAGCGCTTTGACTCCTTGCTCGACAAGGAAATCTAAAGTTTCAAGTGAGAAGTCGCGCACTTCAGCAAGTGGTCTTGGACCATATGGACCTCGAGCGGTATCACCGATATAGAGAGTGGATTCATTTGGAAGCTGATCGAGTATTGCTCTAGCAACTGTTAAGCCGCCGACGCCAGAATCGAAGATACCGATTGGGGCGTTACTCATGCGCCTAGTCTAAGGGTGAGAGTGCGTTAAGCCCAAAGAGTTCCGTCGAGTCCTTCGGTGGCTTCTTCAATTTCTGAGCCATAGATGCCAGTAGATAAGTATTTCCAGCCCGCATCGCAGACGATAAATGCAATATCTGCATCGCGATTATCTTTCACTGCTTCATTGCCCATAGCAATTGCAGCATGCAAGATCGCACCGGTTGAGATGCCTGCAAAGATTCCTTCAACTTCCAAGAGCTGACGAACGCGCTTAACTGAATCTTCGGCGCCAACAGAGAAGCGACGAGTTAAAACAGATGCATCGTAGAGTTCAGGAACAAAGCCCTCATCGATATTGCGAAGTCCATATACAAGCTCGCCATAACGCGGTTCCGCAGCAATGATCTGAACATCTGAGTTTTGTTCGCGCAAGTAGCGACCTGCCCCCATAAGCGTTCCTGTTGTTCCAAGGCCCGCAACAAAGTGTGTGATGGTTGGCAGGTCTCTAAAGATTTCAGGACCGGTACCGTTGTAATGCGCTGCAGTATTTGCAGGATTTCCGTATTGATAAAGAAATACGTAATCAGGATTCTTTGCAGCAATCTCTTTGGCCACGCGCACTGCTTCATTTGAACCACCTGCTGCAGGTGATGAAATGATTTCTGCGCCCCACATCTCAAGAAGCTGACGACGTTCTGGGCTCGTGTTCTCGGGCATTACGCAGATTAATTTGTATCCACGAACTTTTGCAGCCATCGCAAGTGAAATTCCTGTGTTGCCACTCGTTGGTTCGAGAATCGTTGAACCTGGTTTTAGAAGTCCATCTCGTTCTGCAGCCTCAATCATCGCAATCGCTGTGCGATCTTTAATCGATCCAGTTGGGTTGCGATCTTCCATCTTTGCCCAAAGTCGAACATTTGGAGCAGGCGAGAGTCTCGGTAATCCGATTAAGGGAGTGTTACCAACAGAAGATTCAAGGGAATCGTAGCGAGCCAAAATTAACCACCAGCAACAGCAGGCAGGATTGTTATTGAATCCCCATCTTTAATTGGTGCTTCTAAACTTCCAAGGAAGCGAACATCTTCGTCATTGATATAAACATTGATAAAACGTCGCAGTGCACCGTCTTCGAGAAGTCGCTCGCCAATTCCGGCGTACTGCGCATCCAAATTACTGATGACGGCAGAGAGCGTTGAACCTTCTGCCTCTACAGTCTTCTGATCTTTTGTGTATGGGCGCAGGATTGTTGGGATGCGAACTTCGATTGACATGGCTTAATTATGTCGAAAAAAGAGAACTATCTCTAATCGAGAATAATGACGGGTTCTTCGGTCACGACCCCATCGATAATCCGATATGAGCGCAATTCTGTTGTAGGTGCAATCTCTTTGCGTGTAGAAACTAAGACGTAATGGGCACCTGGCTCACCGGCATAAGCAATATCGGTGCGTGATGGATAGGCCTCAGTCTCTGTATGCGAGTGATAAATGACGACAATCTCTTCATCATTGTCATCTGCTTCACGATAGAGAGCCAGTAAATCCTTCGGATCAAATTCATAAAATGTTGGTGAGTGCGCAGCATTAACCATTGGCTTATGGCGCAGCGGCTTATCAGAACCGATTGGTCCAAGAAATACACCACAACATTCATCGGGATATTCAGCTCTCGATTGTTCAAGCATTGCATCGGCAAATGCGCGGGAGATTTCAAGAACCATGGTCGTACCTTACTAGGAATTACCCAATCAGGAATTGCCCAGCTGGGATTCTTCATCTTCATCTGCATCATCAATCAAAGCAGAGAGAAGTGATTCTTGTAGCCAACCCAACCAGGTGTAAACGCTATAGACGCCACGTAGCGGATCATCGGGAGCGAGTATTTCTAAATGTTCCTGCGAACCATTCTCAACTTTCAATCTCACACCAAGTGCAAGGCGAATATCGTTAATCGCACCGAGCCAGGCATTTGCATCATCATGACCCAAATCTACGACTCCGTCATCAGATGATTTCAGGTGTATGCGCATAGAAATTGCATGCGCTTGTTTCTTGGCACGTAGCGTTGACTCTGTATATCGACGAAACTCTGAAGCATCTACCGCATCTGCGTAAGCATTAGGCAGTAAGCGGTGAAGTACTTCATCTTCTGGTGGCGAGTCATGAGAGGTAATACCAACCATCGCAGCGAGTGGATCCTCATGTCCATGATCGACTCGTTCTGCAAGGAGTTCGATTATCTGCTCGCAGAGATTGAGCAGAACCTCTTTCTCGCTCTCTGCAAAGTGTGCAATATATGAGTGATCTCCGTGGCGTTTAAATCCTTCAGTAGATGTCACAGCTGATCACCGCGTTGCAGCGTAGCCCAGAGTCCATATTCATGCAGACGAGCTACATCGTGCTCCATCTCTTCTCTGCTGCCAGTTGAAACAATTGCCTTGCCATCATTATGAACTTGAAGCATAAGTTCGGTAGCTCGCGCCTTTGAATAGTTGAAGAGCTCCATAAAGACATAGACAACGTAATTCTGAAGATTTACTGGATCATCCCAAACAATGGTGACCCAAGGAGTATCGCCAGAAAAGATTGCACGAATCTCTTCTTCGATTTTATCTGCAGTCTTAACCATCACCGGATAATGATATTGAAGGTTGGGCTGGTAACAACCTTCCAATTTTCATCTTCGACAACTGTGACCCTGAAGGCGAATATGCCTCTGCTTTGACCGTTCACCTTCAGCGCGAAGTTGCCTTGGGCATCAGTCGTTACCTCAGCGCCGATTGGTTCCCACTTCTTTCCAGTTAACTTCTCGACCCTGACGGTTGCCGAAGTAGTTCGCGGCTTTACAGTTCCGGTAATCTCGAAAGAATTGCCTGCCTTTGCTGAGGTAGGTGAATCAACAAATAGCTCTCGATTTACTGCAATCGGAAATTCTGCAGAGACTCCTTCAGTGCGCTCCCATGAAGATTCTGAGAAGACTCTTATTGAAGTAGATTTCCCAAGAAGAAGTGATTTCTGGATCTTGCCCTCGGCATCTGTAACTGCGTTGCTCAGAGTTCGCCAGTTAACATCGCCGAGAGATTTGCCTTCAATTCGCACTGGAAGGTTTGCAATCGGAGATTTATCTTTGATCGAGAATTGCGCTGAAATATCAATCGCTCTGCCGTATTGCACTTCGCTCTTGTTAACAGTTGCAACGGCGGTGACCTGATCTGGTGCAATTTCTTTTGCCACAGTTCTGATCGCCTCCATCGCAAGAGGCTCTTCCATACCAAGCGTCCACGCTGTAATTCCACCAATGCGATATTTATTTACAAGAGCAGCACGTGTAGCCCAGCTTCGCGTATCTTGATACCAAGCGGTTCGAGATGCAGTACATGATGTTGCAAGTCCACTTGCTGTTGTTCCGTTATAAACCTGCTGATATGAGAATGTGACTTCACCAAATTTTTCATCATATGTAGGAGTGGCGCCATATGTTGCAGCCAGAGTTTGCGCATCACGCATGACAAACGTTGCGGCCTTCGCCCCAACTTTTACCGACTTTGAAACGTTTGCTGGACAGATACCGTTGACTGCAGTTACCCACGATCGACCATAACCAGGTACGCCCACAAAGACTTTAGATGCGGGCATAATTGAAATCGCATATTGAACAGTTCGCTCTGTCCACGCAAGAGGTCCGATGGGTCCAACCTTTGCAACGGAATAGTCATAAGTCATAATTCTTAACTTGTCGATGTAAGAAGCAATATCCGCCCACGCATAAACGAAGTAACCCTTCTGTTTACCAGCAGGATCGAGAACATATGGCGTTGCAATGGAGAGGATTTTATTCTCTGCTCGAAGCGCACCGCTAAGTTCTTTGATAAACGCAACCCATGCCGGTGCCGTTGATTTCCATGTCGTGTTTGAATCGACGAACGCAAAACCTTCGAAATCGATATCTATGCCATCAAAGTTGTTGGTTCGTACCAAATTCATAATCGTGCTGACTACTTGTGTGCGTGAGGCAGGGACTTTGAGTAAACCTGCGAGAACATCTTTCTCGGTTCCATCTGTAATCGTTGGAATAATTTGTAAGTTTGCGCTTCGCATTGCGGCTAAAGGCACCGACATCGGGACGCTTGGATTCGCAGGTGCGTAGAGGTCTGCAATGCTTGATTTCTTACTCTTAGCTGAATACTTCAAGGTGTACCAAAATGGCATCACTTCTTTAATGAGATCTGTGTTGTTCAGTGCCGCAGGTAGCGAAGTTTTCATCGAGTAATAAGGAATCCAGCCGGTAAGAATTTTGCGGGGGATATTCTCATTTGCTTGTGCACTAGGTGCCACGAGAAGTGAAGAAAAAAGAAGAAGGGCGAGTCCAATGCGAGAAAAGACTCTCACCTTTAGCTCCCCCAGATTCGATCGGTTACTGCGAAGAGCGCCATATCAATTTGGCGCCCATCTTCACGAGTTACCTTATTTTGCATAGTTCCTTCTTGCAGGTAGCCCGCGCCGAGCAAGAGACGTTGGGATGCAATATTGTCTACATCGACCAGAGCTTCGATTCTGCGGAATCCGATTTCTGTGATTCCGTGCTCTGTAATCATCTTTGCGGCGGTTACGCCAACACCTTTTCCGCGCTGGGTGGCATCTAACCAGTATCCAATTTCTGCGGCGTGGTTCTTAATATTGATTGTGTGAAGTGAAATAACCCCAGCAAATTTTCTATCTGCGCCAGTACCGTAATCAATCACAAATCGAAGTTCGCGCCGCTCAGCAAATGAGAATGGATCAGAGCGAACAAATTCAATTGCGTGATCAATTGTGTAATCAGCAGGAACTGTGGTGAATGCTGGAATCAGCGGATCTTGGCACGCTTTATAAATCGCATCAATATCGTTCTCGTTGCTGGGGCGAAGCGTGATGAGGCCATGAGTCAGAGTTGCAATCTCAGAGGGCCACCAAATCATGGGGCAATCTTATGTTAGAGGCTAGCCAATGAGTTCAGAGTCACGGCTGCGACTTTGATCATGTGTGCAGCTTAAGTTTGAAGGCAGCGCGGCGCAGTTATCGCAGAGCAGAATCAATTGGTGACATGAAGCGGTATTGCAATTTCTGAAGTCCTTAGTCGGGGCGCTGCACTTATCGCATTTGCCAATGACCTTTGCCTTATCGGAGAAATCCATCGACATGCGATCATCGAAGATGTAGAGCGAGCCTTCCCAAGATGCTTCATCACCGAAACGATCGCCGTACTTAACAATTCCACCATCGATTTGATAGACCTCATTGAAGCCACGGTTCTTCATTACAACGGAGAGAATTTCGCAGCGGATTCCGCCAGTGCAGTATGTAACGACTGGCTTATCTTTGAGGTGGTCATATTTGCCACTCTCAATTTCGCGAACGAAGTCGCGTGATGATTCAACATCTGGAACAACTGCATTCTTAAACTTACCGATCTTTGCTTCGTATGCATTGCGGCCATCAAAGAAGACAACTTCATCGCCGCGTTCTTTTACGAGCTCTTCTACTTGCTCTGGACGAAGATGTACGCCGCCGCCAATGACACCGTTTTCATCGACCTTGATCTCATCTGGATTGCCAAAAGAAACTAATTCATCTTTAACAACAACGCGAAGGCGAGGGAATTCATCGCCGCGACCATCAGACCACTTAAAAACAATCTTTTTGAAACCTTCATACTTACGTGTTTCGCGAACATACTTCTTTACATCTGCCATCTCGCCGCCGACAGTTCCATTGATTCCATGTTTTGAAATCAAGATACGGCCCTTGAGATTGTAACTTTCGCAGAGTTGCTTCTGCCACAAGCGAATCGCCTCGGGATCTGCAACGGGAGTAAATCCGTAATACAGAATCACCTTATTCAATTTAGGCGCATGCTTGTTCATAGGTGGATTCTAACTCGCTAACGGACAGTAAGAAAATCCCCGTTGAAGAGCGGCGGCCAATTACGCACTGTTACTTCATCGAAAAGTTCTCCACAAATCTATGGGAAAGAGCGCACCTACTTTGCCTATTTGTCAGCAGCAACGCACACAATCCCACCATGACAACAGCACGCCTTCGCAGAGTTGAAGAACTCACTCGCGATGACGACTGTGCCAACTCTGGTATAGACGATGCGGCGAATCTCATTGGCGAGCTGTTAATTGCAATCCCAAGTGCGCGCGTGCTTGAGAAGCTCTCCACAATTGATCCTTATTCCCTAAGTCCGGCACTACGTATTGATTTTCTCTCAGCGCTCGAACGACAAGATGGTTGGCTATTTGCTTTGAAGCAACGTGCAATTACTGCCGTCGCAGGTGCGCAAGCTTCAGTAGGTGAAGGCGCGCTCTTCGGAGTCGATGAAGCAGAACGCGAAGATGTATCAACAGCGCTCCGATTAGCGCCTTCTACAGCGCAGATGCGCATCGATGTTGCTCGCAATCTTGTTAACAACTTACCCAATACCTGCTCTGCACTGGCTCTCGGCGAGATCTCCTCCGCGCATGCAACGGTCATTGCGCGAGAAACAGCATCCGCTATTCACGATGGAATGAGTGAATCAGCGATCTTCGATATCGAAACTCGAGCAATTGCATATGCCGAATTCCATACGCCTGGGCAAGTTGCAAATCATGTTCGAAATTCAGTGGCTAAATACTCTCCCGAAGAGTTTGAAGAAACAGTTACCCGTGCCACCTCAATGCGCCGCGTTACTTGCTATAACGATGCTGATGGAATCTCAACAGTTGTAGCAATACTTCCTGCTGCTGATGCCCAGATTGTTATGAACTCCATCGAAGCATTTATATTGCGAGCAGACCAGCTCTCACAATCAGGGGTTAAAGTCTGCGGCTCAAAGGATGGCGATAGCAAGAGCTCTACTAATGGTCAGGCACTTGGCAGTGATCAGACACTCAGCAAAGATATGCGACGGGCAGATGCGCTCTCTTCTATCTGCGCACAATTTCTCTCTCAACTCGATGATGCTGTAACTCCGCATCGCCGTCCACTTACTGTCAACGTCACAATCGACCTTCCAACACTCCTCGGGCTTGCTGAGAATCCCGGACAACTAGCTGGCTACGGACCGATTCCTGCGTCAGTTGCTCGCGAACTTGCATCTGATGGAAGGTGGAAGAGATTTATCACCGAACCGCAGACGGGAAATCTTCTTGACTTCGGGCGTGAAAGTTATGAACCGCCTCAACAATTAAAAGATTTCCTCATTGCTCGCGACAGAACTTGTCGGTTCCCAGGTTGTCGAAGATCGGCCTTACTTTCAGATTTGGATCATGCCGAGAGTTGGGATACTGGTGGTCGAACTTCGGCCGAAAATATTGGCGCACTCTGTAGGCGACACCATCGACTCAAGACCCACGATGGCTGGAGCATTGAAAGTTTCCCTGACGGATCGTGCACGTGGCGCTCACCTTTAGGTAAGGAGTTCTTCACTCCTGCACGATCTGCCAATGAGCCCATTTAAAGAAGTGAGCCCAACTATGGAACTGTCGGGAGCGGACTCATAACCGACACCGACTAACACCCGATCCTTTGGCCAACCGTTCATTTCCAGCTTGCAGGTAGTTGAAATTTCAACTACCTTTGGCTTAGCGGAATCGTCACCTTCAAAAAAAGTTCGATTTCGCTCGCCAGCAGACGAACAGGAGAAAAACGTGCCAGCAGTAACCGTTAGCGATGTAACAATTCTTCCGCGCATCAGTGATGCAACAGGTCTACGCGCACGTAAGGTGAAGAGCATTACAACTGCTCCACAAGGTTTTGAAGGTGAAGGTTTCCCGGTACGTCGTGCATTTGCAGGCGTTGATTTATCAGAGCTCGATCCATTTATTCACTTGGATCAAATGGGCGAAGTTGAATATGCACCAGGTGAACCTAAAGGAACTCCTTGGCACCCACACCGCGGATTTGAAACTGTTACATACATTATTGATGGCATTTTCGACCATAAAGATTCAAATGGTGGTGGAGGAACTATCTCCGACGGCGATACTCAATGGATGACTGCTGGTGGCGGAATTCTTCACATTGAAACTCCACCAGAGCATTTGGTGATGTCAGGTGGTTTATTCCACGGATTCCAATTGTGGGTAAACCTTCCTGCAGCTAAGAAGTGGTCTCCTCCTGCATACCAAGATGTTCGTGCAAATGATGTTGCACTTCTAACTTCAACAGATGGTGGATCACTTGTTCGCATCATCGCTGGTGAACTCGATGGGCATGTAGGTCCAGGAACAACACAGACACCAATCACTCTTATCCACGCAACACTTGCACCAGGTGCTGAACTTCGCCTTCCATGGCGTAAGGATTACAACGCGCTTGTCTACACAATGGCCGGTGCAGGTTTTGTTGGAGATGAACAGCGTCCAGTAAATATGGGTCAACTCACCGTATTCGGTGAAGGCGATTCAATCGTTGTTCGCGCAGCGCAACACCAAGAGTCGCGTTCACCAAACCTTGAACTCTTTATCCTCGGTGGCCAACCAATCAAGGAACCTGTTGCTTGGATGGGGCCTTTTGTAATGAATACAAAGCGCGAAGTCCTTCAGGCATTTGAAGATTTCCAAAAGGGTCTACTTGGCTCAATTCCAGCTATCTACAAGGAAGATGCCAAGAAGCCAGTGCAACGCACAGATAAGTTATCTGGAGATGTAAAAGCTGCAGATATTCTCGATGTGCACAATGCACCTACTAACTTACAAGAAGGTTAATTAGAGCGCTTTGAGCGCTGAAACAACCTTTGTAAGAGATGCCTTTGCATCACCAAAGAGCAACATTGTCTTTGGATCATAGAGAAGTTCATTCTCGATTCCAGCAAATCCTGGGCGCATTGAGCGCTTTAGGAAGATGATGTTCGATGCCTGATTAACTTCCAAGATTGGCATTCCGTAGATTGGGCAACCAGGTGTTGTCTGCGCAGCAGGATTTACAACATCGTTTGC
>JACCDT011774131.1_pt1 | contig 10303 bp, 6 predicted proteins | sample 7446291 | NCBI WGS metagenome assembly JACCDT01 (sample SAMN15323446, study PRJNA562643) | freshwater metagenome | isolation source: river surface water | place: USA:Blue River Watershed | collected 2017-08-17 | reverse complement strand
TGGGATCAGTAATCCAACCCAAACCTTTAGGTGCTTTGAAACCTAAATTGTGACGAACAACTCTTTTCAATGATGTGCGCGCTGCAATTCGTTTTTTTATGGAAGGTATGCGGAATCCGAATTTCATTATCTCTATTTTCAGTGTTATTGGATGCTGGTATTGCATTGATTGTTTTAAATTTTTATTCCAAACTTCTTTAACTTTTGAATTGATTCATAACATTTAATTAATGCTTGTTCTTTAATACTTTCTTTTCTCAAAATTGACGTACTAACTTGTTTAACATTAGATAGTTCGAGGTATTCAAAAACACTAGTTTGCGTTGCTAAATCTATTATTCTTTTCCAATCTTCTTTTGTTAAAAGAAGTAATCTGTCATATATAAACTTGACTTCAATAACCGCAGTCTCATCTAACTTAGAAAGTGATTTTATCTCATCAATTAATATAGGATTTTGTTCAATTAAATCTAGTACCCGTTTACCATAGGAAAGATCCCTATTTGTTAAATTCTTTCTATTACGAATTCTATTTACTATATCCAAAGATTGAGACCAGTCAAATTCATTGAGGTTATTTTTTTCAATATAAAATTTAAATCCGTCCCAAAATTTCAAGCCTAATTTTTGAATTTCACTAATATTATAAACTGTATCCTCAATATTATTTACATTCTGATCCTTTTCATTTTCTCTATTATCTCTTACTTCAATAGGGATGACATAATCATGTTGTAGTAATTCAATAAGATCAATCGGGTATTTAGCTTGCTTTAATTTATCCCATGAAGATTGTCTTTTGGCATATTCAGATATTAATGTGCCACTAGCTTCAGTAACTAAATGGTCATATACAAAAACAAGTAAGTATTTAAGTTGAACTAACAAGACTTCATTTAACTTTTGTTCATCGTATATTTTCCATAAATCAATTCTATTGTCTGTCAAATAATGCAAATAAGATACAGTGTAAGCTACTGTAAAAGATTTTAAGTTTGTATCTCCTATGGCATCTACATTTTTTCTCCCGAATAATTTATCCGTTGATTTAAACAGAATTGCATTTGCAATAAGTTTTCTGTAAAAATTCTCACCTGGGAGTCTATTTTTACTTACTAATTCAGTAATTTTTTTTGTATAGTGAATAAAGTTCTTCTGCGCACCTTGAGATACATAGTGTGGCTCTAATTCCCAAATGTTAATGAATTTAGCAATGTCAGATTTAACAAACTTAAGAGATGTTGGATTTTGTACTTTAAATGATCTTTGCTGAGACGGCGATTGTTTATTTAGAGTTTCTCGATATTGTCCATTTGCTCTCTCAAAAAACCATAATAGTGATTGATTTTTGTTTTCTGGATTTACAACATATTTCTTTCTTGATAAATTTTCAATTTGTACAAAATATGGATTATTTGATGACAAATCCAATTCTGAAACTTTGTTCTGGCTATTTGCGTAACGTGAAATATTTGGTACTTCAATGTTTTTTTGATCTTTATCCTTAATGACAGTCAATTTCATTTGAACAAAGATTTTGCTCAAATCAGCATCTTTAAATTTCTTCTGAGTATGATATAGTGAAGCGGTTGTTTGACCTCCATTAACTATTTGAAAGTCATAAAGTTTTGAAATCACTAAATGATTATCTTCTATTTTCGTTTCAACACTTTCTGCAGTTGCCGTAATACCATTATTATAAGGCAAGAACATTTGTGGTTTGGTTCGTATTGTTTCTCTAATTCCTTTATTGAATTTACCTGCTTGGCCTAAAAATGCTCGAACATTACTTTCAAGTAATTCATTCGAATATTCTTTATATAATTTTGCTAAGATTTCTCCTGGAACAATTGCTAAATAACAATCATACATTTCATCAATGCTAGGAACTTGTAAACACTGCAGACCATTACTGTTTTCTGTAAAGTTTTGAAAATCTATCTCTATAGGTTCATGAACGCTGTTTGATTCATTTATTTTAAATAATCGTGAAATATCCCATGTGTGAACAAATATATCAGCATCTGAAATTTCAATTTTTTCCTTGTCGTGATTAGAAAATCCATTTATTAGAAAATAAACATTGATGCGATCGAATTCTCTTCCTTGTTTCTCAATAACACTAATTAAATGATACAATTCTGCATTTGCTTTATCAATGTAATCGATTTGGCGTTTTAAGGCAGCATTTATGAATCGTTTTATTTGATTTAATGATTTTGTATAATCGTCTTTTGTTATGTTATAATCATATTCATTTTTATAGTAAGTAATTATTAGATCTAGTGTTTCGTAGTATTCTTTTTTGTTTTCATCTTTAACAAAATCTTTTAAACAAAAACCATTAATTTTCCAGTCTATTCCTCCTTGGTTATTTGGATGAATGTATGATAATACTCTGGCACCTTCTGACTTCCCGATCGACTCTAAAACTTCAAGGGAATATTCGGTGAATTTATCTTCAAAACTGGCTCCTTCACCATCCGAATAAACCCTTGAGGCAACATCTGATTTTAATTCTTCAATATAGTTCTCTAATGCTCTTTCCATTCATTAAATATTAGTCAGTATTTTATCAATTTCGACTATGAAATTTTCAACTGCTGAAATTTCAATTGAGTAAGCAGTATCATATATTCCTAATGGTAACTTATCTTTCACGATTTTAGGAAATTCTTCCTCTATCTCAAAACAGAATGTTTTTTTGATTGAGTACATACTGTTATAATAATCTTTGTCGTGATCAAAATATCCATATTGTTGCAATTTTCCATTGAAAATATTGAGATCTTCTTCTGTTTTAAAAGTTTGACGAGTTTGTTCAACAATTGAATTCAGAGATATTCCATTATCCTTAACCGCTTCGGTAGAATACAAAACCAAAAACAAGTTTGTCAAATTTTCAGAATCCAATTGCCTTTCATTTGAAACTTTAATGCCAGGTTGCTTTGACGTTGTAAATTTAATTTCAACACCTATTGAATCTATCGTAAAATCTTTCGCTTGAAAATCCAGTTCTTTACTTGTCCATGCTTCTAATGCCTTTGTTGTTGTTTTAGCTTGGTTTAAAAGAAAGTTGAGAAATATTAATTCTCCAATTAATCCTTTTTGCTGCTCAAGTGAAAGTCCATTAAAGTTGATTTTATCAAAGAGTTTCTTCCATTTTGAAACGATATTAAGAGATTTAGTAATCGCCTCATTTTCTGTAATACACTGTTCGACTTCCTCTAAAATATTTTGAATAAATAACGAAAAAATTTCTTTTAATTCGTTGTCAAGAAGATATATATAAAGCTCAATTTTATTTTCAGTTTCCTCTAACAAAGTGTAGATTTCTATTCCTTTAAAACGATAATTTTTGAGCTCAGGAATTGATGCATTTTTTGTCACTTCCATGATGTACAAATGCTGCCCAGTAATATGGTTTGTAGCGGCAAAACAATTTAAATGAGGTATATCATCAATTCTTGTTTTAATTATAATATCACCGGTTGGTTTGTGATTTTCCCAAATCGATTTAATGTTGATCATTCTTATTCAGTTTCTTGATTATCATCATCATCCATAACCTCACTATCAAAATCCTTTTTGATCGTAGTGGTATATGAAACTTTTGTTTCATCTTCAATTCTAGGGAAATGTATGCTGTATCCAATAATAGGGATGTCATTTTTTATATTCGGGGTTCCTCTTTCGTCTAGAGCGTAAATCAATAAAAGCCCTTTCTTTTCAATCTTTCTTTGTTCTTTTATTTCAGAATAAGTCATTTTAGAATAGTCTTTTTCTTTAGTCAAGTCAATATACCTATCGCCTGATTGGTCAATTTGATTTTTAGAAATTAAAAAATATTCACCACCACGCCCAATTTGTTGATTACGTACACTACAATTTAATGTAATAACTTCGTTATTGTTTTTTAATTCATATTTAGCTACATCTTCGTTTGATTGTCTTTCGCTTCTTGGGGTTTTTCCTTTGTAATCAATAAAAACTCGTTCATCTGAATTTGAAACAATGCATATACTCCATTCCTTGATTTTACTTCCTTTGGCTTGTGTTTTAATATAGTCGCTTAATGTAGCATTGTTAATGCTCGGTTGCTCAATTTTAAATGAATCGACAAAAGTGCAAAGGGCATCAACATTAGTATTAGGATAAAACAAGTATCTAGTTTTACCTTTGTTTTCAATTCTATTTTCTTTAGTAGGGAAACCTATTGTTGAAATAAGATTTTTCAAAGCATCAAAATTGTTCTCAATCGCTGATTTTGTTTTAAGCAAACAATACGTTTGAGGATTTTCACCCGAAAACGAAATTTCAATATCTTCTGAAAAATATAATTTATTCAAGCTTGTAATCGTAAGTAACCCGTGATGATTTCTAACCTTCAAACGAAAATCTTTTGGTCTTTGATGTGTTGCGGTCATTTCATCAAAGTCATTTCTCATTTCTTCAGTTGCCATTGTGATGTGATTAAACCACTCAAAAATTTGGTTGGTAGTATATAATCTGCACAAATCAACATAACCAGGGCGATAACCAAACCAACGTCCCATTTGCATAAGCGAATCGTACATTCTGGTTGTTCTTATGTAATATGAAATTGATAATCCTTCTAATGTGATGCCTCTTGATAAACGACTTCCACCGACTGCAATTACAGATAAGCCATTTTCGTGTCGATTGTAGTCAATTTCTTCAATGTTATGATATTCCAAATTTGTTGTCGAACGTGTACCATGAACGGAACGCACATCAATTTTTAAAACTGCATTTTTCAATTCACTTTTTACTTCTTCCCAAGTGTGCTCTTTTATCCTAATGTCGGTATAATCTAAATTTTCCAAAACGTTTTGCGTAGTTGGTATAAAGTCAGTTTCGTATATTTCTTTTAGTTCGCTATATAAAGATTCGTCTTCACTTTGAATTGCATTTTTGTACTCTTTTGTTTTCTCATTTACTAAATAGGCAACTCGGTCAATCCAGCGCACTAATAATGCTACGTGAACCAACATTGAATTGTGTTTGTTTATATGTCCTCTGACCCTACGAATAGCACAAGTAAGTATGAACGTTTTTATAGCATGTTCTAGACTTGAAGGTAGATATTCAGGTAAATCATCTTTGTTTTCTCTATTTATGGTTCTAAAAAATGGAGGGTCAAAATCATTGATTTCTCTAAAAATATCTAATGGCTCTTTTGTGAGTTCTGGATTTACATTTTCATAACCAAAGATTTTTGCTGCGCCAATATAATTAGTCGGTGCTTTGATATTAATTATAAAATCTCTTGGGAATAAATCTTCACCAATTTTATATGTTTTGTTTTTGACAACAGTTGTTTTTTCCTCATTGTACTCTTGAGAAATAAACAAATTTGCGTAAGGAGTTGCAGTATATCCTACAAAAGTATTTTGATTGAAAATATTGAGCAATGTTCTGATTAAACGATTGATAGTTTTAATATCATTAATATCTCTAGAAGCATTCACAGAGGCAGAATCTGCTTCATCATCTATTATCAAAGCAGGAACATCAAATAATTTTGGCGTTCCGTCGACAACTTTTGCGTTAACATCTTTTGAAAACCAATCAATCAAATTTTCTAGAATACTTTTGTTCTTTTTAATAACAAAAACAACCGGATTTTTTCCAATCGGAATATTTAAACGATTTGCAACTGCCTGGCTAAAATCCCCTTCATCTCCTTTTTTATAGTATGCAGAAGTAAGTGAATAAATATCAGTCCCTACTGTGTAATTACCAACGCCAACAATTTTATTTTCTTTTTCACGAATGAATGCGGAACTATTTCTTCCAATATAACCAGAATCAATCCTTTCTTGTGTTTGTCTTCGAAGTGAACTTATTGTTCCAGCAATAATGATGATTACTTTATAACCGGAATCTGTTGCTTTATTAATTAACCCAACATAGTTTGAAGTTTTTCCAGACTGAACATGTCCAACTACCATTCCACGTCTATCCCATGAACCAGCTTTTTTCGGATTTACACATTTATCAAGAATTTTATCTGTGAAGTCGTCCAAATCGCTAACAGGAAATGACGGATCATTGTTCGCCATGTACAATTTGTATCTATTCCACAATTCAAAATTGATATTTGCTTTTTCATCATTTAGCCATGGTTCAACATCTTCTGACAAGATTGTTATTTCTCCTTTGCCAATACTAAAATCGGCACGTAGAATTTCAAACAATTCTTGTTTGTCGTATGATTGACCTTCAATTATGTTAATCGCAGAAACTTTTTCAATGACAGACAGAAGTATTTCATCAGTGATTTGTTCCTGGTAAGCTTGTATTAAAGTATGAGCAATTGCTCTAGCCGATTGTAATAAACTCATATAAGGTATTCATTAATAAGTGGGTACAAATTAAAAGGCATTGAGCTCATAATTTGTTGTTGTGCTAATTCTTTAGGGACACCTTGAGAAACATTTATTTTATATAATTCAACAGCTAAATTGATTAAATCATCACTAGGTTTCTCATTTTGTTTTTCAAGTTCATGAAAAGCAGGATCTTCATTTTGATTGGTTAATATCAATTCTATAGGAACGTTTTCTTCCAATAATTTCAATGCTTTTATGGCTAATTTGCTGTTTTCATCCAACAATGACTTAATGATAGGATGCTTCCTATTGATTTTATATTTTTTAATACCTTCTCTTGTTATTTCGTCAGCCCACAAAGGTTCAAAGTTTGTTATTCTTTCATGTGAGTAAGTTTTTTGTCCGCGCCAATTGTAGATTTTTGCTGATTTCATAATCGCGATTTTTGCAATTCTAGACAGCTCTTTTCTGATTTCTATAGGTGGCGTTGCAGTTGATTTTTTAATATCCAAATGCCAATTAAAATCATTTACATTACTAAAATTTACTGCTATCCTTGCTAACTTTGAATAATCACGTTTTTTCTCAAGTCCAAGCCAATCTCCAGCAACTAGTAAACGATCTCCACGATATATGTAAAATCCTTGTTCTTGAAACCAACCTAGTGAACCTCCAGAATTTTCATAATCCAATTTGCCAATTTCTGACATGTGAGGTAGTATAAAATATGTAATTTCAACATCATCAAAATATTCTGGCTGTCCCATTTCAGGTTTAGGATTTAGATTTAGCAAGAATGGGTTGTAAGCTGCAATTTCTGAATTTTGAAAGAAAATTTTTATCCTTTTACTTTCTATGAATTTGTGAAAAACAAGACTTAAATGATGTTTCACATTTATCATTTCTTGATAAAAAACATTTTGAACATTTACGTTTTGAACTTCAGCCTCACCAACAATACGATCTAGTTTTTCCCAAAGAACCAAAGTGCCAGATTTTAGGTTCTCAACTTTATCTAAAAAAGAATTATCTGAAACATAATCTAATAATCTCCACTCATTTTCTGAATTAATAAAGTCAATATCCCAACAACGTTTTAATGTGGAAGAACCCTCGCGTTTAGTTATACAAGTAAGTCGTTTGCATTGAGAAAATGAAGCCGTCTTCAAACCCATTCCGAAACGCCCCAAATCTTTTTCATTACGTTCTTCATCAGGGTCTTTACTTCCAGGAGTCATTGCAATAATCAAATCATCCTTATTCATTCCAATACCATTGTCACAAATTGAAATGAATGAATCTTTACCATTCCATTTGTAATCTAATCTGATTTCAGTTGCGTTTGCAGAAATTGAATTATCGATTATATCTGAAATGGCGGTTGATAAATTGTAGCCAAAACTCCGATAAGAGTTAATTGTAGACTTAGGATTTGGTTTGGCTATTTCAGCTTTAATAAATTCTTTCATATCATTTCTTTGATTTTTTCAGCAATCCTTTGTGCCATTAAAGGCGGGACAGCATTTCCGATTTGTTTAAACGCCGCGGTTCTACTCCCTTCAAAGAAAAAATCATCTGGAAATGATTGGATTCTCGCTGCCTCTCTAACAGAAATTGATCGATTTTGGTATTTATCAGGGTGGATATAATAATGTCCATCCATTGCAATATGAGCCACTACTGTATGTGAAATACCTCCTCCATTAACAACTTGAAATCTATTAGTGAAAGAATGTAAATTATTATGTTTAATTAATCTCTTTGGTAAAGTTGAATAATTCAAACGACGACCGATATTCCACTCTTCAACCGCAATTTTATAAATTTCCAGATCGTTTTGGTTATTGGGTCTCACAATATGTTGGGTTACATAATCCAAACCGTTACGAATCTTAGATTGCTTAAGATAATCTGTTATTTTATCTGCATAATTTACCGCACCTAATGTTCCCTCTCCCGTTTTTAATTTTGGTAAATCTGAAAATAAATCTTCAAGTATTTTAAAGCTGTTTTCTTGTTTCTCAAAATCTGGATAACATAAATTCAGCTCTTTTTTCCAACCAACGATAATAACTCTTTTTCTATCTTGTAAGACTCCAAAATCTTTGGCATTCAAATATTTGTTTGGAGGAATCGCTAAGTTATATCCAGCATCTTTTACAGCTTCAAAAATCTTATTCAAAAACTCTCCATTATTCGCGGAAAGGATTCCCGGTACATTTTCGAATACAAACATTTTAGGTTGGTAACGTTCTAAAAATTTAACGTAATGTTTGTATAAAAAATTTCTTGGGTCTTCTTTCATTCCCTTTGGATCCCTTGCTCTTCCTGCTACAGAATATGCTTGACAAGGAGGTCCACCAATGATTACATCTATTTCTTTACCACCAGAAAGTGTATCAATTTTGGAAAAAATATCTTCAATGGAAGAATCCGAAATTTCTGAATTTATCACTGAATTTTTAATTTCTTGTGGAGCAAGATTCCAAAAATTCATCTTGTCTTTTTTCTCGTCTTTCAGATAATTGTAGTATTTCTTTTCTTCACCATTTTTAATTAACCAATGGTAAACTGCTCTTGTTCTTAAAGTATCACAAGCATCTTTATTCATTTCTACGTGTGCAATTGGATTAAAACCAGAACGAATAAACCCTTCTGACAACCCCCCTGCACCAGCAAATAAATCAATGAAATTCATGTTTTTTTTCTTTAAAATTACATAAATAATATTTAGTCTTTTTCATATGAATCCGTTGACTTTTTTAAGCCTCTGATAAATCTCAAGATTGGTTTGGTATTATTTACTTCAATATTTAAGGTATAAGAGTCGTTATCCCTATTATATTTTACATAAGGAATCGTTAATGGATATTCTTCTTTAAGAAGAAGATAACCTTTTAAAGTAAATTCATGCTCGATCAAAAATTTTTGTCCACTAAAACTAAACCCAAATGCATCTGGAATTTGTTGCTCGTGTTTATCTTCAAATTCAAAAGATTTTTCTGCAAATTCGATGGCGGTAATCCTATCCAAATGATAGGTTTTGTTTTTTTCAGTTGCAACCTCAAAAGCCATCACTGTATGGTAGTTATCCGTAAAGCCAAACGGCTCTACCAATCGATCTGAAATGGTTTCGGAATTTATAGAATGATAGCGTTTCAAGATAACCTGTTCCTTATCTGCAATGGCTTGAGCTAAACGTTCAACAATTCGACCGTTTTTTGCATTAACCAAATGTCCGGCTACAATATTGATATCAGAACCAAGATAGATTTTACTGAGAACTGAATCTTTAAGTTTATTGCGTTTACCGCTGGTTAAAACAAGTTCTTTGAGGTACTCCGCTTCTTCTGAACTAAAGCGAACACCCTTGACATTTTCACCATGAATAAAGAATCGAGAGTACTTATCACGTTGGAGATCAAAACCACATTCTCTTATGAGATCTAGGTAACGGTAAACCGTTCTCTCAGTAGTTTCTAGCATATCCGATAATTGGTTGACCGTTTTTGGAGGCCTTTGTTCTAGGTATGCGATAAATTGTAATACACGAAGTATTTTCCTTTGATTTAACATATTAATTCTTGACGACGGCACAAAGAAGCAAAAAATGAAATTGGATAACAAATCTTTGACCTTAGTTGTCAGTGAAATTTTAACCATTGAAAATGAATGACTTGAATTGTCAATGACCAACTTGAAATTTGTATCCAATTAAAATTTAAAAATTATGAAGAAAATTTATGTCATGTTGATGATTTCAATGATTGGAATCAATGGTTTTGGACAACAAAGCAACGACAAACAGTTAAGCAACGCCGAGCAATTTTCAGCAAAGTCTGGAACACTCATTCAAAAAGTATTTTTGCCAATTGGGACTATTAAAAAATGTGAAATGCAAGTCATTGAATACACTGATTTAATCTCGAACACAAAAACCAAAGCAT
>JACCDT011060158.1_pt1 | contig 10306 bp, 19 predicted proteins | sample 7446291 | NCBI WGS metagenome assembly JACCDT01 (sample SAMN15323446, study PRJNA562643) | freshwater metagenome | isolation source: river surface water | place: USA:Blue River Watershed | collected 2017-08-17 | reverse complement strand
GGGCCGGTTCGCCATAACTTCAACATCGACTTCGAAAGAAGTAAAGTCGAGCAAGAGGTTTTGCAGGAAGAACTCGCCCTCGCGAAAGCCGAAGACCTAGAATGTGCCGAGTGCTGGCATATCGAAAATAATAGGGTAACGAGGTCATGAAACTCTATCAAATCATCCAGACAGTCGGCGGGAAAGAAACCGTCAAGATGGTTGATTCGCTGCCGGTTTGCAATGGAATTCACCCGCCGCGTGCAAAATAATCGATGCGACAGCATCGGGGGAGTGTTCTCGACGGTTTTGAGGGCCGTTCTTATAAAGCGGTACACCCGGTTCGACTCCGGGACTCCCTACTGCGTTCCGCAGGTTAATACTTCGGCCCCGTAGCTCAGTGGAATTAGAGCAAGCGGCTTCTACCCGCTAGGTCGGGGGTTCGAATCCCTCCGGGGTTATTCACTGAAAGATTTCAATATGTTTCCACAAGACGACCCGTTCGGGCGAAAGTGTCCAAAGTGCGGGAACACTCTGCAAAATGCGGCGATTGCCAACAATTCCAATATGATTCGATGTGCCGACTGTAAGGAAGTTTTCCAAAATAACCTGATTGGAAAGAAATTTTGCGTCCGCGAAGAGGTATGGGCTGTTATTAGAATTGCGCCAACCACCGTCGTTGTAAAAGGCTTTGGACCGCAAAGCGTCCATTATGTTCCCGCCGAGATGTTTTATCGGTGGGTTTACGATGCGGAACTTGTCCCTTAAGGGAGCGCAGCGACCATGAAAGCTATCGAACTTGTTCACAAAATTCTTGATATTATTCAGATTGAAGGGCACGAGGTTGAGCTTTGTATTCGGGCAATTCAACGCAGCGAACATGGTACTGTTACCAGCTACAAAGAGGTGCCTATTTTGTCGGTAAAGGAATGCACCGACGCTAGCGGAAAATGCGGAATCCGAATGGAAGCTGAAGATTTCTACAGCGCGGAGTGGCGTAAAGCATGAAGGTTTATCCTCTCGCCGATATCTATCGGGGTGTTCCTTCTGAACAGCGTAAGAACTTACGCGCAATCTCTACCGGCGAATTTCGCCCGCCCAAAAAAGATGAGTGATATCTAAGCGGCGCTCTTATTGAGGCATACCGCGCGCCCAACGATTTAACTACTCCGTTTGATATCGCCCGAATCGTTGAGGTAAAAGAGGTTACGACAATCCAAGTTGTGAGGATTTTAGGATGAAGCTTGAATTCATTCCGACAGAAGATGGATTCGGCAGCGTCAAAATCGACGCCGAAACGCAACCGGAGGTTGCGGAACTTGCGAAACACTTTCGCATCTTCGATAAGGATAGTATTCCTGACCTCTTGAGGTGGGCCGATGCCCTGAAAGAGTGTAAGCTTTCCTATTCTGCTAACGGCTACTTACTCGCCGATTCCTACATCAGCGCCGAATTCTGTGACCCCTATCGCCGGGAGATTGAGCGTAAGACTGGTTATGCGGGAGAATTTCCCAAAATCAATCTTACCCCCTTCTTCCCGCGCGTCTTTGCTATACCCATATCGTTTTTGAGATGACCTACGGCGAAGGATACATCAAGTATCAGGTAGCCGTCCCCCGATACAATGGAAAGGATGCCGAGTATTGCTATAAACAGGCAGAAGATTGCATTAAGGAAACATTCGGGGAAAGACCGCACGAACCGGAATTCAAACACTGTAGTGATGGGGGATATTATAAGAATCCCAATTACCTAAAGAGGCATCCGGTCAAGCCAAGTACCAAAGCCCGATGGTTTCTCAAGGTATTATTTGATTGGTGGCTTGATAATCTCGCATCAGATTGGCAACGTGTCGTTATTAGACAATATGAGAAGCTGAACACGGATAATAAATTCAAAAAGAGTATTGTTGAAGAATTTAGTATTTGTTATGAAAATCCGCACGGTTCCACCAATTGGGACGGGCGGGGAAAAATGGTGTCGCATATCACTTGGGACCAGTTCAAGGAGTTGAAATGAGTCGGGACTGAACAGATAAGGAAAAGAAGCTGAATTGTCGCGTGTGATTACTGTGTCAATGTTTCATTCTCTGTCTTTAGGGTTTCCAATGATTACGGTTTACTTCATCAATGGTTCGGGTGGTGGTTTCGTCAGCACGGTTGCGGTCGAGCAAGGCACGATGCTTGAAGGCTTCGTGGCACAACATCTCAATGAAGTTGGTGGCGGTCCTGCCTCTAACTACAAAATTAAGGTCAACCGCGAACATCAGCAGGGCAGCTATGTCTTGCAGAATGGCGACCGTGTGACCGTGACCCCGACCAAAATCGAAGGTGCGTGATTCTCCCGCCGCTGGCAGACCGGCTAAAGTCTGCCTTTTCGTCGCCCTATCAACTTAATAGGTCAACGAATAGTTTCCCGCTATCCTTTCAGAAGGGAATTTTTGAATGGCCGAACTGACTTCCCGCCAATTCCATAAAAACCTGTGGAAGATGGCCGATTTCATCAAGTCGAATAATCTTGAAGAAAAGCTTGAAGGCGTCAAAAATCTCAAGCAATGTATTATTCAGGCTAATCGTGGCTTGGCCTTTCTTGAAAAATATTCAAACTACTTGGAATATAAGCGGTATGCATTAGTTGAGTATATCTCTAATCTGCGAAATGCTGCGTCGTCGACTGTCAAAAATATTTACAATTGGAACCAATATGATATCTACCAACTAAAAACCAAGTTTATCTATGATGACCTAGTTCACCTTTCCAAGAATTCCGAGTTCGACTTCAAAGAGAAAACATTAACCTTCCGTACCAAGGAAATCACTCTCGAAGGGGTGAATCTTGGTGCGTTCGACATTAAATACGATGTTCGATTTCAAGAATATTCTGTCGCGGCGGTCAATCCGCCCCATGAGGATGCGGACCATCCGCACGTCAAAGGTGGAAGCCTGTGCGAAGGTGAAGGTGAACAACCAATCGCTCTCGCTATCAAACAGGCCCGTTTGTGTGACCTGTTCGATATTATTGAGAGTATCCTTAGCACCTATAACGAAGATAGTCCTCACTACAATATCGAATTGTGGAAGGGCCAGCAATGCGAGGGTTGCTCAGAATACTTCCAAGACGATATCGAAGAATGTAGCCGTTATCGGTGCCATCGCCACGTTTGTTCTAACTGCTCAAACACCTGCACAGATTGCGATAATACATTTTGCTCCAATCATATCGGAACATGCGAAGAATGTCAGGAACCGCTTTGCGATGATTGTGTCTATACGTTTGATGATGATGGTTACAACTATTGTAGTGACTGTTATAAAAAGCTAAAGAATCAAAAAGAGGAAGAGGAAGCTGAAAGAATTCGGTCGGAGGAGGAAGAAGCCGAAGCGGAAGCGGAAGCTGAGGCCGAACGCCTTGCTGAAGAAGACGCCGACGATAAAGAACTCGCTGAAAACCACGTTTACCAGATTGCGACCGGTTTCCCCCCGTTTGAGGAGTCTATCTAATGTTGCGATTTACCCCGTATGCTTGGGCTAAGTTGGTTGCGATGCGTGACTTCGGCAAAACCGAGGTTGGTGGGTTTGGGGTCTCTCTTAAGGAAGACCCGCTTCTCGTTGTTGATTTTACTACGGTAAAACAGAAATGCACCAGCCTATTCGTCGCGTTCGACGACGATGACGTTTCCGATTATCTGACCGATATGGCCGAGAAAGGATTCGACCCCAACGAGTGTATGAGGATATGGATTCATACGCATCCAGCCATCTCCCCCACTCCATCGGGAACCGACGAGACAACCTTTCGCGAGTGTTTTGGCAAATGCGATTGGTCAGTTATGTTTATTCTGTCAACCGAGGATAAGACTTACTGCCGCATCAGCTTCAAGAATCCGAACATCTCGAAAGAGATGGGGGTTAAGATTGACTGGAATACTTCATTCGCCGCTAGCGATAGGAAGGCATGGCGGGAAGAATACGATAAGAACGTCGAAGAAGATAGGGTGACTTGGATTTCCGCTGGTGCTTCAAAAAAAAACTTTCCCGAATACACAATCAAGACAGAAAAAGAAGTCTTCGCAGAGGCGGCGCATCGTGACCTCTCTCATGTACCTGGTGTGACTGAAGAAGATACGGCGTATCTGAAAGAACTTGAAGAACTCTACAACGAACTTGGAGAAAATGATGACTACTACAGCAAACGATACTGGTAATCGGTTCGCGCGACAGGATAGCTTGGTTCCGCGCGACCGCATTACACAAACCCCGGCGACCGTGATTGGCGTCGGGGCTATCGGTCGTCAAGTAGCAATCCAGCTAGCCTCTATTGGTTGCATGAACATTCAGTTGGTCGACTTCGATGTGGTGGATGAGACTAACATCACAACGCAGGGCTATCGGCGGGATGAAGTGGGCCGTCCCAAAGTTGAGGCGCTGCGTGATGAAATTATTCGGATTGACGGTAATATTCTGGTGAGTGCTGTCAATGATCTGTACCGGCACAAACACCGGATGAACCCAGCCATCTTCTGCCGTGTCGATAAGATTAGTGTCAGAAGCACCATCTACGAATTTCTAGCGAAGCGAAATTGCCGGTTCTTCGTGGATGGTCGCATGTCTGGCGAAGTAATGAAGATTCTGGCGGTTGACAGCGTATCTCTCCCGCGATATAAGGATAGCTTGTTCGCGCAGGATGAGGCGCAAGCGGGAGCATGTACCGCTAAGTCAACCATCTATACAGCATCGATTGCGGCGGGCTTGATGGTTCACCAGTATACGCGATTCTTGCGTGAACTACCTCTTGACTTCGATACGACACTGAACTTGTTGGCGGGAGAAATGAGTGTTGAGTAATCCTAATTTTCAAAATCATTTGAGGGAATTGGGGGATTTTGTATGGAAATCAAAGCAGTAGCATATCTTTCTCTTGAAGATATCGGCGCAACGGGTCGCAGCGCCGATGAAATTAGAGATAAGTTAGAAATTTCAGACCCTGAATGTAACGCAAAATACACGCTTATCTCGCGTAGTATCTTACTTGCCGCCATACATAGAATGTGCTATATTGACAAAATTAGGGAAAGTCTTGCACGTTTGCCGGATGGCGTGTACATCGATGTTGCTCCGTAGCAGACGAACACTTCAAGAATAAGGGCTGAGTGCTGCCTTGATAATAGTTTGCCTTTTGAGCAATTAGAATGAGTCAATTCTTCAGGTTCGAAGAGGTATGGCCAACCACTACAGGTTTTTATGTTCTAAAATACAAAGAGGGTCATGAGGAACGTGTTTATCTCGATACTCCAAAACATCATTGGATGAACATATATAGTTATCCAGCAACATACCACAACTATCGCGATGAAAATACCTGTCATGAGAGGACATAGAAAATCAAAATTACCAATGAAGTGGTACAGAAAATACTGGCACCCGTGGGGCTATACAATTGGCTACCATGATGTAGCCTACTACTCCAGTTACGAAATCCACAAACACTTTACGGAGAGCGGGCGGGTAAAGCACTACTGCATCCGGGGTTACACAGAAGCCGGTCGAGTTGTTCCGTTCAAGACTTTGAAAAGCGCTCTGTCGTTCATTGACAATAACAAGGAAATTTCGCTATGTACTTGATGATTCAAAATCCCGGCGTTGCCCCGATTGAAGCATTCACGGTTTTGGGCCTGTCACTCTCCCGCGAATCGACGGAAAGCGGCGGGGGAACTATCGGGCGCTTCGGGTCGGGCTTAAAACATTCGATTCTTATGATGCTTCGCAAGCGAATCAATATCGCGGTCTATCCCGGCGCGGGAAAACTAGCTTTCCGGACTGAATCGTCGGTTGTTAGCGACGGTATCACAAGTAAGGTGTGCAACCTTGTCCAGTGTGATGTGAGTGGACGTATTGATGGAAAGCAAGTCCGGAAGACTCTCCCGCTGAATTGGGACGTATCTTATGGGGCGTTCGACTGGAACGACGTTTGGATGGCGCTCCGCGAATTCATCTGTAATGCCATCGACCGAACATATCGGGAGTTTTCGACCTATCGACACGACGAACTTCGCATCGAAATCGTCGAAGACAATCAGATGCGGGCGAAAGACGGCACAACCCGTATCTTTTTGGAGTTGACAGATGAAGTCTCCGAAGCTTATAATCTGGTGCATTCTCGTATCTTGCACTTGACACGGCCAACCGCCGTTTCTACGCTTCGGATGATTCGAACGACCGAACCGGGCGGTCCCACTATCTATAAGGATGGGATTTATGTGAGAAAGGCCGACTCCACATACGACGCGCTCCGTAGCTATAACTGCGGAACCGAGTTGGAAATTGATGAGAGTCGTAATGTCAACGACGGAGCTATTCGCGATGCCGTTTCCCGCATGTGGGCTTCCGCATCCGAGGAAACACTTACCCAACTCTTTCGGGAAATGCGGGACAAGCCCGACTGTTGGGAAGCCCATTCTCTCTGCACTTGGCGAGCCACTCATAACGCCAATCTCGAAAACTGGAAAGCTGCCTTCAAGAAAGCATTCGGGGAAAACGGGGTGGTTGCTACTTCCAGCGCCCACTATCGCCAGTTGCTCGAATCGAAAGGTTACAATGTCGTCGCCCTGAATGAGACGATGACCAAAATTTTCCGGAGTAATGGATGCAAGACAACCTTCGATGCGTTGAGCGCCGATGAACGAGATGGCCGGGAAATTCTCCCGCCGACTGTCCACGCCGAAACCGCCGTCAAGAATGCTTGGAATTGGTTCGCCGCGAGCGGAGTTGTTCCCGCCAATCTTTCCCCGCCAACTGTGAAGTGCTTCCGGGAAGTTATCCAAAAAGAAAATAAAACATTTGGGTTTATTGGTGCGGATAGGATTGTCTATCTCAACAAGGATTTCGCTGATGGACTGACCACTGACCTACAACGTACCGCCGTTGAAGAGGTGGCTCACCATATCAGTAATGCTAATGATTACAGTCGAGACTTCCAAGAGTTTATGGTGTCGGCTTTTGTAGGGGTGTGCAAGTGACAGTCTACGACCGGGTAAATGCATTGCTATGGTAGCTAAATTGGGATTTCTCGCAGATGATATTGATGCTCAAAACCTTAAAGATGCTTGGATTGAGGTAATAAATGAAAATAACTCATGATGGTTACGGTCGTGGTTTTCCAACTTTGGTTCATCCGGTCTATGTTGCAAAGGGCAATGACGATGACAAACTCGTTATGCAATCCTCCGCAATCGGCGATTATGACGATGCTTTTGATAAGCCCGGCTCGTCCTATCTTTGGTTTGGTCAAAACCACCACTTGAATCGGGAAGAAGTCGCTGAGGTTGTCAAGTATCTCAAGAGATGGTTGAAAACAGGGAGTCTCGAATGAAAACAATACAAATCAATCTGTATAAATTCTCCGAACTTTCCGACGCGGCCAAGAAACGTGTCCGCGAAAAGTTTTCTGATTACTTTCCCTTTGAATGCGACTTACTTACTGAAGACTTTCGGGAGATTTTGGCGGATAAGTTTGGAATCTGCGGCGATATTCAAATCGATTGGTCGCTCTCTTATTGTCAAGGGGATGGGGTAGCTTTCTATGGGAAACCTGATGCTGACAAGCTACTTGAGAAACATGAGGAACTAAGAAAACTTCTTCAGGAATATCCCAAGGGAGATTATGACCCGTCGCTATGGGTCGAGATTAGAAATTGTAGTACACACTACCACCACTATAACACGATGCAGGTTTCCTGTGATGTTGAAGATGTGAATAGGGAACAAAGCTGCCGCGAGCTTGATGATAAGGTCTATATCTTTTTAGTTCAGCTTTTCAGGGGTGCGTCTAAATATCTCGAAAAGATTGGCTATGAATCAATCGAAGCACACAACAGCGAATCCAATATGAATGAATGTTTGGAAGGATTGGGCGAAGAATTTCTTGAATCGGGCAGGTTTTATTATGAATAATGTTTGCTATAAGGCACTAGCCCGAAATAAAAATGAAGGATTACATGCTTATTCATTAAGCATCCTCAATAATGATAAGCTTTTTCAGGAATATTGGAATACTTACAAACCCCTAAAAATCCATCACTATACAAGAAACTTGCAATGCAAGAAACTCAAACTAATAGAGCGTATACAATAAAACATAAGGGGCTGAGTCTCGCGTATGTCATCGCCAACCTACTTCCTTGAATTCACTCGAATATGTTCTCAGCGAACTAACGATACCACCATCAATGGTCAGTTGAATTATATTCTCGACCGGGGAATGAGCGGGGGAAGAGGTAAGGGCTGGACCAAACAAATCGTGCCGGATGAACCGACGCGCGAATCGGTCGATGGCGTGACAATGTGGAAATTCCGCCGCACCGTTCGTCTTATCAAATCGTCAGGCCGCGCCGAATCCGCGCACGACCAGTTTCAGGCGATGCTTGAGGTCTTCGAAAAAACTTTGCCTCAACCGCAAGCCGGTGGTATCAAGTACCCGTGGACGTTTGTGGTGCCCAATCAGGGCGCTCCTCCCACAAAAATTACTTCGACGCCTATTGCCCCGCCCGTCAATGTGCCCGTCAAATATAAGGATATCAATCTCAATCGCGGAAAGTTCTTTGACCATATCTATGACCGCGATGCGCAAATCGAGATTATTCTGTCAGCGATTTATGCTGCTGTTGAATCAGAAATGGATAATCGATATCATTGTGTCTTGTGGGGCGAACCGGCATGTGGTAAAAGCGATACATTGATTAGTGTCGGCAAGATGCTGGGAGAGGAAAATCAGGCATATTTCAAGTTTGATGCAACTTCGATGACCGAGGCCGGTGTAAAGAAATTTTTGTTGGATTCGGCGGATATGGGTGCTGTTCCGCCAGTCCTCGTTATTGAAGAAATAGAGAAAACTGAAGACAAGATGTTGAGATGGCTTCTCGGCGTTATGGACACGCGCGGGGAAATTCGCCAGCTTAACTTCCGGGTTGGCAACCGCCAAGCTAATGTTCCGATGTTATGTCTTGCGACCGTCAATGATATTGTGAAGTTCCGGGAAGTAATGTCGGGCGCGCTTGCGTCCCGATTCTCTCATGAAGTCTATTTTCCCCGCCCATCTCGCGAGATTCTTAAGAGAATTTTGAAAAGAGAGATTGACAAGTTGCCCGATATTCCGGAGAATACCCGAAAAGAAGAATGGATTGAACCGACGCTTAGATTCTGTGTTGACAATCCGCCCCACATCAACGACCCCCGTAAAATCATTCCGATTTGCATCTGCGGGAAAGACAAGCTATTGACCGGCGAATATCAAGATTGGGTCCGGCGCTCCCGGAAGGAATTCTATGATACCAAACCGTCTTCGGGATGAATTGCGTTGGTGGAATTGCGAACTATTTCCGGCTGTCGCCAACTATTTGAAGAACGGAGTCGTAAATGATGACCTAGTTACTGAAATCCGTAAAATAATCGGATATGCTTCCTGTAACACTTTCCTACAATCACGTCTCCCAATCCTCTACGAAACCTTGGAGTATTTGAATGGGCGGTTACAATCAGGCGGCAATTAACGCCACAAAAATCTATCAGAAAAAGGTTCACGATATCATGAATAGGTTCGGAATTAGTTATAAGGAGGCACGGGAACACTACGCCCAAAACACGAAAGGTAAACAACGCCGCACCCGACGTTCCTCTCACAAACTTCTGGCTGACCGTTTGCTTGCCACAAAGGCTTTCGTTCGCCAATGTGGTAGTATTCAGAATGCTTTAGATTCCTTGAAACTGTATAAGGAAATTTCCTAATGCCAGCCCTTATTGATTCGATGATGTATTTCGGCAAGACCCCGTGGCATGGACTCGGCAAGCAAATTCCTCCAGAATCTCTCTACTCCATCCCGGATGGCTTAATCAACTCCGGATTGGATTGGGACGTTCGTACTGCCCCGCTCTGTATCCAAACCAAGGATGAACTCCCGAAAGAACTTGCGGGAAAATCTGTCCCGAATCGCGCAACCTACCGTTCTACCGACAACTCGATTCTTGGAGTGATTGGGCCAAACTATACGCCACTACAAAACCGCGATGCCTTCAATTGGTTTCAGCCGTTTCTCGATTCTAAGGATGCCGCCCTTCATACGGCTGGCGCTCTTGATGGCGGGAAAAAGGTGTGGATTCTCGCACAACTTGGACTTGACCCGATTGAAGTTGCTCGCGGCGATGAGGTTTTCAAATTCCTCTTGCTTTCCAATTCGCATGATGGTACAACTGCCGTTCGGATTGGATTTACGCCAGTAAGAGTAGTTTGCGCGAACACATTGGCGATGGCGCATACCTCCGATGCTTCCAAGCTT
>JACCDT011156961.1_pt1 | contig 10307 bp, 10 predicted proteins | sample 7446291 | NCBI WGS metagenome assembly JACCDT01 (sample SAMN15323446, study PRJNA562643) | freshwater metagenome | isolation source: river surface water | place: USA:Blue River Watershed | collected 2017-08-17 | reverse complement strand
GCTGCGACAACAGCCGCTACCGCATTAACAGCTGCTACAAGCGCTGCTACAGCCGCAGAGGCTACAAAAGTATCTACAGCAGCAGCAGCTACACGTGCGGCTACAGTGGCAGCAGAAGCAGCAGCAAAGGCAGCAGAAGCAGCATCCGCTGCTACAAGAGTAACAGCTGCACGTACAAGAGCATCAGAAGCCGCATTAACTGTAGGATCATCTGCTAGAAACCCGCAGCGCAATGACGTTAAGCCCGAAGTCGCGATGAGCGATACAAGTTATGATGCGATGGCTCTCAAACAGAAATCAGATTTACTGTCAAGTATTCAAAAGATGTTTCGCAACGAACTGTTGGCAAATCGTTCCACAGATGCGTCTATCAAGGATACATCATCATCTTCTTATTCTAAGTCATCATCGACACAGCAAGGCAATGAATTCAACAAGGCAAGTCAGAAATGTGACGACTCTTCTGATGAAGAGTCCTATCGTTGCCCCAAGAATCCGGATGGTTCGTGTCCACCCGTACCAGATATGACACAATATATTAAGAAAGACGCTATTCCATGCTGGGGATGCTCTGTTGATTATTAAATTCTAAGATATAAGATAAGATAAGAAAGTAGGATGTTTGCGTTCTTATCATTACTTTTCGTATTAATCGTTATTTTCCTTTTGACCTCGCAAAAGGATCATTTTACCGATGTATCCCCAACACATACGGTAAAGATTCCAGCCGTCCCTCCTGCTACTGCATTGCTTCCGGGTTCTAAAGAAAAGGCAGCGCCCGAATCGGTTACGGATGTTACCCCTTACACTCTTCCAGGTGAGATCCCACTTGCTCCATATGGCCAATTGGCCAACATGAGTCCGCTACCATATCAGGATACCACAATGATCAAGGCAAATCGTCAACAAATTCTATCACTTCTTGAAATGCTTAAGGGGTTTTTAGCATTTGAAGCACAACATCTCACAGAGAAATCAGACCCATCAATTCAATTGCCGCTCAGCAATGCGCGCAGTGATTTTCAAGTTCTTCAGAACGCAGTTGATTTATTGAATCGTAATCCAGGATTACAGCCAACGATGACAATGACTACACTGAATGAAATGTCTTCCAATCTTGCCTATTTACAGGAACAGGTTCGTCTATCAGGTTCAGCAGGCTCACTTCAGGGCCCTACCAATCAATTTACAGAAGGATTTACAAGTTCAAGAAAGGCCACGTTAGAAGACTTAACTGAATTTGTGGGACGTATTCAAGGCGAAATCGTTCGTTTATCAGCCAGCGGTACCACTGATCCCATTGTAAATTCGCGCGTATCTGCTCTAACTAGCCTCAAGAATGATGTACAGGGTATCATTACCAAACTGAACAACAAATCAATGCAGCCAAATGAAGTTCCTATTCTGAAATCGGACATTGACGCCGCATTCCCCCTTCTTGGCAATCCAAGCCAGCCGTTACCTCAGATTATTAAAACCCTTGGTCTCCCTCCAGGTCTGGCAAATGTTCTTCCTGCGAATCTACAAAAAGATCCAGAGATAACGCATCAGATTGATTCACTACTTGATAAGTATGCTGAGCAAATTATCAATGGTGTTAGTGCGTCATTTAGTGTGAAATATACGGCACCAAATGAAGTAGGAGCGGCAGGTTCGCAAACAGAGGCGCAGCATGCCGCATCTTCTACGATTGACACACTAGGATTCCCTTCCATGGCAGATTTGAACAATGTATCAAATGTCAAGTTTGCTCCATACGATTCTGGATTACCCGTTACCGATCACCTTGCGCCAACACCATCTGATGCGGGTCGTGGTCCATCGCAATTTGATTGGAAACAGCGTTCAAAAGAGATTGAGGCGCAGGTGAAGCAGCGTGGACTCGAACCGGCTGATTTTGGTATCATGCCAGAAGGAACGAAAACATCCTCTGATTTTTCATGGAAGGGATATGCGCGTATGATGTGTACACGTCTACAGGCCACTTCCGACCCATCTCTGGGAATTACATGCGGTTGCCCGCCGATGGATTGGAAGGGTTGGCGAATTGCGAAATAATGCGGACAGACACTAGAGATGGCAACCTATATTGTTGAATCAGAAGTGATTATTCGTACGGTTGATAAACCATTCCCAAACCGGGTAATACTAGGTGCGTTTGCTACATCAGAACAAGCATATCATTTTATTGAGAAGTATTTGGCGGATACGAAAGAGCTTCATACGTATTTTACACGCCAGAATCTCTGTTCAAAAGAGGAATATGAATCGTTAATTTCCGGTGAACGCATCGTAGCATTTAATATGGTATTGGGTCAATTTGAGGACATGATTTATGTTCGAAAGGAGAATCCATAAATAGAAGAGATCTGTATTTTAAATATTCAAACAAAGTAATAAGTAGGACAAATAGAATGACGCCGTCAACCTTTCATTTACTAGGAATATTTGTCGTAGGTCTGGCAGTTGGCCTTTTTCTTTCGAAAATCATGAATCAAGAAGGGTTTCAAGATGCGGGAAGCTCGTGTGATAGTTGCAGTCAGCCCTCTCCTTGTGGATGCGACAAACCAAAACCAAAGCCTCGTGCGATTTGTCCGGCATGCCCTGACTGTAAACAGCCAGATATGAGCAAATATGTACTCAAGTCCTCCATTCCACCATGCCCGTCATTACCTGACATGAGCAACTACATTCTGAAGAGTGAGTGCCCACCGGTGCCAGATCTGAGCAATTATGTTCTCAAGTCATCGATTCCAAAGCAGAATCCCGTTATTTTGGATTGCTCGAAATGCCAGAAACCGAGCGGCGATTGCCCTCCGTGTCCGCGCCCACGCTGCCCTGAGGTGAAATGCCCAACGCCAACGAAATGCCCCACCTGTGCCCCGTGTCCGCGTCAGAGCTGCCCTCCGGCTACTATAAAATGTAAGGCAGAAGATGTGGTCCCTGACTCAAATTCGGTCGTCCGCCCCTATCTGGCACCACTGAGCTATCGTGGATTTGGTATGGATTAATAAATAAATACTATTATCATTATCTTATTGACTATGAAACGTAGACAACAAGATAATCTTCAAAAAGGATAGAGAATGGACACGCGGTTTTGGGGTCCATCGGGCTGGAAATTATTTCATTTGATTACCTTCGAAGCAGAACGTCGAACGACTACAGAACACGCAGTAGAATTCGCAAACTTCTTTGAAACCATTCCTTATATTTTACCATGTAAATTTTGCCGCGCGTCCCTTACTGATTATTACCGCCAGCATCCATATCAAATCAATGGAAAAATGAATCTCAAACTGGATCTCAAGAAATGGATGTATACGATTCACAACTGTGTCAATGGGAAACTTAGAAAACAAGGGCTTCATCCCACAGTAGATCCAACATATGCACAAGTCAAGAAAACGTATACCGAGTTTCAGAAACAATCATGGGAGCAACAATTACTCCACATGTGGGATTTCTTTTTTTCAGTCGCGTATCATCATCCAAAGGAGTCATCGTTTGATTCTGAGCCCATGCCGGATTGTCCAGAGGAGGCTAAGAAATGTAATGATCCATGTGAGCGAAACAAATGGAATGTACTTCATTGGAAAAAACGGATGTACTGGTTTCGTCGATTTTGGATCTATCTTCCGGATGTCTTGCCGCATGACATAGCGAAACAATGGAAAGCGGTTCAATCCCGAAATCCGCCTACGTGGGGTTGTAGACGATCCATGTTGGCATGGCTTTGGAGGATGCGATGTGGATTGGATTCCAAGTTTCACGATCCATATACGACAGTATGTCATCGAATGAAGTCGTATTCAAGCGATTGTGGGAAGAGTCGAGGAGCGATTACATGTAGACGAAGCAGACAGACCATGCCTTATAGCCGTAGAAGGAAAACGCTGAGAAAAACAAAATAGGAAAGTAGGGAATGGATCCATTCTATTCACAATTGCTTGTCACAGCGACATTGATCATTATTGCAGCATTATTTACGGTGATTACATTTGATACATGGCAGACGGTATTATTAATGATTCTGTTTTTGATCGGTATGAACTATTTGATCATTTTATCGCTTGATCGATTGACAACGATTAATTATGGAAGCATTAGTGAAGGATTTGTGACACAGGAAAAGGATGGGTCGGATGCGGCACTTTCGAAATATGAGTGGTTAAGCAATGATGATCTATTTGATGATTTCTATGCATCGGTGTTTACGAAGCTTACACAGAATGAGAATTTGATCCAGGCGGAAACGGCTATTTGTATAGAAGAGTTTACACGGGATACACCAAAAGATCAATTGAGTATTTTGGATGCTGGATGTGGCATTGGAATTGCGACATGTGCGTTAGCAAAACAAGGCGCAGGTCAGGTGGTGGGTATTGATAAGAGTCAGGCAATGATTCGCTATGCGAAGGGGACGACATTGCCGAGTACGACATTAACGGAAACGGAGCGACAGAACATAGAATTTCGGATGTTTGATTTGATGGGACCAGGTGCGGCAGGTGCTGCGGAATTTACGAACGCATGTATTTTATATTTTACGATTTACTATTTCAAGGATCTGGATATCCTGTTTCGTAATTTGGCACTATGGGTGAAACCGGGTGGTTCCTTGGCGATTGAAGTGGTAAATAAATATAAGTTCGATCCGGTTCTGGATTCGAGTAATCCGTGGGTAGGGGTGTGTCCACAGAATTATGTCAAAGAGCGCCTTAAAACATCGAAGGTAGTCTTTGACAAGTTTGATTATGAAGCAACGTTTGAATTGGAGGATCCGAATGCGGAGTTTCGAGAAACGTTTCGATTCAAGGATGGATCGGTGCGTAGACAGAAACATGAACTCACGATGCCGAGTATGTCGGAAATTATCAAGAAGGCACAACGAAATGGATGGATGTATTCGTCATATGTTGATTTGATGCCGCTTTCATTCCAATATGGATATTTACTGTTCTTTAAGAGAATGAGTGAGTGACCTCTTACCGGGTCTTTTTGAGTTTGCGGGTGATGCGTCTTTTTTTCAAACGGAAGGAGGGAGCAAAACGTTTTCCACCATTAGATTTAGGCCTTGTATTTACCACGGATGCCGCAGCAGATGCTACCACGGATGTTTCATTACCTTCTGACACAATAGGTTTTGTTACAGGTGCTGACGAAGGTTCTATCGAAGGTTCTGACGAATTCTGTACAGATGTTTCTCTAGATTCCATCACATGATTTGCTGCTATATTCGCCACCATCGTTTCCGTATTCACCTCTACTGTTTTTTCTATACCGTTCCCTTTAATGGTCACCGTAAAGATCGGCATTTCTATTATCAATTATGAAAATAAATGATATAGTTTACTTACGCTTCTTGCTTTATTTGGTGTGTTTACGATGTGTACGACGTGTGATTTGCTTGGTATGCTTGCGATGGGTGCGGCGACCACCCTGCTGATTTGCGGGTTTTCTTCTTGCTGACGTGGTAAGCGCACTTGCCTTTTTCGACTGTCGTGGCATTCTAAATGGCTGTGATGATGAAGGTAGCAAATTCTGTAAGTTTGTCCTTCTTGCTGATGTGGTAGGCGCATTTGCACTCAGCGCAGACCGTCGTGGAATTCTAAATGGTTGTGGCGGAGACGACGGCGGTACATTGCTTTCGGCAGCAATATTTGGAAATTCGTCATTATTTGCCGGCCGCGCACTGGGTGCTGGCATCACGGCAGTTGACTCCTCCTCGTCATCATCTTCAGCAGCCGATGCCATATTTCCCAGCTGATTAGTACGGCCTCTCATCAAAGTAGTTTTCTCCGACCGCATCTGCGACGCTGGTGGAAGCGTCTGCTCTGGCGGATTCCAAGCAGGTGGCTTCGGAAGAGATTGTAGTTCAGGCACTACCGCCTGACGATTTAATGGCGGCAGACGGCTGCCAGGTGCCAATCGGGGCATCGATACTGGCGCTGCTTTTTCAAGCGCAAAATTGGATGGCGGTGCCGGCGGTCGCGCCGACATATTACGCTGCCGACGAGCGGTCGCCTTATTCGCCAATGCCTGATTTGTCATGGAAGCTTCTCCCTTTGCTAACACCTCTGCTGCGGGCGCCTGAGCTTTTCTTGCATTATTCGCCCTCCGTGTGGCCGCCGCATTGAGCCGTGCTTTGTTTCGATTTCGCCGTGCTTGGTTCGATTTGCTCACACGAACTGATTCTGGTTCGGAACGAGGCACAATAGGTGCGACGTAAGGCGCATTAAATGCTATATTTGGACCTCTCCCTGGCTCAAGAAATGGCTTCGCTTCACGCTGCTTGCCTGCTTCAACTGATGCCTGATTCGCAATTTCCTGTGCCTTTTTCGCTGCCTCCACTGCGGTAGCAGCCGCATCTACTAGTGCCTTCGTCCCTTGGTTCTGCGGAGCCTTCGCAATCGCTTCCTCCGCCGCCTTTTTTGTTGCTTTCACATTTTTTTCAGCATTAATCACTGCTTTCTTCGTCTCTACCTCCTTTAGTTCCGAAGTTGCCAAATCTACTGCTTGCTGTGTTGTCTGGACGCTAGGTCTTTTTGACTCTTCATTCGAACGCGCCGTGATCGCCTGAGACCTCAATTCCTCCGCATCTTTCGCTAATTGTTGCGCCTCTGCTTTCTTCTCGGCATTTCGAGTGAGCAATGCCCATTCCATTTTCTTGGCCGCTGCTTCTTTTTCTGCCGCTGCCGCCTCCGCTGCTGTCGCCGATGCCTCTGCGTCCTCTGTTTCTGTAACTGCCTTACTATGAGCTGCTTTCGCAATTTCTAAAGCCTTCTTCTTCTCAATGATCAACCCCGCTATATTTTCATTCATCAATTTCGCATTCGCATTTATTTTCTGTTTCGTATTGCGCAATGAGGCAGCAGAAGAAGCAGCTGATGCTGCCGCTTTAAACACACTCTTTCTAGCCTCTAAAGAATTGGCAGAAGGCGCATTAGATGCTGGTGGAGAAGGCGCGATAGAAGAGTTCCCACTCACAATACTAGCCGTTGCCTTCAACTGTGCTTTATTATTACTATCATTACCAGGTGTAGTATTAACCGTAAGGTGTGTTACATCAGTAGCATTATTCGGCCCTGTAACATTAACTTTATATTTAGGCATGTTCCTATTATATTATCTTTTATTCTATCAAGCGGATGATCCTAGACGTGTTTCAAAAAGGGCTCATACGGGGATCAGCACGTCTCCCATTTGATCCGGAAAAAGCATACGCATATGTGGAACATCCACAAGAAGGATGGCGCGTGTACTTGCGTTCCTGTGTCTTTCTTCACCCAATAAACGAACCATTTCAAAAACAACACTTCTTAGTGGTCAAACGGTCCAATGCACACATGTCTTCCCCCGCATGGGAACCACCCAAAGGACAAATGGAGGGAAAAGAGTTATTGCCGCGTATCACCATTTTAGAAGCATTAAAAGAAAATGTAAGGCGCGAAACAGAAGAAGAATCACATGTTACGGATATCACGCGGCTTCATCATACAGGCCTCGTCTTCCAATCACAGGAAACAAGTTATCCATCGAATCATTATTTCCAGTATCACATCTTTCAAGGGTTCCTTACCCCCAAACAAATAGATCAATCATTTTCCACTTTTGAATGGATGAAAGAGCACAAGGCTGCCGTAAAGAGGTGGCGCCGAGATCGTAAAGAAAAAGACGCAGCGGCCTGGTTTTCTCCTAGCAAGACACGTGTGAATCCAAGATGGTGTCCTGATATTGTGGCATTGTATCTCCAACATTAGATTCGTTCAAATGAGCATGAACGGGGCTCGCTGTCCATTATTTTTTGAATCTCCGCACGGCCCTCTTTTTTGAAATCATAACCGCACCCGTGTTCCTGTGGGGGTAAATGTGAAATACATAATTGTCGTTCACATTTACATGTATAAGACATGACACCTAGCTTCTTTTTACACTGGAAGCATCGAATACTTTTCTTGGACTCGGGCATTACTGTGACTTGTATTCTTTATTGATACATCGCGAAATCAAATTTTTGATTTCATCCCATAATACGTAAAACGGTGATTGGCGTTCCTCTGGATAGGCCCAACTATATGATTCGATATCATCACATGGATCTTCTTCGTCATATGGATGGAGTGTCGTTCGGCGATACTCCATTTTTATATATAAAACAATACGAGTTTAAGTAGGGTTCTCTTCGTCTTACTAATGGTATTTTGGGCCACCTATCCGATACAAAAAGTGATCCGATCTTTCTGGAAGAGTGATCTGTTTCAACCCGATCGGATCGATCGAGATCCGATCCCCTCTCCTACAGGGAATCGAATAGAGAAAGCAACAAATACGGAAGAGATCCGATCCTTTCTTCGATCTTATTTTGGTGATCCGCCCCGAACACCGATCTTGGATCTGACTTTTGAACCTGATGATCATATCTTTTTAGTCCGTGATCAAACCGAACAGATCGCGGGAACGATTCGATATCATTTTATTGGAAATCTGATCACTTCCAGATCGGAACCCATTTATGTAGTAGATGCGTTTTGTATCCATCCTGTATGGAGAGGAAAGGGAGTAGGTGACTATTTATTGACGGAATTGAATCGATATGTGAATCGTAATGACATCCCTTACTCTGTATTTTTAAAAGAGGGTTCACCCTTATCTATTTTTCATCAGCCGGCCTATACAGGATGGTATCGTTATTGTGAATCGACAGAACACCGAACATCACCACATATGATCGATCTGAGCATCCAAGAGGCCTATCAGATCATGGACATCTATCGATCGGTACGCCCGAATGTATTATTGATTCGAAATGAACACACTGCGAATCAGATATGGAAATGGTATCGAAAGGGAACGGACTGGATCTTGATCGGTCTACAAGATACACATCAGCGGATCGAACACAAAAAACTAGGATGGATCACGACATGGATCGAAAGCCCGATGATCACGGACGAACTCAGAGGAGAAGCAGCAGACGCGGTAGCGGACACAGTGTATCCCGTATTCGATTTTGTATGGATCAATGAACGATGGATCGGAAATTCCATGCGATGGAAACGGGACGGGGCCTTTCATTGGTATACGTATCAATGGTCTACTGCCGCGACAACCGATGTGTCATACGGAATGATGATGTAGAGTTCTTTCGTGTAAAACCACCCTTTTTAGCAGCTCTACTACGCAATGATCTTGATTCCGTTGTAAGTAATCCTCTTAATTGTTCTTTTGTCATTTTTCTTACTTGTTCAACTGGAATAGGATGAGTCTCGAGATGGGTACGTATCGCTTGTACTGTACTGGATACGAGCTTTTCACCTTTAAATATATCTTTTAAGATAGGGTCAATAGCAGCGATATACGCAAACTTATCAGCTGATTGCTGTCCTCGTTGTGCCGCTTGTTGAGCGGTAGTAATAGGTTCTGGTGCTACAGGTCGTGTTGCGGTAGCCTTTGCAGCTTGTGCCTGTGCAGCATCGGCTCTTCTTTGCATATCTGACTTTTGTATTATACTGAACCATTCTGATGCACCTTCTGGCATCGGTGGCGGACCTCTTGGCGGAGCTGGCCCTGTTGTTGCGATGGGTGGCCCTCTCGGAACTTGCCCCTGCATCAGTGTACGCGCTTTTTGCACGTCTAACGCCTTTTGCGCGTCTAACGCCTTTTGCGCATCTAACGCTTTAGCTTGCGCCTGTGCGTCTGCTTTCGCCTTTGCTTGCGCTTGTACATCTGCCGCCTGTTTTTTACGAATGCCCTGATGTTCAATGTGTCTCACACCAACTAAATATGTGGATTCACAATCACTGTAATATTCAATCAGAATCTGACGCACTTGCGCATTAAGTTTATTGAGTGCCGCTATCCCACCTTTGAGAAGAGCATCGCTGATTTTAATCTGGACAGGTAGATTTTCCTCTCGTTTTATGGTAAACATTTGTCTTAAGATTCCCTCGCATTTTGCAGCGTGATTCCATTGTCGCTGGAATAATTGACGTACCACCGCATGAACATTATTTTTGGTATCAGCATCTAATGGAATAACATTGTCTTTCTGAGCGGGCGAACATATACCTTTTTTCGTATCGGATGAACCGAATGTACGAAGATCTTTCACTTCCGATTTTCGGTCCGTCGTTAAAGCAGTTCTCTCTCTCTCCTGCTCTGCTGTTTTAGCATGAATGCCGGCTCTTGTCATTTGATCAATATGAAGCTCTGCAGACGCCTCTTTTCCCATAAAAAGTCCCGCCATTCGTTTCATAAAGACTTTGTATTGTTCAAATGACTGATCACTCATAAACAGTCGAGGT
>JACCDT011822793.1_pt1 | contig 10315 bp, 7 predicted proteins | sample 7446291 | NCBI WGS metagenome assembly JACCDT01 (sample SAMN15323446, study PRJNA562643) | freshwater metagenome | isolation source: river surface water | place: USA:Blue River Watershed | collected 2017-08-17 | reverse complement strand
ATTAATCCAAGTGATTTTAGAATTTTAACATCAAGTCTACAGAAATCAAGTTCAAATACTTTATATACAAAATTACCAAAAAATAATATATCCGAAGTAAATTTAGATAGTTCAAATTTAATCATAAGGAAAGAATTTGATATCAATATCACTTCAAATTCAACAGGACCAATTACAGCAGAATCTAACGAAACATTTCTCCCTTTTGATGAGGAAAGATACATATTAACAACCGCAAATGGAGTAAATGAATTGTTGACTGAAGATAAATTTACGTTTACTTCAGGTGGTTCATTATTAACAATAAATGGTCTTTCTACTAGCAACTCTAGTGGTTGCAAGTTAATCGCAACTCTAAGAAAAAGTAAAGTAAAATCTAAAATTAAAAATAAAAATAAAATTGCTGTTATAACAATAAACAAATCAAAATACTCTGCGTCCGGAATAGGTGCAACTACATTAAATGACGGACTAATTTATGGAAACTATCCATATGGTACTAGAGTTCAAGATGAAGATATTTGTTTACTAAAACCGGAAGTAACAAATGTTTTTGGCGTTTTTGAATCACAGACAACTTCAGACGCAGTATTACCAAATATTACTTTGGTCTCTTTGAATGGGATTACCAATTCAACCGCAGATTTATTAATTGGTGAAGAATTTGTCGGTGAAGAAAGTTCCGCAATTGCTGCTTTTGTTTCCACTCAAAGTAGCACTAAAATTGATTATGTGCTCAAAAATTCAAATACATTTAATGTAGGAGAAAAAGTTACATTTAAAGAGTCTGGTATTACTGCAATAATTTCTAGTATTGGAATCAGTGATAATAACATAAGTAATAGGTTTGTTCTAGAAAAGGGACAAAACAACACTATTTTAGATTATTGTAAATTAGTAAGAACTTATGGGTCTGCAGAACCAGTTAAAAGTTTAAAAGTTGTATATGAATTTGCATCATATTCAGATTCAGATTCTGGAGATATAACAACAGTAAATTCATATGAACAATTTGATTATTGTGACTTGGATGTAGTTAATGGAAATAAAGTTTCTGATATTATTGATATAAGACCCAGAGTTTCTGATTATGTTGTTGCGGAAAATGCAAGCTCTCCTTTTGAATTCACTGGTAGAAGTTTTACTGAGAAGCAAAATTCATCAAAAAATATTCTTGCTTCAGACGAATCCTTTTCTTTAGATTACTCATTTTATTTACCAAGAATAGACAAGATTTTCTTATCTAAAGATGGAATTTTTCAGATAAGCAAAGGTCAACCAGCAGAATTCCCTCAACCACCATCGCCAATTAATAATTCTTTAGAAATTGCTGCAGTATTTTTACCTGCGTATCTTTGCAATGTTTCAGATTGCAATTTGAAATTAACCGAACATAGAAGATATACTATGTTCGATATTAGAAAACTTGAGAATAGAATTCAAAACTTAGAATACTATACATCACTTTCTTTCTTAGAGTCTGGAACTACAAGTTTGCAAATAAAAGATTCGAATGGATTGGATAGAAAAAAACTTGGAATATTTGTTGATGATTTTTCTGATGCTTCTCCACAAAAAAAAGTTACTATAGTTAAAAATTCATTTGATTCTAAAAATTCAGAACTAAGACCTTCTCACTATACTACTTTTATAGATTTAATACCTGGTTATTCATCAATAATTTCTAGTGGATCTGGATTAGATCCTACTGCAGATCTAAAGTTTGAAACTGATTTAAATGGTAATGGAATAAGAAAAACTGGAAGCATGTTGACTCTAGATTATACTGAAGTAGTGGAAATAGATCAACCATATTCAACAAGAGTTACTAGTGTTGCTCCATTTAGGGGAACTTTCTACGGTGGTTCAATAGAACTCACTCCATCTTCTGATATATGGGTAGATACTGTTAAATTAGAACCAAATAGAGTAGAAGTGGTAGGAAGTATTTTAAAAACAGAAACTCAGTTAACTGCTGAAGAATTTGATTCTCAATCTGGGTTTAATTCAGTTGAATGGGGATCTTGGAAAAAACAATGGAATGGTGAATCAGTTGCTAGTGATGCAGATTATAGTAATGCTCCTACTGTTGGAGAAGACATATCAACTCAGAATGGTCTTGCAGTTAGAACAAATAGAAGAGAAGTTGAAAAATCATCTTTAGATAATAAAGTGGTTGGTGAAAAAGTTATTAGCACTGCAGCGACTCCCTACATGAGAACAAGAAATATAGAATTCAGTGCTAGAAAATTAAAACCATTTACGAGAGTTTACTCTTTCTTCGATGGGATTGATATGTCCTCATATACTTTTCCAAAATTATTGGAAATATCGATGACCTCTGGGGTTTTTCAGGTCGGAGAAAATATAACTATCAATAATAAATTTGAATCTCCTACTCGTATTCGTAATACATCTAAAATAACTCCGAAATTTAGAGTAGCTCAACAAAATCATAAATATGGACCTTATAATAACCCAACAGATACTTATATTTTAAATCCATACTCAAGAGAACAATTTATTTCTCCAAATTATTCCTCCACGTCAACAATTTTAAATATTGATACTTATAGTTTATCTAATAAAACTCAAGGTCAATTTTATGGAAATATTCAGAAAGGATATATTTTAAAGGGGGAGAGTTCTGGGGCAATTGCAGTTGTGACTGATATTAGGTTAGTTACTGACGAAGTTGGTTCTTTAATAGGAAGTATTTTTATACCAAGACCTCCAATTATACGAAATAATGTTTCAAATCCATACACTGCTGGGCGCAATCCAGGTGAAAAAGGAAAAAATTACAAACAAAGAAGAATCGCAGCACAAAACCAGACAACTTTCTCAACATCAAACTCATCTTCAGCACCATCATTTAGAGTAGGAACAAAGATTTTTAGACTTACCGATAGTCCAACAAATACACAAGTTGCAGGTTCTTCAATTACTTCAGCAGAAAAAACATTTTTTGCCGAAGGAACAATAAATAAAGTCCAAGAAAGTGTTCTTGTTGTTGAAAATATTACTTACGAAACTCAAACTACGACAGAAACAACTCCATTACCAAATGTTCCGGCAACTGCATCATCTATAGTAGGATACACTTCCCCATCAGTTTCCTCTCCAATACAAACCCCAGCACCAGCACAACCACCAGCGCCTCAAACAGTTCCTCTAGTTAAGGTTAATAGAGGTGGACCCCTTTATGGAAATGCTGCGCAAAATAGATTGGTTGAAGCATACAATCAAGTCTATGGAACTAATGTGAAAAATGTAGAGCAAGTAGCAAGAAGACTTGATGTGGACATCACTTCTCTCCCAGGCGGAAACTTAACTAAACAATCTGGAAATCTTCTTGTAAAGGAAATTAGGCAAGGAGCGGCCGCTCAGGGTCTAACCATAAATATAGCAGCTCGCACAGGAGCAAATGCTCCCACAAGTGCAATAACTGCGGCTCCAAAAGGAACTATAGTTGTTGCAGCATCTCCTAAACCCCCAAAACGTAAATAGAATTAACAATGTTAAATAGTAATATAAAAAAGTAATAAGCAATGAAATTAATAGATCCTGTAGCACAGTCTTTTTATGTAGATAAACCCAGTGGAATTTTTGCAACTTCAATTGATTTATTTTTCTTTTCTAAAGATACTGAAGCTCCTGTTACAGTACAATTGAGATCTATGAAACTTGGAGTTCCAAGTGAAGTGATATATCCCTACTCAGAAGTTACTTTAGATTCTTTTCAAGTGAATGTATCTTCAGACGCTTCAATTCCAACTAGATTTACATTCAATTCTCCAGTCTATCTTTCTGGAGAACAATTTCATGCAATAGTAATTACTTCGGTATCAGATGCGTATTCGGTTTATATTTCCAGATTAGGAGAACAAAATTTTGTTCCTGTCGATTCTGAACAAACTACAAATGATATAATAGTAACGAAGCAACGTTCATCTGGATCTCTATTTAAATCTCAAAATGCTGTTACATGGTCTTCAAGTGATTTTGAGGATTTAAAATTTAAACTCTATAGAGCAAATTTTAATTCTAGTGGAAATATTAATTTCTACAATCCATCACTAGAAGTAGGAAACAATCAAATAGCAAATCTTTTGCAAGACTCATTAGAAACTTTTTCAAACAAAATTAGAATTGGAATAGGAACTACAGTACAAGATACCGGATTAACTATAGGAAATACCATTATTCAACAAAATTCTACAGGAAGAGGCAACTATGTTGGTTCTGCAGGAACTGCAAGTGGAACTTTGGGAATAATTAATGCTGGAGTTGGATACACTCCAGCATCAGGGTCTTTTACTTTTAATAATGTTTCTTTAACTTCGATTACTGGAAATGGAAGAAATGCAACTGCTAATATAACCATCACAGATGGAAAAGTAGTTTCTCTCGGAGCAACTATAGTTAGTGGTGGAACTGGATATTTAGTTGGTGATGTTCTTACATCTTCTCAAATTGGCGTAAGTTCTCTTGGAAGGAATCTTCGTTTATCTGTAAATAATATTTCTGGTATAAATGAACTCATATTAGATAATGTTGAGGGAGAATTTATAACAGGATCTGGTAATATAATTAAATATATTAATAATGCCGGAGTAACTACAACATTAAATTCTGCAGTTGGTGGGAATGTAACTATTTTATCTGGGGGAATACAAGTAGAATCTGATGGACTTCACATCAAAGTAAATCATAAAAATCATGGAATGCATTCTTCAACAAATTCTGTGATAATATCTGGAGCAATTTCTGACCTTTCACCGACAATAACCAAGGTTGGATATGGATTATCTTTGACTTCAGATCTTGCTATCGAAAGTGTAAGTGATTTCTATACATTCGAAGGGGTTGGTGTAGCAGTAACAAATCCTGGATATGCTCTTATAGAAAATGAAATTATTTCATATACTGGTATAAACTCATCAGTTTCTCCACCATTACTTACCGGAATAACAAGGAATATAGACCAAACAATTTCATTAGAATATCCTGCAGGATCTTTAATCTACAAGTATGAGTTATCTGGTGTTTCTTTAAGAAGAATAAATACATCTCATGATTTTTCTGATGTTACAATTTTAAATCCAATTGGTCTTGATTTTTATCATGTTAAAATTGATAGATCATCCGCCGGAAAAACAGAAGCATTACCATATGGGCAAGTCGATAGAAGCGTAGAATCTGCAGGATTTCCAAAATTAACTTTCAACCAGACAAAATCAACAGGTGGAACGGATATTTATGCTACGCAAAATATTCAATTTGAAATTTTAAACCCCGTACTAACTTCTGTTACTCCAAGAGGAACAAATATAAACGCTTCAATTAGAACTGTTACTGGAACTTCTATTAATAGTTCAGATCCGTCTTTTCAAGACCGTGGATTTGAAACTATTAATTTGGAATCGGATAATTATTTTGAGTCGCCAAGATTGATTTGTTCTAAAATTAATGAAAATAATAATCTAAGCGCACTGCCAGGCAAAAAATCTTTATCCTTAGCTTTAAATTTATCGTCTTCAAATTCTTATATTTCTCCAGCAATTAATTTAGAAAGAGTTGGACTTACTTTAATTTCTAATAGAGTAGATTCTCCTATTGGTGACTATATTTCTGATGGAAGAGTTTCTTCCCTTATTGAAGATCCATCTTCTTTTGTCTATGCTACAGAACCAATTGGATTAGAATCTTCAGCGACTTCTATTAAGGTATATGTTACTGCACACATAAATCTATATAACGATTTAAGATGCATGTATGCTATTTTAAATGATCCAAATGAAGAAATGATATATAATTTATTTCCAGGATATCAAAATTTAACATCTTCGGGGCAAATTATTGATACAAGTCAAAATAGTGTATTAGCAGATACTAAATATGAAAAAACAAGTACAATAGGATTCTCAGCAGGTCAAATTCCATATAGAGAGTATGAGTATACCATTAATAATTTATCTCCATTTAAGTACTATGGAATTAAATTTATTGGATCATCAACAAATCAAGCATATCCACCAAGGTTAAAAAATCTTAGAGTTATCGCTTTAGAGTAATTTGATAAAAATATGAAACCGTCAGATATAGATTTAGAAAATATTAATAAAATGTTTGAATACGAAAAGATCGCTAGAGATATAGATAGTATAGATGATATTGATGTTTTGAAAAATTTTGCAAAATCTTACATTAAATTATACTTAAAGCAACAAGAAGTCATTTCGAACTTAGATAACCTATAATGGCACAACCATCTACCAGACAAGAACTTATAGATTATTGCAAAAGAAAACTTGGGGCACCAGTTTTGGAAATAAACGTTGCCGATGAACAAATAGATGATTTGGTAGATGATGCAGTACAATTTTTCCAAGAACGTCATTTTGATGGGGTATACCCCGCATTCTTTAAGTATAAAGTAACGCAATCAGATATTGATAGAGGAAGATCCAGAGGATCGAATTCTCAGGTTGGTATTGCTACAACTTCAATTACAACAAATATAGTTGGCACAGCTACTACTTTTGTTTATGAAGAAAATAGCAATTATCTCCAAGTTCCACCAAATGTTATTGGTGTAAATAAGATTTTTACTTTCGATGGATCTAACACAATTACTCATAACATGTTTAGTGTTAAATATCAATTATTTTTAAATGATATTTATTATTGGGGCACTACAGAACTGTTATCATATGCAATGGTTAAAACTTATTTGGAAGATTTGGATTTTCTTTTGAATACTCAAAAACAAATAAGATTTAATAAGAGACAAGATAGGTTATATTTGGACATTGACTGGGGGTCAGTAACAAAAGATCATTATTTTATTATTGATTGTTATTCAGTTCTAGATCCAAATGATTATAGTAGGGTTTGGAACGATTCTTTTTTAAAAATGTATTTAACTTCTCTTATAAAAAGACAATGGGGACAAAACTTAATCAAGTTTCAAGGAGTTAAATTGCCGGGAGGAGTCGAATTAAACGGAAGACAAATATATGATGATGCCCAAAGAGAAATTGATATAATTATGGAAAAGATGTCTAGTACATACGAATTACCTCCTCTAGATATGATTGGTTAAATTTATGCTTAATCCATTTTTCCAACAAGGATCAAAAACAGAACAAGGTTTAATACAGGATTTGATTAATGAGCAGTTAAAAATTTATGGGGTAGAAGTTCACTATTTACCTAGAAAATATGTAACTAGTAATACTGTAATAAAAGAATTAATTGAATCTAAGTTTGAAAATGCTTACCCAATAGAAGCATATGTAGATACTTATGATGGATATAATGGTCTTGGAACATTGATGACTAAATTTGGAATTCAAGATTTGGATGATTTAGTCATTACAATATCTAGAGAAAGATTTGAAACCTATATATCACCATTGATAAAAAATATTCCCAACATTAAACTATCATCAAGACCAAAAGAAGGTGATTTAATTTATTTTCCTTTGGGCGATCGATTATTTGAAATAAAATATGTAGAACATGAAAAACCATTCTATCAACTTCAAAAAAATTATGTATATCAGTTGACGTGTGAATTGTTTAGATATGAAGATGAATTGCTTAATACTGGTATTGATAATATCGATGATAACATCGTAGAATCTGGTTACATTCAATCGTTGACTTTAGTGGGTTCTGCTGTAAGTGCAACTGCGTCAGCGTCAATAATTAACGGTGGAGTAAGACGCATTATCGTAACAAATAGAGGTTCTGGGTATAAATCTCCACCTAGAGTTGCTATTTCTTCAGCTCCTTTGGGTGGATTAACCGCTATAGGAATAGCTACAATGATTTCTGATATTGTAGACTGCAATGGAACAACATCAGATAAAGTTCAAGGAGTCCAAATTATAAATTCGGGTTATGGTTATACGGTTGCTCCCAATATTACTTTTATTGGCGGAAAAGGTTCTGGTGCAGAAGCAATAGCAGAAATCTCTAATGGTATAGTTGGGGTGATTACTATAACCAATGGAGGTTCTGGTTATACGTCTGCACCAGTAGTCACTGTTGATTCGCCAGGAGTTGGAATTGGAACTACGTGTAAAGCAGTAGCCTTAATAAATTCTTCTGGAATAGTAACTTCAATAAGAATTACAGAAACTGGGGTAGGTTATACACTTGCTCCAAATATAAGTATAAGTGCTCCGAGTATGATTGGGATCGGCACTTACACTGTTGGTGAGATTATTACGGGATCTATCAGTAGTACCACTGCTGTAGTAAATTCTTGGAACTCCTCAACAAATATACTAAAAGTTTCTAAAATTTCCGGATCTTTTGTATCTGGAGAATTTTTAGTTGGATCTTTGAGTAATGCTTCCAGACAACTTAAGTCTGCTGAAGTATTTAATACTACAGATCCTTATGCAGATAACATAAATATCGAAAATGAGGCAGATGAAATTATTGATTTTAGTGAAAAAAATCCTTTCGGAATGCCCTGATTCATAAATAGGTCTAATAAAAGATATTGCATTAATTAAAATGTTTGAATATTTTTATCACGAAATATTAAGAAAAACCGTCATTTCTTTTGGATCTTTATTCAATGAAATTTCAATAAAACATAAAAATAGTTCAAATAATATAGTCAGTGTACTAAGAGTTCCTCTTTCATATGGACCAACTCAAAAATTTCTAGCAAGACTTGATCAGTCTCCTGATTTAAATAGACCAATTCAAATGACTTTGCCGAGAATGTCTTTTGAGTTTATAGGTCTTAGTTATGATCCTACAAGAAAAGCAACAACTACACAAACTTTCATAACATCACCATCTTCAGATAAAACACAAGAAAAAAAAGCATATTTACCTGTTCCCTATAATATGCAATTTGAATTAAATATTATGACTAAGTTAAACGACGATATGCTTCAAATTATCGAACAAATACTTCCATACTTTCAACCATCATATAACATGACGGTTAATTTGATTGAAGAATTGCAAGAAAAAAGGGATATTCCTATAGTTTTAGATAGCATAACTATGAATGATGATTATGAAGGAGATTTCAGCACTAGAAGAGCTTTAATTTCTACCCTCAGGTTTACCGCTAAAACATATCTATTTGGTCCAGTATCTTCAGCTAGTAATGATATTATTAAGAAGGTTTCAATTGGATATGTTTCAGCACTTTCATCATCTTCTGGTGCATCTTCTGGTGGAAGAGATCTTGTATATTCAGTAACTCCAACTGCAACTAAAAATTATACAGGAACAATCACAACACTCCTTTCAGAAGATATTAGTGATTCCGAAACAAGTATACTAGTAGATGACTCATCATCAATAACTAAAAATTCTCTTATTTCTGTAGATGAAGAGTCCATGTTAGTGACTTCAATTGCAGGAAATAATTTGACTGTTATTAGAGGTTCAAATAAAACAGAGGCATCTTCACATGTTTTGGGAACAGGAATTAGAAAAGTAACAGTACAGGACGATTCTTTGATTGAAATTGGCGATGATTTTGGATTTAATGGGGAATTTTCATGAAGATGACAAAAAAATACGATAAGTTGAATGAAGAATTCAATGTTTCAAACGATATAGTTAATACAGAAATTTATGAACCAAATATTATTTCTGCAGATAAAAATACAAGTCCATCAATAAATGATGTAAAAAAAGATTATGATTATACACGAGGAAATTTATATTCTTTAATAGAAAAGGGTCAAGAAGCAATTAACGGAATTTTAGAATTAGCACAAGAAAGCGAGATGCCACGGGCGTATGAGGTGGCGGGACAGTTAATTAAAAATGTCGCAGATGCCACTGATAAATTGATGGATCTTCAAAAAAAATTAAAAGACATTGAAGAAGAAAAAACATCTAGAGGACCGACTAACGTAACAAATGCACTTTTTGTTGGTTCAACAGCAGAACTGGCAAAATTATTAAAACAACAAAAAGAGAATGAAAACCTTTAGACAGTTTCAAGAAGACTGGAGCAATAAATATAAAAAGAGTATTGACTGCTCAAATCCAAAAGGATTCTCTCAACGTGCTCACTGTGCTGCGAGAAGAAAAAGAGCAAAAGGTGAAGAGACTAAATCAAAACCAGTTGAGTAATGCCCAAAATCAAGTCACATAAAACAGTTGAACAGATTGCAAGGAAGCATCGTCTTGATGTTTCTTTTATACAGAAACAGCTTGATATGGGAGAACCTATTGAGCATGAGCACACTAAGGATCATGAACTGGCAAGAAATATTGCTCTTCAACATTTAGATGAAATTCCAGATTATTATACTCGTCT
>JACCDT011956838.1_pt1 | contig 10316 bp, 14 predicted proteins | sample 7446291 | NCBI WGS metagenome assembly JACCDT01 (sample SAMN15323446, study PRJNA562643) | freshwater metagenome | isolation source: river surface water | place: USA:Blue River Watershed | collected 2017-08-17 | reverse complement strand
CCGAAGTCAAGGACCTGCAAAAGGCCCACTTCAGCCTGCGCATGCAGAAGGCCACGCAACAACTGAACAACACGTCCACGCTGCGCTCGACCCGTCGTGCCATCGCCCGTGCCAAGACCATCCTTGCTGAAAAGCAAGCCGCCAAATAAGGAGCACTGAATGACGGAAGCTAAAAAATCCCTCAAGCGCACCTTGATCGGCAAGGTGGTCAGCGACAAGCGCTCCAAGACCGTGACCGTGCTGGTCGAGCGTCGTGTGATGCACGAGCTCTACGGCAAGATCGTGGCCAAGTCGAGCAAGTACCACGCCCACGATGAAAAGGGCGAGTACAAGCTGGGCGACGTGATCGAGATCACCGAAAGCAAGCCGATTTCCAAGACCAAGAACTGGGTGGCAACCCGCCTGGTCGAAAAGGCTGCTGCGGTCTAAGTGCTTTGCAGCGCATGCTGCAAACCCATGAGAAACGGCTCACAATGCGTGAGCCGTTTTTTTTGCCTTTCATCTATCAACCCTGAATCGAGGAGCACAACATGATCAAAGTCGGCGACAGCCTGCCCGGCGCCACCCTGATGGAATACTCGGAAGTCGAGGGCAATGGCTGCAGCATCGGCCCGAACCCGGTGGACGTCAGCAAGGCCGTGGCCGGCAAGACGATTGCCATCTTCGGCCTTCCGGGTGCGTACACGCCGACCTGCTCGGCCAAACACGTTCCGGGTTACGTCGAGAAGTTCAACGAACTCAAGTCGGCCGGCGTGGACGAGATCTGGTGTGTGAGCGTGAACGACGCCTTCGTCATGGGCGCCTGGGCCCGGGACCAGAAGACCGCCGGCAAGGTGCGCATGCTGGCTGACGGCAGTGCCGATTTCGCAAAGGCCACAGGCCTGACGCTGGACCTGACGGCGCGCGGCATGGGCCTGCGCAGCAACCGTTACTCCATGCTGGTCAAGGATGGCAAGGTCAAGACCCTGAACATCGAGGCTCCGGGCAAGTTCGAGGTCAGCGATGCGGGTACCCTGCTGGCCCAGGCCAAGGCCTGAGTCGGGAGGGCATCCGGGAGCAGCCACCGCAGTGCGGTGGCTTTTTTTCGCCCCTACAGACGGGTGTCGGAGAGGCTGGCCATCAGATAGTGAGCGCCCGCAATCGGGTTGTGGTAATAGGGTGGAACTTCCTCGAAGCCCAGATCCTCGTAGAGGGTGCGCGCGGCCTCCATGTCGTCCAGCGTGTCGAGCAGCACATGGTCGTAACCGTGCACCCGGGCCATGTCGAGGATGGCCGCTGCCAGCTGGCGGCCCAGCCCCAGTCCCCTGAAGGCGGGGCGCACATACAGTCGTTTCATCTCGGAGGCGTTGGGATAGTCCACATTGTCCAGCGGACGCAGCGCACAACAGCCGGCGATGCGGCCGTCGACCCGGGCCAGCAGCAGGGCGCCCCGGGGCTCGGCGTAATCACCGGGAAGCGTGAGAAGTTCCTCCTCGAAACCCTGGAAGCAGAGGTCTATGCCCAGGCTGTCGGCATATTCGCGGAAAATCTCGCGCACGGCGTCGAATTCGGACGGCAGCTGTGGCGTCAGGATCTCGACAGAGGGTTGGTACACGGCAGAGGTGAAATCGTTGATGAAAACCAAGTTTAGCGCCATGAAAGGGCTGGGCCCCTTGATGGGAGTGTTGCTGGCCGCGCTGCTGGCCGGATGCCAGTCGGTCCAGACCACCGGGGCGGGCCAGGTCGGCGTGACCCGAAACCAGTACATGGGTGTCAGTGCGGCCCAGATCGATGCGGCCTCGGCCCAGAGCTACCGCAAGATGCTGCAGGAAGCCGAGGCCAAGAAGCAGCTCAATCGGGATCCGGCCATGTTGGCGCGGGTGCAGGGCATCGCGAAAAAGCTGATTGCCCAGACCACGCATTTCCGCAACGACGCCGTCAACTGGCGCTGGGAAACCAACGTCTTTCACAGCGACCAGGTGAACGCCTTCTGCATGGCTGGGGGCAAGATCGGCATCTACAGCGGCCTGATCGAAAAGCTGCAGGTGACGGATGACGAACTGGCCGCCGTGATGGGGCACGAGATCGCACACGCCCTGCGCGAACACGTGCGTGAGCAGGTTTCCCGCCAGCAGGCCGCGCGTCTGCCTGGTGTGGTACTGGCCATCGTGACCGGCAACCAGGCCCTGGCCGACCTGGGAGACACCTTGACGCAAGTGAGTTTCACGCTGCCCCGGAGTCGTGAGGCGGAGCGGGAGGCGGATGTGATCGGCGTGGAGCTGGCTGCGCGGGCCGGTTACGACCCGCGCGCTGCCGTCAGCCTGTGGCAGAAGATGAACCGCCTGGGCGGCGGGCGTCAGCCGGAGTTCCTGAGCACCCATCCGGCGCCGGAATCCCGTCAGCAGGAGCTCACGCGCATGAGTGAGGTGGTGATGCCGCTTTACGAGCAGAGCCGGGCCCGCTGACGCCGCTCAGGCGGCACCCAATGCCAGGAGCAAGGCCACGCCACCGGCGCTCAGGAGCAGGAGTATCAGGGCCAGCAGGCGTGCCCGCAGGTCGTCGCGTGCGGGTTGGACGGTGTGGGGGACAAGCTTGTCGCCACTGAACATGGGGCGGATCAGGTTCTGGCGCTTGCGCCAGAGGTAATACAGGATGGCACCGATGTGCAGGCAGACCAGCACGATCAGCACCCACTTGCCAACGTCGCGGTGATACCAGGTTGCCAGGCTGACCAGCTGGCCTGAGACGCGGTGGGAGAGGGGGCCACTGCTGGCGATCTCGTCGTCGCTCACCAGCCCGGTGGCCACCTGGGCGAGCAGCAGCAGGAGCAGGGCAAACACCGAAAGCGCGCCGGTTGGGGTGTGGCCGATCGCATGGGACGGATCGCCCTGCCCGCGCAGGTAGCGCCAGAGACTGGCCGGCGAGTAGATGAAGGTGGCAAATCGCGACCAGTGACCTCCAACCAGACCCCAGAGAATGCGAAAGGTCAGCAGGCCCAGCACAACGTAACCCAGGCGGAAATGCCAGTTCATCGCGCCCAGCTGTGCCGTGGTCACCAGGCCGAGGACGCACAACACAAGCAGCCAATGGAAAAGGCGGGTGGGCAGGTCCCAGATCCTGACGAGCTTGTGCATGGGGGTCCTCATGTGCGTTAGGGGCGGTCTCGGTATTTTCCCTGAGTCAGGCCTTGCCGGAGAACTTTATCAGGCACCCGCCCCTCACAGACTCGGGAACCTTCCCGTCAACCTGCAAAGGACAAGCATGAAAATCATCTCTGCACTGGTCGTGGCGACAGCGAGCCTGTCATTCAGTGGCCTGGCATCGGCCCAGTTTGCCAAACCTGAAGATGCCATCAAGTACCGCAAGAACGCCCTGTTCGTGATGCAGCAGCATTACGCACGGGTCGGGGCCATGGCCAGTGGCCGGGCGCCTTTCGACGCGAAGCTGGCCGCGGACAACGCAGCCATCGCAGAGAGCATGTCCCGCCTGCCCTGGGCCGCCTTTGGCGAGGGGACCGACAAGGGGGACACCAAGGCCAAACCCGAAATCTGGAAGGAACAGGCCAAGTTCAAGGCGGCTGCTGACAAGATGCAGGCCGAAATGAGCAAACTGGCTGCCGCGGCCAAGACCGGCAATCTGGACAACATCAAGGCATCGTTCCAGGCGACCTCGGCCACCTGCAAGGCCTGTCACGACGACTTCCGCCAGTGAACGTCCGATCACTGGAAGAACAAGCGGCCCCATGGGGCCGCTTTTTTCATGGTTGACGCGGCCGGAAAACTCAGGCCTGGGCGAGCAATTCCTCAATCAGGCGATGAAGCTCGGCGAAATCCGGCTCGCCTACATAACGCTTGACGATCTCACCCCGTTTGTTGACCAGGTAGGTCGTGGGTGTCAGCCGCACGTCGCCCCAGGCCGAAGCCACGGCCCCGGTGTTGTCGATGGCCACCTTGAAAGGCAGCTTGCGCGTCTGAGTGAAGTTCACCACGTAACTGGGCGGGTCGTAACTCATGGCCACCGCGACGGTGTCGTAGCCACGCTCCCGGTACTTCTCATAGGTGGCCACGAGTTTGGGCATCTCGGCCACGCAACTGGTGCAACTGGTCGCCCAGAAATTCACGAGCATGACCTTGCCGCGGAAAGCCGTGGTGTTCTGCTGCGAGCCGTCGAGGAGTACAAATGATGTCTCTGGCGCCGGACCAAAGCCCGGCGTGCGCAAGAGCAGGGCGGTTGCGACGGCCAGCACCACAACTGCGGCAAGATAGAGGGCACGTTTCATCGGGGAAGAAAGAAGCATGGATCGACGCAAGTTTAATGGGCTTGGATGGCCGCTGCTGGCCGGAGTTCCCGCGTTCTGGGGTCTGCCGGCACAGGCCCTGAACCTCAGCGCGCTCAGCCAGGGGGAGACGGCCCAGGCGCTCAGGAGCGCACTGGAGCGTGGCGCACGCCAGGCCATCGCCGAACTCGGCCGGGCGGACGGATTCCTCGGCAATCCCCAGGTCCGGATCCCTTTGCCCCGGCAGTTGCTGGACAGCGAAAAGATGCTGCGCAGGCTGGGCCAGGGGCGACGGCTGGATGAACTGAGCCACACCATGAACCGGGCGGCAGAAGCGGCCGTTCCTCAGGCGCTGGACCTGATGCTGGACGCCGTACGTGGCATGTCGGTCGAGGACGGCAAGAAAATCCTGCAGGGGGGCGACACGGCCGTGACGGCGTTCTTTGTCGACAAGACGCGGCTGGCGCTGGCGCAAAAATTCCTGCCCATCGTTCGCCTGAGCACCGAGCGTCTGGGCCTCGCGGCACAGTACAACCGGCTTGCTGGCAAGGCGGCGGATTATGGCTTGCTCAAGCGCGAGGACGCCAGCATCGAACAGCATGTGACCAGCAAGGCACTCGACGGCCTTTATTTCATGATCGGCGAAGAAGAGCGCAGGATCCGGCGTGATCCGGTGGGCACGGGCAGTGCGTTGCTGGGCAAGGTGTTTGGTGCACTGAAGTAGTGCGCCTCCGTGCGGCCGGGGATAATCGGCGCATGTCTTACCGTTTCATCCTGGGCCTGTTGCCGGTCTTGCTGCTGGCCTGCAGTCCCGCCCTGAACTGGCGCGAGGTCGCGCTGGCCGGCGGCGAGTTCAAGGCCTGGCTGCCCTGCAAACCGGACCAGGCGACACGCCGCCAGCACCTGGCCGGTTACGACGTGGACCTCGCCATGCAGGGGTGTGAAACCGCAGGGGGGCTCTACGCGGTGTCGGTGGTGGAGCAGGCTTCGCCTGCGGCCCTGCAGGCCATGCAAGCCCAGTGGCAGACTCAGCTGCTGGCCGGCCTGCAGGCCCAGGGGGCGAGCCGCCGATCCTACGCGATCCAGGGCGTCAGTCTCCAGCCCGAGCCCGTCTATCTGCAGGCGAGCGGTCGAGGGCCGGAGGGCCGGCCCCTGACGGTGCAGGCGGTCTGGTTCGTGCGGGGCGCACGCCTGTACCACGCGGCTCTGTACGCCGAGCGCATCACGGTCGAGATGAGCGAGCCCTTTTTCGGCGGGATGAGCCTCCAATGAGCGTGCTGAACCGGCGTGGCGCCATCCTGGTCTTCCTGGCCTTTGCCTTCGCCTACTTTTTTTCTGCCCTGGTGCGGTCGGTGACGGCAACGCTCTCGCCACAGCTGACCCAGGAATTTGCGCTCAATGCGCGTGATCTCGGCCTGCTGGCCGGCGGCTATTTCCTGGGTTTCGCAGCCCTGCAGCTGCCTTTGGGGCGCTGGCTGGACCGGCATGGGCCGAAGCGCGTGATCCTCGGTTTCCTGGCCGTGGCCGTTGCGGGCTGTGTGGCCTTTGCCCTGGCGCGCGGTTTCACCGGTCTGCTGCTGGCCCGTGTGCTTTGCGGTGTCGGTCTGGCGGCCTGCCTGATGGCACCGCTGACGGGCTACCGTCGCTGGCTCGATCCGGTGAGCCAGCTGCGCGCGAACTCCTGGATGCGCATGACCGGCTCCATGGGCATGGTGGCGTCGACACTCCCGGTGCAGTGGCTGCTGCCCCACTACGGCTGGCGCCCCCTGTTCTGGGGGCTGGCGCTGGTGCTGCTGCTGTCCATGGCGTGGATCGCCTGGCAGGTGCCGCGCTGGCAGGCAGCCACCCCGGCGCCCGCCGCGGGCGGAAGTTATGCCGAGGTCTGGCGTCATCCCTACTTCAGGCGCATGACACCGGTGGGATTTTTCAACTACGGCGGCATGGTGGCCATCCAGACCCTCTGGGCCGTGCCCTGGATGATCCGCGTCGGAGGCTACACGCCCGTCGAGGCAGCGACCAGCCTGTTCTGGATCAATGTGGCCATGCTCTGCACCTTCTGGTCCTGGGGGCTCCTGATCCCGCGGCTGACCCGGCGGGGAGTCAAAACCAACCAGCTCATTGCCTGGGGCACGCCGCTCAGCCTGCTCGTGCTCGCCGCCATCGTTTTCTCCGGGGCGCAGTGGGGGCAGCATGCGGGTCTCCTCTGGGCGCTGTTCTGCGTGAGCTCCACCTTTCTGTCGCTGGCGCAGCCTGCCGTGGGTCTGGCGTATCCCAACGAACTCGCCGGCCGTGCGCTCTCGGCCTACAACCTGGTGATCTTCGCCGGGGTTTTTGTGGTCCAGTGGGGCATCGGCCTGCTGATCGACCTCTTTGCGGCTCTGGGCTGGGGGGTCACCTCTTCCTTCCAGGGCGCGCTGGGCGTGTTCCTGCTGCTCAACCTGCTGTCCTATTTCTATTTCCTCGTGGCGAAAAAGTCATATTCAGGCCAGCATGAACGGCATCGTCATCATTGCCCACGCCCCCCTGGCCTGCGCGCTGCGCCAGTGTGTGGCCCACGTCTTTCCGGACCGGGTCGAGGGCGTGCAGGCCGTGGACGTGCAGGCCGAGGCCGCGCCCGAGCAGAGCCTGGCACAGGCCCGGCAGGCCTGCGGGCATTTCGGGGCGGCACCGCTGCTGCTGCTGACCGATGTACTGGGGGCCACGCCCAGCAATGTGGCGCGCCTGCTGCTGGCGGGGCGCGAGGCGCGCCTGCTGGCCGGTGTGAACCTGCCCATGCTGCTGCGTGCCGTAAGCTACCAGCACGAGCCGCTGGATGCGCTGACCGCGCGTGCCCTGCAGGGCGGCAGCCAGGGCGTGCAGCAGATCGTGCATCCATGAACATGAAGCAGACGGAAAGCCAGGAATGATCAAGGTCAACGCCACCATCAGCAACAAGCTCGGGTTGCACGCCCGTGCCTCGGCCAAGCTCACCAAGCTGGCGGGCAGCTTCCCCTGCGAGATCTTCCTGGCGCGCGGCGAACGTCGTGTCAATGCCAAGAGCATCATGGGCGTGATGATGCTGGCCGCTGGCCTGGGCAGTGCCATCGAGATCGAGGCCCAGGGCGACCAGGCCCAGGAGGCGATCGATGCGCTGCTGGCGCTGATCAACGACAAGTTCGGAGAAGGCGAGTGAGCGTCGCCGGAACGTCGCAAGGCGTGCTGCCCTTGCCGAGCACCGGTGCGGGGGAACGGCCATGACGTTTTCCATTCACGGGCTTGCGGTCGCGCGCGGCATCGCCATCGGGCGGGCCGTGCTGGTGGCCAGCAGCCGTGTGGACGTGGCGCACTACTTCATCCAGCCGGACCAGGTGGAGCATGAAATCGACCGTGTGCGACGCGGTCGCGACGCGGTGGTCGACGAGATCCACCGCCTGCAGCAGACCATCACGCAACTCGGGCCCAAGGATGCACCGCATGAATTGCGGGCCCTGCTGGACGTGCACCTCATGCTGTTGCAGGACGAGGAGATGGTGGGTGGCGTCAAGCACTGGATCCGCGACCGCTTCTACAACGCCGAATGGGCGCGGACCACCCAGCTCGAGATGGTGGCGCGCCAGTTCGACGAGATGGAAGACGAGTACCTGCGCGAGCGCAAGGCGGATCTCGAGCAGATCACCGAGAAGGTGCTGCGTGCCATGCAGGGCCAGTCCCCCTCGGTGCTGCCTGTGTCCGCCGGGCGCAAGGCCGCCTCCGCCGAACTGCAGCTCGAGGACACCGACACGCCCCTGGTGCTGATCGCCCACGAGATCTCCCCGTCCGACATGCTGCAGTTCAAGCAGGGCCTGTTCGCCGGCTTCGTGACCGACGTGGGCGGCAAGACGTCGCATACGGCCATCGTGGCGCGCAGCATGGACATCCCTGCCGTGGTGGGCGCGCGTACGGCCAGTCAGCTGGTGCGGCAGGATGACTGGGTCATCATCGACGGCAATGCCGGCGTGGTCATCGTGGACCCTTCGCCCATCATCCTGGCGGAGTACCAGTACAAACAACGGCAGCTGGAACTCGAGCGCAGTCGCCTGGCCCGACTGCTCGACACACCGGCCGTCACGCTGGACGGCGAAAAAGTCGAACTGCTGGCCAATATCGAGATGCCCGAGGATGCGCCGGCGGCCATGAAGGCCGGGGCCGTGGGCGTGGGTCTGTTTCGCAGCGAATTCCTCTTCATGGGCCGGCATGGCCACCTGCCCGACGAGGAGGAGCAATACCAGGCTTACCGCCGCGCGGTCGAGGGCATGTGTGGGCTGCCGGTGACCATCCGCACGGTCGACATCGGTGCAGACAAGCCCATGGACAGCACGGTCATCGAGGGCAACCACCTGAACCCGGCGCTGGGCCTGCGCGCCATCCGCTGGAGTCTGGCCGATCCGTCCATGTTCCTGACGCAGCTGCGCGCCATCCTGCGCGCCGCGGCGCATGGCCCCGTCAAGATGCTGATTCCCATGCTGGCGCACCTGAGCGAGATTCGCCAGACGGTGGCGCTGGTGGAGCAGGCGCGCGGTGAGCTGCAGCGCGAAGGGCGCGAGCAGGGGCCGGTGGTGCTGGGCGCGATGATCGAGATCCCGGCCGCGGCGCTGATGCTCAAGACCTTCCTGCGTTACTTCGACTACCTCTCGCTCGGCACCAACGACCTGATCCAGTACACCTTGGCCATTGACCGCGCCGACGAATCCGTGGCCCATCTCTACGATCCCCTGCACCCCGCCGTGCTGCGCCTGGTGAGCGATACCATCGCCGAATGCCGGGCCCAGGGCAAGGAAGTCAGCGTCTGCGGCGAGATGGCGGGTGATGTGGCCATGACGCGCCTGTTGCTGGGCCTGGGCCTGCGCAGCTTCTCCATGCACCCCGCGCAGATCCTCGCGGTCAAGCAGGAGGTGCTGCGGGCTGACACCGGCCGGCTCGGGCCCTGGGCCCGGACCGTGCTCGAGTCTGACGAACCCTCCATCACGATCAACAGCTGATCGGACTTGCGCTGGATCAAGCCGCGCGTGCTACCGCCGCCGGATACTTGCGAGGGTATCAACCACCCGGGGAAGCGATCCATGAGCACCTTTGACCACCCGAGCCTGATCCAGGACATCAACGAGAGCCTGTCCCCCTTCCGCAAGGCGCAGCCGGAGGCCATGGCGGGTTTCGGTCAGCTCGCGCGCGCGTCGATGGCCGAGGGCGCGCTCAGTACCAAGCACAAGGAACTGACGGCCCTGGCCATCGGCGTCACGCAGCGCTGTTCGGGCTGCATCGGCTTTCACGTCAAGGCCCTGCGCAAGCTGGACTGCACGCGCGCCGAACTCGAGGAAACCCTGGCCGTCTGTGTCTACATGGGCGGCGGTCCGGCGCTGATGTACGCCGCCGAGGCGCTCAAGGCATGGGACGCCATGGCGCCGGCCTGAGACGGCCGCCGCCGGGGTCAGCGTGCCAGGCTGGCCGCGTGGGCCTGCTGGTCCGCGTGGTAGCTGGAGCGCACCATGGCGCCCACGGCGGCATGCGTGAAGCCCATCCTGTAGGCCTCTTCCTCGAACATCTTGAAGGTGTCCGGGTGCACGTAACGCTTGACGGGCAGGTGCGAGTTCGACGGTGCGAGGTACTGGCCGATGGTCAGCATCTCGATGTCGTGGGCGCGCATGTCGCGCATGGTCTCGAGGATTTCCTCGTCGGTCTCGCCCAGGCCCACCATCAGGCCGCTCTTGGTCGGTACGTCGGGGAAGAGGGCCTTGAACTTCTTGAGCAGGTTCAGCGAGAACTGGTAGTCGCTGCCCGGGCGGGCCTGCTTGTACAGGCGCGGCACGGTTTCCATGTTGTGGTTCATCACGTCGGGCGGCGCGGCCTTGAGGATCTCGAGCGCGCGATCGTCACGGCCGCGGAAGTCGGGCACCAGCACCTCGATCTGGGTCTGCGGCGAGAGCTCACGCGTCTGGCGGATGCAGTCGACGAAATGGCCGGCGCCGCCGTCACGCAGGTCGTCGCGGTCCACGCTGGTGATGACCACGTACTTGAGCTTGAGCGCGGCGATGGTCTTGGCCAGGTT
>JACCDT010882238.1_pt1 | contig 10319 bp, 10 predicted proteins | sample 7446291 | NCBI WGS metagenome assembly JACCDT01 (sample SAMN15323446, study PRJNA562643) | freshwater metagenome | isolation source: river surface water | place: USA:Blue River Watershed | collected 2017-08-17 | reverse complement strand
TTTGCATCTACCGTCAGATTCTTCGTTCAAGCTATGAGCGGCGTTCCGTCGATTGTTGCCGGCTTATTTATCTATGCAGTTTGGATGATCGGACTTGGAAATAGCTACAATGCCGTTGCGGGCGCCGGAGCGCTAGCAATCTTGATGATTCCGACTGTGGCTAGAACTTCTGAAGAAGTTTTAAAACTCATTCCTAATGATCTTCGCGAAGCGGGACTCGCTCTGGGTGCGACTCAGTGGCGCACAGTCGCAATGATTATCTTGCCCGCAGCTAAGAGCGGTCTAGTTACATCAATGATTCTTGGAATTGCTCGAGTAGCCGGTGAAACAGCGCCACTTCTTCTAACAATTGGTGGTGCTGATGCAATTAATCTAAACCCGTTCTCCGGAAATAGTTCGGCACTTCCATATTACGTTTGGAAGAACTACTCACTTGGCAATCCAGAATCTATTCAACGAGCTTGGCTTGGTGTGATAGTTCTAATGATGATGGTTTTCATTTTCTTCTCCTTAGCAAGATATTTTGGTCGCACCAAGGGGGCGCGCAGATGAACATTCCAGCAAACGAAGGGAATAACGAGGAAACCATGAAGACGAAATCTGAACCAACGCTGAAGCAAGTAACACCCTCATCCCTAGCAAGCGTGGCGGCCACTAAAACCACATCTATTACTCGAGAAATCGTTGATGGCATGGGGTTGGAAGCTCGAAATATCTATGCCTGGTTTGGTAAAAAACTAGTCCTTGAAGATATCTCTATGGATTTTGCCCCAGGAACAGTAACGGCATTGATTGGCCCTTCAGGTTGCGGAAAATCTACTTTTATTCGAATTCTTAATCGCATGCATGAATTTATCCCAACCGCTGCCTTAGCTGGAGATGTTCTCCTTGGCGGAAAAGATATTTACGGATCTGGAATCGATGTAACGAAGATTCGTTTGAAGATCGGCATGGTCTTTCAAAAGCCCAATCCATTCCCATCCATGACAATTAAAGAGAATGTGTTATCCGGTTTGAAATTAGCGCAATTGAAGATTGATAATCAAGATGAACTACTTGAAAGCTGTTTAAAGCGCGCTGGTCTATGGGATGAAGTAAAAGATCGTCTCGATGAGTACGGCGGAGCACTTTCTGGCGGACAACAGCAGCGTCTTTGCATCGCACGCTCTCTGGCCGTTAATCCCAAAGTACTTCTTATGGATGAGCCTTGCTCTGCATTAGATCCAGGATCAACACTGCGAATCGAAGAGACCATCCGTGAGCTTTCCGAGAGCATCAGCATCGTAATCGTTACGCACAACATGCAACAAGCAGCACGTGTATCTGATTACACAGCGTTCTTATTGTCTGAAGGGGGACCAGGTCACCTAGTAGAGATGGGAAGCACCTCTGAAATCTTCTCCAATCCAAAAGATCAACGAACTCTGGATTATGTAACTGGTCGTTTTGGCTAAAACCAAGACACCAAGTGTTTACTTAATCTACACACCTAGTTTCCCCAGACTCCGGTAATTGTTGGGATTAGAAAAATACCTTTATCTCACGTACTTAACCAACTAGGGGGAAGAATGTTTTTAAGGAAGAGATTGGCGAAAATTTCAATCGCCACTTCAGCAATTCTGCTCATTGCAACGCCAGCTTTTGCTGGATCAATTAACGGTAGCGGAGCAACTTTTGCTGCACCTTTAGTAGATGCCTGCAAAGTAGATTTTGCTGCAGAAACTGGCCACACCGTAAATTATTCTGGTGGCGGATCAGGTAAAGGTCGCTCAGATTTCTCAGGCAATTTAGTTGACTTCGCAAATTCAGATGCTCCTTATTCTTCAGGTGAGCCTTCAAATCTGATTTACGCACCTGTGTATGCGGCTCCGATTGCGATTATGTACAACCTTCCTACAGTGAAGGAACCTATTTATCTTTCCCCTGCATCTATTGCAAAGATCTTCTCCGGTTACATAACCAACTGGAATGACAAGGCGCTTGCTAAAGATAATGAGCGAACCGTTAAAACCCCGGTTTTTAAAACTAAGAAAGTCTCCGTTAAGAACTCAAAGGGACAGATGGTTACAAAAACTGTGCCTGTCTTAGACAAAAAGGGAAATCCTGTAATTGCTCGTTATAAGACAAAAACTGTAAATATTGATTTACCTAACCAACAAATCACTGTCTGGTATCGAACCGATTCTTCAGGAACTAGTGAAAACTTCACCCGCTTCCTAAGAGGAGCAAATGCAGCAACTGGCAATTCAAGTCTCTGGCCAAAAGCTCAGAACACCACTTTCGCAAATGGCACACCGAATAACATATCAACCTTCTTCAACTTCCAAGGAGCATCAGGTTCAGCTGCAAATGCGGCAGGCGTAGCCAAGACAGTTGGTGGTATCACCTACTCAGAACTTAGCTTCGCGCTGGATAACAAACTTCCGGTCGCCTTTGTGCAAAATGCCGCGGGTGAGTTTGTTGCTCCAGATGCAGCAGCAACCTCCGCTTTCCTTGGTGGCGGAACTATTAAGGAAAATGGAACAGTAGATGTTGATTTTGCCAAGAAAATTCCTGGTGCCTATCCAATAGGAACTACTTCATACGCACTTGCTTATGCTTCAGGCAAAAATGCCGATAAGCAGGCAATCGTGAAGCAATTCCTTACATATATGTTGGATAAGTGTCCGACAAAGCACCCAGAGAAGGGCTTTGCTCAGATAACAGGTCCTCTATATGACAAGGCAAAACAACAGATTGCAAAGATCAAATAAGTAAATCGAGGTAACCAAACCCCTGTGCCATTGGTACAGGGGTTTGGTTTATCTTTGCCCATGATCAAAATTGATGGCGGATTATCTACAGCGCTTGAAGAGCTTGGCGCTGATTTAAAGAGCGTTCTTTGGACTGGTGAGTTAATCGATAAGAATCCTGATCAGATAATTGCAGCTCATCGCTCGTATGTCGATGCAGGTGCCAAAATTATTATTTCTTCAAGTTATCAAGTTTCCTTTATCGGAGAAGCAAAATCCGGCATCAACGACCAAACTGTTTCTCGATTGTTGGTGAAATCAACAGAACTTGCTAAACAGGCTTCGATTGGAAGCGACTCCAAGGTGGCTGCAAGTATTGGTCCGTACGGAGCTGCGCTAGGAGATGGCAGCGAATATCGTGGCAATTACCAGATCAGCGATGAGCAAATTAGAGAATTTCACAGCCGTCGGATTGAAATTTTGGCAGAGACTAAACCTGATCTATTCGCAGTCGAGACAATTCCATCCATGCGAGAGGCGAGAATTATCGAAGAATTGATTATTAATACGAAGATTCCTTACTGGATTTCATTTTCGTGTAAAGATGAGCTTCATATTTCAGAGGGAGATACTTTTGGAGATGCGATCGGTGCTCTAGAGAAATCTCCAAACCGGTTAGCAGTAGGAATCAATTGCACTGACCCTAGATTTATCTCTCCGCTGCTTAGAAGTGTCCAATCGCAGGAACCATTTGTAATTTATCCAAATGCAGGTCGAGTTTGGGATGCGGAATCGAAGATTTGGATCGGCGATCCGCTGGGATTTAACCAATACATTTCTGATTGGATCGAGTTAGGGACCGAATTTATCGGCGGTTGTTGCGGCGTTGGCCCGAAGGAAATTGCATCTCTGGCGAGTTAAAGTCTTTATTTATCCCAAGTGCTACCCTCCGCGAACTGCTTCTTCGGAGGCAGGGGCGTTGCGTTTAGCGAAGTCCGGTTAAATTCCGGCGCTGTTCCCGCAACTGTAAAGATCGAAAGGTCTTAGCCAGGTCGCCTGGCGCTAACGCCGAAGTTACCGATCTCGGAGGAAGGTCGGGTCTTTCCGGAAGTTTCGAAAAGCCCCCTTTCTCCCTCAAATTGTTTGGGGGAGTTTTTATGTTTAAGCGTCATCTGCGAATAATTTTCGCAACGGTCTTTCTGGTTGCATCTTCATTAGTTTCTACTTCTGCAAATGCCAGTACATATCCGGTTCAAATTAAATCTGGTGGTTTTGAAACTAAGATTTCTACAAAACCAACGCGAATCATTTCCTTATCGCCATCTGCTACTGAGATTCTCTTCGCGCTCAAGGCAGATAAGCAAGTATTGGCAGTCGATGATAATTCAAATTATCCGGCTAACGTTCCTAAGAGTGATTTAAGTGGATTCTCGCCTAATGTGGAGGCAATTGTTGCTTTGCAGCCAGATTTTGTCGTCTTACAAATCGACTCGACAAAAGCTAATTCAATTCGCGAAGCTTTAACAAAATTAGGTATTCCAGTATTCATGGAACCGGCAGCAAAAAATATCTCAGATACATATAAAGAAATTAGATTGATAGGCAAAGCAGTTGATAAATCTCGAGAGGCAAAGGGGCTTATCAAGAGAATGAAAGCTGATGTTTCCAAGGTACTTAAGTCTGCTAAGAAGAGTAAGAGACTAACTTTCTTTCACGAATTAGATAACACCCTGTATTCTGCAACATCAAAGACTTTTATCGGCAATGTCTATAAAGACTTTGGGTTAATCAATATCGCCGACGCTGCAATTGGCGCAGATTCATCTGGCTACCCACAGTTGAGTGCAGAATATGTAATTTCACGTAATCCAAAAGTAATTTTCCTTGCAGATGCCCAATATGGTGAGACTGCTGAAGCAGTTAAAAATCGACCTGGTTGGCAAACAATTGATGCGGTTAAAAATGGCAAGGTGTACGAGCTTCCGGCAGACATTCCCTCGCGCTGGGGTCCACGTGTCGTCGATTTCTACAAATATGTTGCGAAGGCCATATCGAATAAATGAGTAATAACCAACTTCGCCCAATTTGGCGTTGGGAGCTCACAGCTCTCTCCGCTTTATTTCTTCTTTTCTCATGTGCAGTTGCAATCACGGTAGGTCCGGTGCAATTGGAAGTTAGGGAAATTATTAAGACTTTGTTTGGGCAAAGTTCGCTGCTTACAGAACAAGAAAAATCACTACTAATAGATATACGTTTGCCACGTGTGGCCTTGGCTGCATTGGTTGGAGCAGCCTTAGCTACAAGTGGTTCTGTCTATCAAACTGTATTTAGAAATCCTCTAGCAGATCCTTATCTATTAGGAGTGGCAGCTGGAGCGGGCCTTGGAGCCACAATTGCAATCACAGGAACAAATCAAACCTTTACAGCTTCGCTGCCTATTTTTGCTTTCATGGGAGGCGTTACTGCCGTTGCAGCAACCTTCTTTGTAGCGGGCAGGTTATATACAGATCCAGGATCGCTACTGCTATCAGGTATTGCAATTGGTTCGTTTGCGACAGCCATCCAAACATTTTTACAGCAGCGGAATAGTGAAGTACTTAGACCGGTTTACTCATGGATCTTGGGTGAATTAACAGTGGCTGATTGGAATAGCGTTAAATGGGCATCTCTGTACATATTTATTGCAATTGGAATCTTGGTTAGTATTTCAAAGACTTTAGATGCACTAATGCTTAGCGATGAAGAGGCATTTTCCCTTGGCGTTTCACCAAATCGAATTAGAATAATTGCAGTGTTTGCCGCCACCTTGGCAACTGCAACAGCTGTTTCTGTTAGCGGCCTAATCGGTTTCGTCGGAATAGTCGTGCCACACATAGTAAAACGTCTAACCCGTAAAGCTACGAATAGAGCTATCTTCTCAATAGCACTTTTTGGAGCAGCCTTTCTCGTACTTGCTGATCTTGGTGCCAGAACTTTGATTTCTCCGGCAGAAATACCAATTGGTGTCATCACTGCATTTATCGGTGCACCTTTCTTTTTATTGATTTTGAGAACAAGGAGTATTAATCGATGATTAACGTTGAAAACGTCTCAGTAAATTATGGTGATAAGAAAGTACTTGATTCTATTTCGCTTGAAATTCCATCTGGCACATGGACGTCAATTGTTGGGCCGAACGGAGCTGGAAAAACAACTTTCCTCATGACTCTTCTTGGCATGAAACCTTATTCGGGATCAATTAAGTATGGAACAGTAGAGGCATTTCAAGATCTCAAAAGAAATATTGCCTTCGTCCCGCAACGTCCACAAATTCCACTTGGAATGTCGGTTCGGGAATATGTTGCATTAGGAAGATCAAAAGTAGATGGTTGGGGTAGAGATAAAAAAATAGGAAGGTCAAAAGTTCAAAGCACATTAGAGGAGCTTCAACTTATAGCTCTTCGTGACCAGCAAGTATCACAACTTTCAGGAGGCGAAGTTCAACGAGTTTTGATTGCTCGAGCCATTGTTCAAGAACCGAAGATAATGCTCCTCGATGAACCGACTAGCGCTCTCGATCTACATAATCAGATTTCTGCGTTGAACCATATTGAAACGTTAAAGCAAAAAGGCGTAACAATTGTTTCTACTATGCATGACATAACTCTAGGTGCGATGTATGCAGAGCGAATCATAGTTATGCATAGTGGAAAGGTACTTCTTGACGGAAATGCTAGTTCAGTAATTCACTCAGATGAGCTGAAGAGTGCTTTCAATAACGGAATAAGTGTGCATACCTTAGAAAATGGTCACACGGTAATTGTTGCAAATAAAGTTAGAAGTGAAGCTCTATAGTGTTGATTCTCATTGGAGGAGGAGCAAGAAGCGGTAAAAGCTCTGCTGCCCTTGAGTTCGGAAACAATGCATTGAATTCTGGAAAGAAAGCTCTGTTTGTCGCAACGGCGGAGGCTGTGGATCAAGAGATGTCCGACCGTATCTCCAAGCACAAAGCGGATCGTGATACAAGATATTTATTGATAGAAGAACCAAGAGATTTATGCAGAGCACTTGGGAGTCATTTAGATCATGAGATTGCAATTATCGATTGCCTTACCCTTTGGCTTTCTAATCAAATGTTTGCTGATAAGAACTACGACTTTGAATCAATAATCAATGAGGCAAGAAATCGAAGTGGCGACACAGTTTTTGTTACAAACGAGACAGGTGAGGGAATTGTCCCGATGCATCCAGTATCTAGAGAGTTTAGAGATTTATCTGGACATATGAATCAATATTTTGCTCGTGCTTGCGATGAAGTTTATTTCATGAGATTCGGCTTAATGCAAAAGGTCAAATAACGTGTTTAATGATTTTAAAGTTGCGCTTGCATTTCTTACCAGAATTCCCGTTAAACATGATCCAAAGGTTCATATGCCAAGAAGCGCCAGCCTCTTTCCTCTAATTGGTCTATTGGTGGGAATAGTTGCGGGAGTTTGCTACTTAGGATTCTCAGAAATTTTGCCTCCATTTGCAGCTGCGGCACTAACCGTCACAGTCTCGACCATGCTTACCGGAGCGTTTCATTTGGATGGCTTGGGCGATATCTTTGATGGTCTCGTCGGCGGATGGAATCCAAAACAGAGATTAGAAATATTGAAAGACTCCAGGCATGGCACATATGGAGTTGCGGCAATTTCCTTGCAACTCATTCTGCAAATATCTTTGATTTCATCCTTTCCCGGTACAGATGGATTCTGGGTTCTAGTCTTAACTCACTCTGTGGCTCGCGCCGTTCCAATCTATTTGATGCAGATTCCAGCTACCCCTGGCCATGAAGGAATGGGCGCAACTATCTCAAAGGAAGTTAAGTTGCGTGATGTTTTTCTTGCAACTGCAATCACATTGGTAATTGGAATTTCTATTTTGGAGTTAAGTTTCGTTTTCATGCTTTTGCTACTTTTCCTCAGCAACGCAATATTTGTACGATGGGTAATTAGTAAAATAGGCGGATTGCTTGGTGATTCATTTGGAGCCGCAGAACAACTTAGTGAAACCACCATTCTTATATATCTTGCAGCGACTTTTTTGATAACAGGAAGCCTTACGTGGAATTTCTAAATAAATACAAGGCGATTCTTTTTGATGTTGGAAACACCTTGGTAAGCCAAGAAAATCCTGGTCTCCCAATAAATAAAATTCGTCCTCGTATCCTCCCGGGGGTTAATGAAACTCTTCAACTTCTAAATAAAAGCCACAAGCTTGGCATTGTTTCTAATTCAAATTCTCTAACAGCCGACTTAATAAGATCTAAATTGGCGGAGATTGGAATTGCTGATTTATTTGAAGTTTATATCTCGTCCTTTGATATTGGTGTCGCAAAACCATCTCCGCTGCCATTGACGAAAGCATTAGAGCAATTAGGAGTCAATCCACGGGAAGCACTTTATGTAGGTGATCTTGAAACTGATCGAATAGCGGCTACAGCCGCTGGCATGGATTTCCTGTTTACATCACAAAACCTTCTTCATGCATTTGAAGATGCGAATCGAGATTTTCATTCTTCTTGGGGAAGAGCTTTAAAGTCACCAATCCAATTCTCAAAATCTAATCGTGAAAATGTGATTGAAAAGTTCAATGGCCTAGTTAAACCAAAGGGCTCTCTGGGTTTGCTTGAAGAAATTGGCGTACAAATTGCGGAGATAACCGGGGAGCAGCCGAACATAGATCCAGCTGCAATCGCAATTTTTGTCGGAGATCACGGCATTGCTGCTGATGATTCGGTAACGCCCTGGCCGCAAAGCATTTCAACATTGATATCTGATCTGATAGTTGAAGGCAAAGCAGGTGCCTCAGTGATTGCGCAGAGTGCTGACGTCTACATAGAGATAGTAAATGTTGGTTTATTGAATGAACCAAAGAACAAAACTATAAGAAATGACTCCATCAGTAGAGGCACAAGGGATTTTAGGCTGGAAGCTGCGATGACTCGGGAGCAGCTTCTGCAGGCACTAGAAGTTGGTGCAACTACTGCTGAAAGACTAGTTGCAGGTGGCTCTAGATCTCTTGCCGTCGGGGAAGTTGGAATTGGAAATACAACTTCATCTGCAATCATCATTGGAGCATTGACTAATTCAAATGCAGATTTGGTAACCGGACGTGGCTCTGGAATTTCCGATGAAATCTACCAATCAAAAATTTCCATAATTGGAAATGCACTTAAAAGTATTGACACGACATCTGATCCGCTCCAGATTTTGATGCGTTTTGGCGGTTTCGAAATAGCAGCCATGGTTGGTTTCGTAATACGAAGCTCATCACTAAGAGTCCCAATAATTCTGGACGGTATCAGCACGCTTGCCGCCGCATTAATTGCAACAAACATTCGGCCCGAAATAGCGAAGTCGCTTATTGCTGGTCATGTTTCATCAGAGCCGGCTTCCAAAATTGCCATAGATAAACTTGGGATAAAGCCAATATTGAATCTCGATCTTCGGTTAGGTGAAGGCTCCGGTGCACTGCTTAGTGTTCCAATTATTAGGACAGCATGTAAATTGCTAACTGAAATGGGAACGTTGGCAGAGATCCTTGAATCAACTAAGAAAGATAACTAAGCGCATCCTCAATAATCTTTGGACGAAACTCTTCACCTAGAGAAATATGTCCATGACCTGGAACGAAACGTAATTGCGAACCAGGAATATGTTTTGCAAGCCATTCACTATGAGCTTTCGGAACCATAAAATCATCATCGCCCTGCCAGAGAACAACTGGTTTGTCTATCTTCGAGATATCAAATCCGAAAGTTTGTACAAATGCCAAGTCGTCATCAATCCAACCCGTGAAACTCTTGTCGAGCGCCCTACGTAAAGTTGCCGCTTTTGCTTCTGCAACTTCATTTGTCAGAGCACGTTTATCGGCTCCTCCAATCAATCCACCAAATGCTGCAATTAAATCTGCACCTGTAACGTTTTTGAATCCCGGTGCGTTTCGCTCCATCCAATCTGTGATCGCTTCCTCACCTTTCATTGCCTCACCAAATCCATCCTGATTCTCAGGACCCATACCTTCAAGAAAATTTAAATCTGATCTACCGTATTCGCCAACACCGGCAAGGGTAAAAGCTGCGACACATCTTGAATCTCTAGTCATATTTAATGAATGTGGTCCACCACCAGACCGGCCGATAGATACAAATGATTTGATTCCGAAGTGGTCTAAAACTTCTGCTTGATTTGCTAAATCAGCCGCAACAGTTCTTCCAGGTTGCCGATCTGATAGTCCATATCCTGGTCGCGAAGTTGCAATCGCTCGAACTTCTGAGATTTCATCGAGCCACTTCAGCCAAGCCGTCGCATCCCCAGGAGTTCCGTGAAGGAAGAGAATCGCTCTCTCGCTCTCCTTGCCGTTATCCAGATATTCAAAGCCGCGGCCATCTTTCAACTTAAGAATCGACATAGATAGAGCCTATTTCCAATCCTCTTCTTTGAGAATCCCAGCGCGCGCTCTAAAAGGAAATGACCTAATCTCTCATCTATGAAACTCGTATTCGTATCTGGCGGTAGCCGCGGTCTTGGTAAAGAGGTCGCAAGAGCGCTTAAGAGCGCTGGA
>JACCDT011650476.1_pt1 | contig 10325 bp, 14 predicted proteins | sample 7446291 | NCBI WGS metagenome assembly JACCDT01 (sample SAMN15323446, study PRJNA562643) | freshwater metagenome | isolation source: river surface water | place: USA:Blue River Watershed | collected 2017-08-17 | reverse complement strand
TGGGCGAGGCAGCCTTGCCGTCGCTGGCACTGGTGCTGGTTGGCCTGATCCCGGTGATCCTGCTCAGCCGCACCCTGCGCCAGACGCAGGACTGAAGATTCAGAGGCCCTCGACCAGCACCACGGTGCGGCGGGCGGATTCCTTGCTGATCTGCAGCACCTGCTGGTATTCGGGCGAGTTGTAGAAGGCCTGGGCCTTCTCGACCGAAGGGAAACGCACCACCACCATGCGCTTGGGTGACCAGAGGTCGTTTTCCTTGAGGTCCATGGCACCGCCACGCACCAGGTATTCACCGCCGTACTGCTCGGCCAGCGGCTTGGCCTGGCGCTTGTAGTCTTCGTAGCGTTCGGGGTGGGTCAGGTCGGTGTCGACGATCAGGTAGGCGGGCATGGAGCATCCTTTTTTTCGAATCTTGACTTTAACAGTGGTGCATCTGAGGTGCGATCGAATGGTTTTCCGTCACAATTAAACTTGTATTGACTTTCAGTGTTCGAAGCCATGGGCAACAAGACCAAATCACCGGTAGACGAACCGGAGACCGAATCCGAAGAGGTCTTCGAGAAGGCCGCCGAGGTCTTTCGTGTCATGTCTGCACCGATGCGACTTCGCATCATCAGTGCTCTCTGCCATGGTGAAAAAAATGTGGGTGAGCTGCTTGCTGAGATCAACACAACCCAGCCCAACATGTCCCAGCACCTGAGCACGCTTTACCAGGCAGGTGTTCTGGGCAAACGCCGTGAAGGTGTTCAGATTTATTACAGAATCGTCAATGAAAGCGTTGTTTCCCTCTGTCGAGCGGTTTGTGTGCAGATTGCGAGTGAAAGCCCCGCGTCAGTTTGAAGCCGGGTTTTTACTGGCTGTGTCCGGTGCGTGTCTTGCTTATCATTCAGCGTATATCGTTCTATAAGGAAAAATAAATATGAAGGCCTTATTCCTTGCGTTTGCTGCGCTGTTCTCTTCTGCGTTTGCGTTGGCCGACATCAAGGTGGTTTACCACCTCAGCGAAGGCATTCCGCAGGCCTCACGCGCTGTCAACAACATACGCAACCACCTGGCGGCTGATCCCAAAGCAAAAATCGTTGTCGTTACCCATGGGCTTGGGATTGACTTCCTGCTTGATGGAGCAACCAACCAGATGGAGCAACCTTTTTCAGGCGCTGTCAGTGACCTTGTAGGCAAAGGGGTTGAGTTTCGCGTTTGCAACAACACGCTTGTTTCACGCAAGATTTCTGCAGACAAAGTCCTGATGGAGGCCAAAGTTGTACCCTCGGGTGTTGCAGAAGTCGCCAGGCTACAAGCCCGAGAAGGCTATGTCTACTTGCGCCCTTGAGCGCAATTTTTTTCGAAGGAGACCTCATGAAGACTGCACATGTATTGATGGCAGTGGCCTTGCTGGCTGCGGCTGGTTTCGGTCATGCCCAGGCGCCGGATGCTGCACAGGTGCGCAGCTGGGCGGCTTCGTGCGCCAATTGCCACGGGACCGATGGCCGGGCGCAACCCGGCATGGAGTCGCTGGCTGGTGCCAACAAGGACGACATGGTCAAGAAGATGCTGGATTTCAAGGCAGGGCGCAAGCCCGCGACCATCATGCATCAGCTCGCCAAAGGCTACAGCGACGAGCAGATCGTCGCGATTGCCGGCTACTTTGCCGCCCAGAAGAAGTAAAGGAGTGACCCCATGATGCAACGTCGACATATCCTGCAGACCGGCACCGCCCTCGGTGTCGTTGGCCTCATGTCCGGCTGCGCCACGGTGGGTGGCGGCAGTGGCCCCAAGGTGGTCGTGATCGGTGGCGGCTATGCCGGTGCCACGGCGGCAAAATACATCCGCATGTGGTCGGAGCAGAAGATTCAGGTCACCCTGGTCGAGCCCAATCCGGCATTTGTGTCCTGCCCGATTTCCAACCTGGTGCTCGGCGGCAGCAAGACCATGGCCGACATCACCACGCCGTATGACAACCTGAGCAAGCGCCACGGCGTGCAGATGGTCAAGGACCGTGTGGTCAGCATCGACGCGACCAAGCGCCTGGTCAAGCTGGCCGGTGGCGCCGAGCTGACCTACGACCGCCTGATCGTTTCGCCCGGTGTCGACTTCATGTGGGAGACCTTGCCTGGCATGAACAGGGCCGGTGCCAAGGAGCAGGTCATGCATGCCTGGAAAGCCGGCGAGCAAACCCTGACTCTGCGCAAGCAGCTCGAATCCATGCGCGATGGCGGCGTGTTTGCTATGTCGATCCCGCTGGCGCCGTACCGCTGCCCGCCTGGTCCTTATGAACGCGCCTGCCAGGTTGCGGAATACTTCAGCAAGCACAAGCCCAAGAGCAAGGTCTTGATCCTTGACGCCAACGATGATGTGACGTCCAAAGGGCCGCTGTTCAAGAAGGCTTGGGCTGATCGCTACAAGGGCATCGTGGAGTACCGAGGCAAACACAATGTGACCGATGTTGATGTGGCCGGCAGGACCCTGAAGTTCGAATTCAACGATGACCTCAAGGCCGATGTGCTTAACGTCATTCCCGCCATGCGCGCCGGGGATATTGCCGTCAATGCCGGCCTGGCCACTGCCAACAAGCGCTGGTGCGATGTGGACTTCCTGACCTTTGAGTCCAAGGCCGCGCCCAATGTGCACGTGTTGGGCGATGCTATCCAGATCGCACCGGCCATGCCCAAGTCTGGTCACATGGCCAACCAACACGGCAAGACCTGCGCGGCTGCTGTGGTGGCGCTGCTGACCGGCAAGCAAGTCAATCCGCTGCCGATTTACAACAACACCTGCTACAGCTTTGTGTCCAGCGAAGATGTGGTCCATGTGGCCAGCGTGCACCGTTACGATGCTGAAAAGAAAACCATGCTGACCGTACCCGGCTCGGGTGGCGTGTCGGTTGCCGCCAACGAGCTCGAAGGCCGCTACGCCCTGGCCTGGGCCCGCAACATCTGGGCTGATACGTTGGCGTAACCAATTGCTGTAAGTAACGCCGCTGTCGCAAGACATGCGGCGTTTTTTATGTCACATACATCAGGATATGAGCATGAAAATATTGCACCGCATGACCCGAGCCGCCGTTTGGCTGGGTGCCGCGAGTTTTGCCGTTCCGGTCTTTGCACAAGCCGACGAGGCCCGTGCCAAGAAGATCGTGGGGGGCGTATGTTTCGTCTGTCACGGCATGGAGGGCGAATCCTCAAGCGAAATGTTCCCACGCCTGGCCGGCCAGCACTGGGAATATACCGCCAAGCAGCTGGAAAACTTCAAGAATGGCAAGCGCAAGAGCACGGCCATGGCCGACATGGTGGCCAAACTCACGGCCGAGGACATGGTGGCGCTGGGCAAGTTTTTCGAGAAGCAGGCAGTGCCCAGTGAGCCGCCCAAGGACAAGGCCCTGGCCGCAGTGGGCCAATACATCTACCACCAGGGCAACAAGTTCAATGGCCTGGCCGCATGTGCCAGCTGCCACGGGGCCGAGGCCAAGGGCACGTCCAGCCTGCCGCGTCTGGCTGGCCAGTTTGCTGCTTACACTGAAACGCAGCTCAAGCAGTTCAACAAACGTGAGCGCACCAATGACAACGCGGTCATGCATGCGATTGCAAGCAAGATGACACCGCTGGAGATGGCCGCGGTTGCAGAGTACCTCAGCGGCAAGTGAACACTCCTGTGCGTTCAGCCAAATCTGGGCGATTCTGGTTTGGCCACTGGCAGGCTGGCTGCCACCTAGGCGTGGTAGCCGCCTCGATCGACTCCACGTTCAGTTAGTCCTTGGGCCTGGTGTCAAGGTGCCAGTGCCGGGCTGTCTTGTTTCGCAATGGGAACGGGTACCTGGCCATCGATCCAGCGGTCCGTGAGTCCAGCACCGATCCACATCCCCAGTAGCGTGAGCCAGGCTGTGAGGGCAAAGATGGCGCCACCAGTGACGCCCGCACCCACCGCACAGCCCCCGGCCAGCATAGAGCCAAAGCCCATGAGAATGGCGCCAAAAATATAGCGGCGCATGCTGTAGCCGTCTTTGAAGCCTTCGAGCTTCCAGTCGCCGCCGATCAGGGCACCGACAAACGAGCCGAGAAACACACCTGGCATCAGGCCGAACTCAAAACCGATCGGTGGTGATGGCCACTGGAGCACCCGCATCAGCCATTCGGCCGAAGGTCCACTGAAGGTCAACCCCTGGATCTGCACGGGGTCAAAGCTCTCGCGCGCCACCCATTGGCTAAAGCCCCATGCAGCCGCCACCATCAGGCCCGTGCCGATGCCACCCACCCACATCCAGAAGGTACGCACCGGGCTGCGCCAGATGAAGAAGAGCGCAGCCACTAACCAGACCAGACCGAACAGCAAGCCTGCTTCATGGCCCATCCCCACCTGCGCCAGCAGGTCACGTGAGGGTCCGCCCTCGACCATCCACCAGCTGCTGATCTCTGTGCGCAAGGGCGAGAGAACGCCGGACAGGCTCGATTGCGCAGTCACTGCAAAGATCAGCCCCGAGAGCAGGGCACGCAGGTTGCCGTTGGCCGAGAGCACCAGCAGCCGACTGGCGCAGCCGCGGGTGAGCACCATGCCCGCACCAAAAATCAGGCCGCCGAGCAAGGCGCCAGAGAGGCTGCCGCGTGCCGCGATCTGGCGTGCACCGTTGCTGTCGAGCCACCCGCCCAGCACGAGCAGTTGGACCGCGATGACTGCTGCCGCAAAAGCCAGCAGCCAGACACTAAGTTTTTCCCCAAAGCGATGGTGCCAGAACTCGATGACCGCAGCCCGCAGACAAAAGCGCGAGCGCTGTGCCAGAAAACCGAAGCTCAGGCCGATGAGGGCACCGCCAGCGGCCATTGCACGCCCTGCGCCGTATGTTTCCACCCAATGGGCCATGGCCATGACTGACTCCGATCTTTATCCGTTGGTACTGATACAGATCGTAAGGGTGAAGGATGCGTACAGATTTGATGGGGGTCAATTGGAGCGGCCGCTCAAACGGCCCAGCCTCTGGCCCGGTGAATCCGCAGGGTCAGACCGGCACCGACCCATATCCCGATCAGTGTCAGCCAGGCGGTCAGGGCAAAAATGGCGCCTCCAGTCATGCCGGCACCCACTGTGCACCCACCGGCCAGCACGGCACCAAAGCCCATCAGGATGGCGCCAGTCAGGTAGTGGCCCAGCTTGTTTTCGGTCTTGAATCCCTCGAATTTGAAGTCGCGGCCGATCAGTGCGCCGATGAGCGAGCCCAAGAAAGTGGCCGGCAGCAGTCCGGCATCGAAGCCGAAGCTGGGGACCGAAGCGCTGGAAAGGACCCTCATGAGCCATTCGGCCGAAGGCCCGCTGAAGCTTAAGCTCGTGATGGCTACAGCCTCAAAGGACAGGTTGGCAACCGCCTGAGTGAAGCCCCAGCCGGCCGCAATCATCAGGCCGGTGCAGATGGCGCCCAGAGCCAGCCAGAGTCGCCCTTTGTGATGGCTCCAGAAAAAAAACAGCCCGGTGGCCAAGGCCAGTGAGGCCAGCAGCAAGCCACCCCAAGGCGCGGTGCCGGAGAGTTGCATCAGATCTCGACCGCCCCCTCCGTCGATCGGCCACAGGCTGGCCAGGTATTGCCGTGCAGGGGCCAGCCAGCCTGCAATGGTGGCCTGCACCGTGACAGCAAAAACCAGACCCGACAGCAGAGCGCGCAGGTTGCCATTGGCCGAGAGGATGAGCAGTCGGCTGGCACAGCCACGCGTGAGGATCATGCCGGCACCAAACAGGAGGCCACCCAGCATGGCGCCAGAAATGCTGCCCGGGTTGGCGATGAAACGTGACTTGGCGGGTTGCAGTTCTCCGCCCACCACCAGCAGCTGTGTCCCCATCAGCGCCGCGCCAAAGGCCAGCCACCAGACACTGAAGCGATCGCCTGGCTGGCCGCTGCAGCATTCAAGCACTGCAGCACGAGCGCAAAACCGGCTGCGCTGTGCCACGAAGCCGAACACCAGGCCGATCAGGGCGCCACCCGTGGCCAGCACCTGGGCATCGCCCCAGGTTTCCAGAAAGTGCGCGAGGTTCAAGGGACACTCCGAAAGTTCATTGTTTTCTTATATAAATACAGCCACGGCGAAACACGCCAAATGGCGTATTTTCTCGGATTTCCGTAATCCCTCCTCCGCTGCCTGCCATGTCATGACCATTTCAAGTCACCGCCGTGCCTTTGGCCTGTCACTGCTGTCGACCCTTGTCTGGCCCCTGTACGCCCAGACGCCGCCGGCCGTGTTGCCTCCTGCCCGCTCGCTGCCTGAGGAACTGACGGCCGCGCTGCGTCGGGGACAGCCGCTGATTGTCATGGTCAGCCTGGAGGGCTGCATCTTCTGCAGGATCGCCCGACAAAGCCATCTGGCGCCCATGCACCGACAGGGCCAACCCATCGTACAAGTTGACCTGCGCAGCGCCCTGACGGTCGCCGACTTTGAAGGGCGTCAGACCACGCACGACGAACTGGCGCGCCGATGGAAGGTTTCGATCACGCCCACACTGCTGTTTTTCGGGCCACATGGGCGAGAAGTTGCAGAGCGCATGGAGGGTGCATACCAGCCCGACTTTTACGGCCCCTACCTCGATGACCGCCTGAGCCGTTCTCGAACGGCTCTGAAGGGCTGACACATGATGCCCATCAAGATCGAATCTGCCTGGCAAGGTACTTCCGATTGCCGAAGCTGTGGCATCCGCGACATGGTGCTGTTTGCCGACCTCAATGAGCAGGACTTCGAACAGATTCACACACCGATCGACGATATGGTCTACGCGCCGCAGGCTCCGCTCTTTGGCGAGGGTGAGGCAGCCAAAGGCGTCTTCACGATCCGTAAGGGCATGGTCAAGCTGGTGCGCTCGACCATCGACGGCCGCGAGCGCATCGTGCGTGTGTTGCGCCCGGGTGATGTATGTGGCATCGAGGCTACAGCCACGGCCCGTTACGACACCGAAGCGGTGGCGTTGGTCGAGACGAGTGTTTGCCGGATTCCCCTTGCCGTGATCCATCACCTGGCCGCGAATTCACCCCGGATTCACCTGCGGCTCATGCAGAAATGGCAACAGGCGCTCAAGGAGGCCGATGACTGGCTGGCCGAACTGAATTTCGGTTCGGCCCGTCAGCGTGTGGCGGGGCTCGCGTTGAAAATGCGCGATCCCGAGAAACCGCAAGAGACGCAGTTTTTTGCGCGTGAAGACATGGGAGCCATGTTGGATCTCAAGCTCGAGACCGTCAGCCGGGAGATCAGTGGCCTGGTCCGCGAAGCAACGCTCAAGCCTTTGGACCGTCAGGGGCGTCGTTACGAAATCTGCGATGAAAGGCGATTGATAGCCATTTAAGTCCGGTGCCCTTTGGAGGGAACGGTTTTGGCAGCTCGCCTCTACAGGTTTCAGTGGCGTCTTAGTGGATTTGCTCCTGCTCTCGCATTGGCATCCAGCCCCCCTTTGGCTTTCCACTCTGCTAGCCCACCTTGCAGTATGCGCACATTGTCCCAACCTGCGACCCTCAAAGCAAAACCCGCCTGCGCCGAAAGACTCCCACTGTTGCAGTAGATCAAAACAGTCCTGTCTTTGGGGATGCGATTGCTGTGGGCAAGCACCTTGCGCCATTCGATGTTGATGGCGCCGGGGATATGTTCCTGTTCAAACTGAGCCGCGTCCCGAGCATCGATGAGCATCAGTTTGCTGTACTCGCTACGTGGAATCTGTTCAGCAAACAGAACGCCACCGCCGTAATCCACAAACTCCATGTACCCAGCCATCTCGTCAACGAGCCGCGCTTTGTCATTGGGCAGAGCGTGTGTGCTGGCAGTCAGAATCAGCATGAAGAGTACTAGGGCGTGGGGCATGATGTTTATATAAGTTATCGATGATATTTTAGTGGATTGGCATGACGAGCCTGGGTGCAAAACGCACCTCCTACGTGTAATCCCTTAACTTTTGATTGTGTTTCTATCAGCACAATCGCAAACACTTCGATTAAATTAGTGCCTGGTGATATTTATCCGTTTTCAACTTGAAGGAGCACACATGAAAGCCCTGTCGATCGTAATCGCCATGACGGCCGCGTTTTCGACCCCCGCCTTTGCCAACATGGCTTTGGCGCAGAAAAACGCCTGTATGGCTTGCCATGCTGTTGATAAAAAAATGGTAGGCCCCTCTTACCAAGATGTCGCTAAAAAATACGCAGGCAAGGATGGTACCGAGCTGGCAAAAAGCATCAAGGCCGGCGGTTCTGGCAAGTGGGGCCCCGTGCCCATGCCAGCACAAGCTGCCCTCAGCGACGCAGATGCATTGACGTTGGCGAAATGGATTTTGGCAGGAGCCAAATGACAGCAGTCTGACGGTTCGTGTTTAGAAAGCTCGACTGGTACACGAGGCTTTCGCTGGCCGCTCTCTGGTCGCCTGGAGAGCGGTTTTTTTGTAGCTAGAGGAGAGCCAAGCATGCGCAAACCTATCCTGTTTCTGGTGCTGTTTGCAGCGGGAATTGTCCACGCCCAGCCTGACATTTTCAGAGGCGTCGATCTGGCTTTGGGTGCCAAACTGATCGCTGAGAACAAATGCGCTGAATGCCACATGAAGAGAGTTGGCGGTGATGGCAGTGCGATCTACCGGCCACAGGGTCGAATCAGCTCAGCAGGTTTTTTGCGTGGCATGGTTGAGCAGTGCAACTCTGAGTTGAACCTGGGCTTTTTTCCAGAGGAGGTCAGTGCCGTGGCGGCTGTCCTCAATCGAGACCATTATAAATTCAAATAAAGTAATAAATTTATAAATATCACCCAAAACATCGGTGATAAAGAATCTGCTTGGTCACGCGCCAGGGTGAGCATGGCGCGGTATGGGGTTTGTCCTGATGGTCCCCGGGGGGGCTTGTAAGCTTCGGTTCATGAATCCCGCGTATCTTATATTCGAACATTTGAATATAAGAACATAAGAGTTTATGAAGCCACGCCAAGACGAAATGCAGGCCGTGTTCGAACGAGCTGCCGAGTGGTTTGGCGTGCTGTCGACGCCGCAGCGCTTGCGCATCATCAGTACGTTGTGCCAGGGGGAAAAGAACGTCGGGGAACTGATCGAAGTTATGAGGGTGTCGCAGCCGAACATGTCGCAGCACCTGAACGTCATGTACAGGGCCGGGCTGGTCGGAAAACGCCGTCAGGGTACGCAAATTTTTTACCACATTGCCGACGAGTCGGCAGTGATGGTGTGCAGGGCGGTCTGCACGCAGGTGGCCATCGACTCGTCGATGGCCTGAAAAGATCAACACAAGGAGTTCGAGGTGGAACAACACAAACCGTCGGGAAGGGTGCAGAAAGCACCGGAAAACTTCCTTGACCAGGCCGGCATCCGAACCGTCTTTGCCGAGGGCAAGAAGGGACGCCGTGACTTCATACGCAGCGCATTTGCTGCGGCGGCTGCAGGCGCCGCCGCACCCGTGGCACTGGCACAGAGTAATCCGGTGCCCAGCGAAGGTGGCGATCCCAATATCCTGAATCTGCCCGAGCACAGCACGGGTCTGGGTCAGGGCGTGGCGGTCGACGGGTATGGCAAGCCGTCCAAATACGAGGCCAACCTGCAGCGTCGCCAGAGTCCAGGTCTGACGCAGACCACGCAGGCCTCGGTGTCGTTCGCGCCGCTTCAGTCGCTGTTCGGCATCGTCACGCCCAGCGGTCTGCATTTCGAGCGGCATCACCAAGGCTGGTGGGACATTGATCCCTCCAAGCATCGCCTGATGATCAATGGCATGGTCAAGACGCCCAAGGTTTTCACCATGGACGAAATCATGCGTCTGCCTTCGGTCTCTCGTTTCCACTTCATCGAGTGTGGCGCCAATACCGCGGTGGATTGGGGCAATGTGGCCGTGCCCACCGTGCAGTACACCCACGGCATGTTGTCCTGTAGCGAGTTCACCGGTGTGCCGCTGATCACCTTGCTGGAAATGGCAGGCGCCGACCTCAAGAAGGGGAAGTTCATCCTGGCCGAAGGGGCTGATGGTTCGTCGATGACGCGTACCATCCCGATGAGTCTGATCACCTCGGGCGAAGTGCTGGTGGCCTTTGGCCAGAACGGCGAAATGCTGCGTCCCGAAAATGGCTATCCGCTGCGCCTAGTGGTGCCGGGTGTGCAGGGTGTGAGCTGGGTCAAGTACCTGCGTCGTATCGAAGTGGGTGACATGCCTTACGCGGCTAAGGACGAGGCGATCCATTACATCGACCTGATGCCGCATGGCAGACACCGCCAGTACACCAACATCCAGGAGTGCAAGAGCGTGGTGACCGCCCCATCTGGCGGACAGGTCTTGCTCGACAAGGGCTTCTACAACATCACGGGCCTGGCCTGGTCGGGCAAAGGCAAGG
>JACCDT011168097.1_pt1 | contig 10326 bp, 6 predicted proteins | sample 7446291 | NCBI WGS metagenome assembly JACCDT01 (sample SAMN15323446, study PRJNA562643) | freshwater metagenome | isolation source: river surface water | place: USA:Blue River Watershed | collected 2017-08-17 | reverse complement strand
GATCAAGCGCCCGGATGGCTCTGAAGGTATGCCCGACGTGATCGTACCTCGCAAATGCGTGGCCGAGTTGCGCAAGCTGCTGGAAGAAGCGCTGGATGCCAATGTTCTGATTGACCTGTCGGCCAGCAAGATCCGCTTCACCCTGGGTGGCGAAAACGGTGTTGTCCTGACCAGCAAGCTGATTGACGGCACCTTCCCCGACTACAGCCGGGTCATCCCGACCGGGAATGACAAGCTGCTGCGGCTTGATCCGAAAAGCTTCTGGCAAGGTGTGGACCGCGTTGCGACCATTGCCACCGAAAAGACCCGCGCGGTCAAGATGGCGCTCGATACGGATCGCGTGACGCTTTCGGTCACCTCGCCCGATAATGGCACGGCTTCCGAAGAAGTCCCGGCTGATTACAAGTCGAGCGGGTTCGAAATCGGCTTCAACGCCGGCTACCTGAAGGATATCCTTGGCCAGATCGAAGGCGATACGGTTGAACTGCACCTGGCCGATGCTGGTGCGCCGACCCTGATCCGTCAGGATGACAAGAGCCCGGCGCTCTATGTGCTGATGCCGATGCGCGTCTAATCTGCTTTACCTGGCCCCATAGGCTTGATTGAATGGGCGCGCCGCGATCGGCGCGCCCAATTCGTTTCCGGGAGAGAACCATGACCACGACCGTCCAGGTAAAGCGCAATGCGCTGGCTGAAACCCGCATCGCTGAGCACGGCGATGCGCCGCTTGGTGATGGCGAGGTGCGGTTGCAAGTGGAGAGCTTCTCGGTCACCGCCAACAATGTGACCTATGCCGTCGCGGGCGATGCTTTCGGTTACTGGAACTTCTTCCCGGGAGAGGGGGGCTGGGGCGTAGTGCCAATGTGGGGGCATGCGGTGGTCACTGAAAGCCGCCACCCGGACATCGTGGTGGGTGAACGTGTTTACGGTTATCTACCGATGGCTAACAGCCTTGATGTACTGCCTGCGGGGGTGAGCGCCAGCGGCTTCACCGATGCAGCGGCTCATCGCCAACCAATGAGCCCAATTTACAATCAGTACAGCCGCCTTGCCGCTGATCCCGAACACGATCCGATGCGTGAGGGAGAGCGGATGATTTTTGGACCGCTATTCAAGACCGGCTTTCTGATCGAGAGCTTTATGCGTCGTGAGCGCTGGTTCGCGGCGGAGGCAGTCGTGATGACTTCGGCCTCGTCCAAAACAGCAATGGGGCTTGCCTCTGTCGCGCGTCATCGCTCGCCGGGGATCAAACGCATCGGCCTGACTTCGGTCGGGAACGTCGATTTCGTGCAGCGCAGCGGGTTCTATGATGAAGTGATCGCTTACGACGACCTGCCCCGTCTGCCGCAGCTGACCTCAGTGCTGGTGGATTTTGCTGGTAATGCAGCGCTGATCCACGGCGTGCACACCATACTGGGTGATAACCTCAAGTATTCCTGCACCGTCGGGGCAACCCATGTTGGCGCCGGGTTTGGCAAGGACAATGGTCCGTTGCCAGGGCCTGCGCCAGTTCTGTTTTTCGCTCCTGACCATGCGGTGGCAGCGATCAAGGCGCTTGGTACCAAGGCCTTTGGTGAAGCTGTGGGCGAGAGCTGGCTGCGCTTTATCGCCGAAGCCGGTGGAGCACTGACAATCGACGTCCGCCACGGCCTGCAAGCTGCGCGAGACGCCTATCTGGCGACGCTTGGTGGCAAGGCCGACCCGGCGGTGGGGATCGTGATCCGGCCCTGATGAAGTTGATTTACAATCGTCATCCCCGCTTTCGCAGGGATGGCGATTGAAGGGTAAAGCTCACTCCGCTGCTTCCAGCAGGTCTGCCCGCTGGGGGCCACGGATAAGGCCGCCTGGGGTGGCACCGGTCCATGCCCCATCCTTGAAGGTCACAACGCCAGTTTTGATCGTGCAAACATAGCCTTCGGCTTTCTGCAGTAGACGCTTGCCGCCAGCGGGCAGGTCAAAGGCCAGCCAGGGTTTGCCCAGCTTGACCTTGTCGAGGTCGATGACATTGAGATCGGCCAGGTAGCCTGGGGCAATGATCCCGCGATCGTCCAGGCCATAGAGGCGAGCCGTGTCGCGGCACTGACGCTTGATTGCGTTTTCAAGGCTGATCTTGCCGCCGCGCTTGCGATCACGGACCCAGTGCTGGAGCATGAAGGTGGGGCTGGCCGCATCGCAGATCGTGCCGCAATGTGCTCCGCCATCGGACAGCGAGTTTACCGTATCATCGCTATGCTGCAGGGCCTCAAGGAAATCTAGGTTGCCATCAGCGTAGTTGAGGATTGGTAGGTAGATGAAACCCTTGCCTTCATCGCGGCACAGCAGGTCATAGGCATATTCATCAGCCGAAACGCCCGCAGCGGCGGCGCGGGCGGCGATGCTTTCGTCTGCCTGCGGCTCATAGTTGAAGTCCGGGTCCATTTCGAATTGCATGGTCCAGCCACTGCAGACCACCATGATCAGACCGATAATGTCCTGGTTGACCTGCGAAAAGTCGTTCTGCTCGGACAGTAGCTTTGCCTTGAACGCGGGATCAAGCAGCTTGGCCTTCTGCTGCTCCCACGGCAGTTCGGAAATGGCCTGGAAGCTTGGGCGCAGGCGGAATGGGTTGACCGTTCCTTGCCACGCCATGATGATGCCGTTCCCCCGCAGCGCGATCTGGGCGACAATCTTGGCACCGTTATCGTTCTCGGCGCGCATGCAGGCGATTTGCTCGTCAAGCGGCATTTCCTTGGCGATCGATTGCAGCGCTGCATAGGTGCAAGGCAAGCCGGTTTCGCGGCTGAGAGCACCCATCCAGCCGAACTCATCCCATTCGCGGCGCATATCACTCGCCATTTCGAACACGCCGTGGCCGACGCGGCCCATTGCGCGGCCAATTTCGATCAACTCTTCTTTGGTCGCCGTTGTGCCGGGCACGACTTCGCCATCGATCGAGCGGTGGAGCACTGTCCGACTGGTGGAAAAGCCGAGCGCCCCGGCCCGCACCCCGTCCTCGACGATATCAGCCATTTTCTGGATATCATCAGCTGTCGGGATCGCTCCGGGTTGTTCACGATCACCCAGCACATAGGCGCGTACTGCGCCGTGCGGTACGTGTGTGCCAACGTCGATCGAACGCGGCAAGCGTTCAAGTGCATCAAGGTACTCGGGGAAGGTTTCCCAATCCCATTTCATCCCTTCTGCGAGTGCCGTTCCGGGAATGTCTTCCACACCTTCCATCAGCCCGATTAGCCAGTTGTGGCGATCCGGCGCGGCCGGTGCGAAGCCGACACCGCAATTGCCCATCACCGCTGTGGTCACACCGTGCCACGATGAAGGGGCCATTTCCTGATCCCAGGTTGCCTGACCATCGTAGTGGGTGTGTACGTCTACAAAGCCCGGCGTTACGATCTTACCGGTGGCGTCAATCTCATCCGTGGCGTCGCCTTTGAAGGTGCCGACTGCCGCGATCAGACCGCCCTTGATTGCAACATCGCCAGTAAAGCGCGCTTCGCCGGTACCGTCGACAATCGTGCCACCGCGAATGATCAGGTCGTAACTGGGCATGGCTTCTCTCCACTGGGCGCGACTCTCAGGGGACGCGGCTTTAACCGTGCGATTAAAACATGGCTTCTGGATGGGGGCAAGGAGAGAACGGGTGCTATTCCCCCAAGGCCCGGATCATATCGGCCACATCGACGAATTTCTCACGCGGGGCACCATCGCGGGCGCGCTGTTCTTCTGCGGCCTCGATCTTTTTCCAGTCGCGGAATGTGACGACATCAAATCCGCGTGCCTCAGCCAGTGCATCAAAGCCTGACCGACCGACCTTGTCGGCGCCGTCACCGATGTCTGCAGCGATCAGTTCGATCACGGCAAAGCCATCTGGACGGTTGGTGCCGATCGTTCCCGAAGGTCCCCGTCGCGCCCAGCCGACACAATATAGACCGGGTAAAATGCGGCCGTCGTCATTGGCAAATCGGCCGGCGCTTTCCTCAAATGGTACGCCGGGGATCGGGCTGCTTTTGTAGCCGATGCAGGTGACGACCAGGCTGCAGGGGATCGTGTAGATCTCACCCGTACCGCTCGCACGACCGTCCGCGTCAAGCACGGTGCGTTCCACTTCGATCCCGCTGACCTTTCCATCGCCCATGATAGCGTGCGGGCTGGCGAAGAAATCGAAGTCGATCTCCACCGGCTTATCAGCGCGAAACTCCTCCGGGATCGCGGCGTAGCTGCGCAGGTGGCTCACGGATTTGCGTTGGCCGGGTTCAAGGAACAGGTCTTCGCCGTCAGCCGGCAGGTCGGCGAGATCGACCCGTGGGCAGGCGCGTTGCAGATGCGCCAACTCGCCCAGTTCCTTGGGCGTCATTGCGATCTGATGCGGTCCGCGGCGTCCGAGGATAACAATCCGGGAAATGCGCGACCGTTGCAGCGAGTGGAGTGCATGGGCAACGATATCGCTGCCGGTGAACTCGCTTGCGGACTTGGCCAAGATCCGTGCAACATCGAGTGCGACGTTGCCGTTGCCGATCACCACTGCGGTGCTGCCCGTCAGGTCGGGGCCCAGCTTTGCGAATTGCGGGTGGCCATTGTACCAGCCAACAAAAGCGGCGCTACCAAATACATTGTTGAGGCCTTCGCCAGGGATGCCTGCCGGCTTGTCATTCGGCGCGCCCGTGGCCAGGACCACTGCGTCATAGAGACCCTGTAGCTCAGCAATCGTTAGGTCTTCACCGATCGTAACATTGCCAACAAACCTGACATTATCGGACAGTGCCGTGCCTTCATAGCGCCGAGACACGCCTTTGATGGATTGGTGATCCGGTGCAACGCCGGTGCGGATCAGGCCATAGGGGACCGGCAGCATATCAAAGATATCCACTCGGACATCATCTCCCCACTGCTTCTGCGCTGCTTCGGCGGTATAGTATCCGGCAGGACCCGAGCCGATAATCGCGATGTGGCGCATGAACCGGTCTGCCTCCCGCTGGTACGGGGCCGATCCTGGCCAGACATCCGCAAGATCGAAAGCGCGTCAGCGCTGCCGGGCTCACCTGCCTAACCCGATACCAGCCTCTCCGTCCTTGTTTCAGCGAACAGGATGCCTCGCCTATCGGCCTATTGCAACCCGCGCCTGAGGCTTAGTCATCGCGGCTTTGCCCATTTGGTAATACCATAGCCTTTCATGAGCTTAACTCTTTTGCAAAGCCATTCTGGCATTTGCCGCAGGAAATGGTCGCAAAGCACACCAATAAGGAACCAAGGCCAGCCCTTTCTGCGCAGGGCGGAGCGCGGCAGCGCAATGCTGTTCACGACCGGTCTTTAGTCGATGACAATTGGCGGTTGATGGCGCCAGTCATGGCTGCTGTTGGCCTGGTCACTGCAGCTTCGAACGGCATTGTCCCGAGCCTGACAAGTATCACTCTGCTTGCGGTAGCGATCTGGCTGGTTTGGACTATACGGCGCGTCAACGCACGTGAACAGCTGCGCAGCCATGATGAGCTGCGCCGCCAGATCCTTCACGGTCTCCACATCAGCATGCCGATGCTTCTGTTTGGCATGGCGATCGGTTGGTGGACTGAAAAGGTCCCCATGATCAACTGGCGTGATACCATCAGCGCGCCAATAATTGTCTCAGCGTTGGCGGCGGTAATCTTAAACCGTCGGAGCGCCAGCATATTGGCGGCGACAGTGTCAATCTGGCTTGGCGTTGCGCTGGTTGCAGGCAACTTGAAGATGGTTTTGATCCTGGCTGGAGGCGCCACAATTGGGATCCATGCCGCCATCAGGCAAGTTCGCAGCGATCGCGTCGCGGCCGAAATAGAGCGGCAGCGGCAGCACAATCAACTGCGGGCAGAGCAGTTGCTCAATGAGTTTGAGGAGAGCGGGCAAGGTTGGTTTTTTGAGACAGACCGGCGCGGCGCACTACTCTATATCTCGCCGATTGTTAGCAAGGTTCTGGGGCGGGGCCCGCAGCATCTGATCGGCCAGCCGTTCAGCGAGTTGTTCCAGCCTGACGCAGAGGAGGGCGAACGGACCCTGACCTTTCACCTAACCGCCAGGTCTGCTTTCAACGAGTTGGCGCTGCGTGCAAACGTTCCGGGAGAGGAGAGGTGGTGGTCGATCAGTGGCCGTCCGCTGCACAACGAGTTCGGTAACTTCCTGGGCTTCAGGGGGTCTGGCCATGACCTCACGGAGAAGCGCCGCTCGCAGCAGCATGCTTCGCGACTGGCGCACTTCGACTCTTTGACTGGACTCGCAAACCGACTTCAGATGGCACAGACTTTGGAGCGGATTTTAGCGGCACCCAATCCAAACCAGCGGGCCTGTGCAATCTTCTTGCTCGATCTTGATCGCTTCAAGCAGGTCAACGATACAATGGGGCACCCAGTTGGGGACGCGCTGCTCACGCAGGTTGCGGAGCGATTGAAAAACACAGTCGGGCAAGCCGGCCGGGTTGGTCGGCTTGGTGGGGACGAGTTCGAGGTAATTCTCCCCGGGGCCCATAAGCGTGAGGCTTTGGCCGTTTTGGCCGGGCGTGTGATCCACAACCTTTCTTTGCCCTATCAACTGGAAGGGCACCGGGTGGTGATAGGCGCCTCGGTGGGAATCGCGATGTCCCCAGATGATGGTGTAACTTCAGAAGCCTTGATTCGGAATGCAGATCTGGCCCTTTATGCAGCCAAGGATGGGGGGAGAGGGCGGCATCACTTCTACGACCCCGACCTGCATAGCGATGCAGAGGAACGGCGCCAGCTTGAAGCGGATCTGCGTGAGGCGGTTAGTAATGGCGGGCTTGAGTTGGCCTATCAGCCTGTTGTCCAGACCACGACCGAGCGGATTTCTGGTTTTGAGGCTTTGCTGCGCTGGACCCACCCGGTCCATGGTCCGATCTCGCCCTCGAAGTTCATTCCGATTGCCGAGGATATCGGCCTCATTGCGCAGATCGGGGAATGGGCGCTGCGCACGGCGTGTCTTGACTTAAAAAACTGGCCCGAAGAAGTACGGGTCGCCGTCAATGTATCTCCGCTACAGTTCACTAACCCGGCCCTGCCAGCCGTCATTACTAGTGCCTTAGCAACTGCACAGGTAAATCCTGATCGGCTTGAGCTCGAAATAACGGAAAGTGTATTTCTTAACGAGGACGATGGGATTGAGAAGATGTTTGTAGCGCTAAAACGGATTGGTGTCCGGTTGGCATTAGACGATTTTGGAACAGGCTACTCTTCTCTCGGTTACTTGAAACGAGCGCCCTTCAATAAGATCAAGATTGATCAGTCCTTCGTTCGCGGCGCTACCGAGGCCGAAAGCCGCAACGGGGCGATCATCAGCTCGATAGTTAGTCTGGCTGAGGCGCTCAGCATGGAAACGACGGCCGAAGGTGTCGAAACATTCGATGAGCTCGACCTGGTCCGCCACCTTGGGTGCAGTCATGTCCAAGGTTACATTTACAACAAACCGCTATCATTTCGCGAGGCATCAGCCTGCCTAGCCTCGGATCTAACTGCCGTTGCCAACGGGCCTCGATCTGCCCGAGCAGCTCGGCAAACCATGTTGCGGCGGGTGATTTTGGAGCACGAAGGGCAGTGTTACCAAGGCACCGTTCGGAATGTCTCGACAACTGGCGCGCTCGTTGAGGGGCTGTGGAACGTGCCGCCGGGCACCGTATTTACGCTTCACTGGGCCGACGGCGTCGCTCTCAGAGCTACGGCCCGTTGGTCACAGAACGATCGTATAGGGATCGAATTCGATCGCGCATGCGGATCCGGAATGGATTCCGATATTTCAACTTTGAGCGCGAAGTACCAGCAAGCTGACAAGCGTCGCCTTGCCAACGCTTAGTCATTTTCGAGGTCAGCTGCAGGCGCTAAGCAGTTCACAGTTTCTGGTCTCTAGGACCCACGTGGCGACGTGATTAGCCAAGCTGCAAAAGTGAGCGAGAAAAATGACCGGAGGAATCTTCTTTCCTCTTCGCATGATACGCGACCTGCTGGATAACGAGCCATTCCAGTTGCCGATCACCCTTTTGCACGGCGAAAATGATGGGGTTGAGCGTGCACTCCTTCATATCCTTAGTGCACCTGGGACCATTGCTGATTTGCCTTTCAAAGCCGCAAGCAGAGATGAAGGGCTATGGTCGTCAATCGCGGGCCGGCCGCAGTTTGCCAGCACAGCTAATTTCAAGGGCTATTTGGCGATGCCTCAGATGTTACAGTAGCGCGATAGTCTCACAAAGATGGGCTGCGGATCGTGCATGACGGCTCCCTATCTGGCCCGGCGAACCGATCCTGTGGGATGTTCCTGGTCGATCTAGATCGCTTCAAACAGGTCAGCGATACGCGCTGGGCTAAGGGCTGGGGACGAATTGTTCAAGCAGGTCTCGCAACTGCAAGAGCGTACATTGGACCAGAGAACCTCTGAGATTGGGCGTTCAAGATCGCCCGAGTTGGCGATCAATGCCCTTGGGCAGCTTTGGCTTATCGCTTTTCAGATTGTTGCCGGTTCTGGAGCCGCGCAAGCGCGAGGCAAATGTACCCGCACGGCTTTTCGAGGCGGTGACAGTGCTCCGACTAGCTGCTAACGGCGGGGGAAAGGTTCCGGAAGTTTTATGACTGATCTATCAAGTATCCGTAATTTCAGCATTATTGCCCATATTGACCATGGTAAGAGCACCCTGGCGGACCGGTTGATCCAGTTCACCGGCGGGCTGACCGAGCGTGAGATGTCGGCGCAGGTGCTGGATAACATGGATATCGAGCGTGAGCGCGGGATCACGATCAAGGCGCAGACGGTCCGCCTGAAGTACAAGGCCAAGGACGGCAAGGACTATGAGCTGAACCTCATGGACACCCCCGGCCACGTTGACTTTGCCTATGAAGTGTCGCGCAGCCTGGCCGCCTGCGAGGGCGCGCTGCTGGTGGTCGACGCCGCGCAGGGGGTTGAGGCGCAGACCCTGGCCAACGTCTACCAGTCGATCGAGCATGATCACGAGATCGTCCCCGTCATCAACAAGATCGACCTGCCCGCCGCCGAACCGGAAAAGGTCAAGGCCGAGATCGAGGAAGTGATCGGCCTCGACGCCTCTGAAGCCGTCCTCACCAGCGCCAAGTCCGGCATCGGGATCGAGGACGTGCTCGAAGCCGTGGTCAAGCGCATCCCCCCGCCCAAGGGCGATGCCAATGCCCCGCTGAAGGCCATGCTGGTTGACAGCTGGTACGATCCCTACCTGGGCGTGGTGATCCTGGTCCGCGTGGTCGATGGCACGATCCGCAAGGGCCAGCAGGTCAAGTTCATGGCCGGCGGCACCGAACACCTGATTGACCGGGTCGGCTGCTTCACCCCCAAGATCGAGCAGCTGAGCGAGCTCGGCCCCGGCGAAATCGGCTTCATCACCGCGCAGATCAAGGAAGTGGCCCAGGCCCGCGTGGGTGACACGATCACCTCCACCAAGGGCGGGGCGAGCGATCCGCTGCCGGGCTTCAAGGAAGTCCAGCCGGTGGTGTTCTGCGGCCTGTTCCCGGTTGACGCGGCGGACTTTGAAAAGCTGCGCGAATCCATCGGCAAGCTGCGCCTCAACGATGCCAGCTTCAGCTTTGAAATGGAAAGCAGCGCGGCGCTGGGCTTTGGCTTCCGCTGCGGCTTCCTGGGCCTGCTCCACCTGGAAATCATCCAGGAACGCCTGACCCGCGAATATGACCTGGACCTGATCACCACGGCCCCCAGCGTGGTCTACCGCATCCAGCTGCGCGCCAGCCGGACCGACGACGCGCGCGAGATCTATCTCCACAACCCGGCCGACTATCCCGATCCCAGCCGGATCGAGCAGATCGACGAACCGTGGATCAAGGCAACGATCTATACGCCCGACGAATACCTCGGCAGCATCCTCAAGCTCTGCCAGGATCGCCGCGGCATCCAGACCGGCCTCACCTATGTCGGCGGCCGCGCCCAGGTGTCTTACGAGCTGCCGCTCAACGAAGTGGTGTTCGATTTCTATGACCGCCTGAAATCGATCAGCCGCGGCTATGCCAGCTTTGACTATGAACAGATCGGCCTGCGCGAGGGCGACCTGGTCAAGATGGGCATCCTCGTCAACAACGAGCCGGTCGACGCGCTCAGCATGATCGTCCACCGCTCGGTCGCCGAAACCCGCGGCCGCCACATGTGCGAACGCCTGAAAGACCTGATCCCCCGCCACCTGTTCAAGATCCCGATCCAGGCCGCGATCGGGGGCAAGGTCGTCGCCCGCGAAACCATCAGCGCCATGCGCAAGGACGTGACCGCCAAATGCTATGGCGGCGATATCACCCGCAAGAAGAAGCTGCTGGAAAAGCAGAAGAAGGG
>JACCDT011004063.1_pt1 | contig 10328 bp, 8 predicted proteins | sample 7446291 | NCBI WGS metagenome assembly JACCDT01 (sample SAMN15323446, study PRJNA562643) | freshwater metagenome | isolation source: river surface water | place: USA:Blue River Watershed | collected 2017-08-17 | reverse complement strand
GTGCATCTTGACATATTGTAGAAAAGTTTTATTGTAGCGACAGTGTGTACCTTAGAAAGGGCTCGAGATGCGTTCCTTTAAAACGGCAGTTCTGTCTCTCGTGTTATGTCTGTTCTCAGTAGTCCCTGTGACTGCTGATATACAGAACCAGGTCACGGCCGTGGACGGTGTTACGTATGGTGTCATGCCAAAAGACGTGCATTGGCTACGGGTTGGTGAAGTGGTTCATATCGGAGTTCAGTGTGAGTCTGTAGCACGAACCGGCTGGTTAACTGATGCGTCCAAATGCACCTGGCAACAGCGCATCGTAGCGAACGCTGCCGGCCTCACCGTTGAGCCAGCTGGTTCAAAGTTGGAAGAATTCCCAAGCTTTGAGCGAGTAATGGTAGTAATGGGGCTAGTGGCTATGGTGCTTGCATTAATCTTCTATGCACTCAACGTCTTCGCTCGAATCCGGACAGGTCTCTTAGTCCTCCTTACGAGTGGGTTCGCGGCTGCATCTACTCTTGTACTCATTATCCTGCAAGCTGTGGGAGGTGGGTTTTCAAACGTAGCGATATTTGTTGTTGTTTTGGCAACTCTAGTTTCTGGGTACCAATACTTTTCCTTGATGGACATAGAGAAATCAGTCACCAAGAGACTCTGGCTTACTTCAAGCTGTTACCTGGTACTGATGACGGTTGTGTTCTTTCTTGTGTAACTAACGCAAAGCCCGACTAGCGAAGCTGGTCGGGCTTTTTCTTTTACTTTGCGTATGGGTCTTTCTCAGCGTAGACCGAAATCGTGCGGCGCTTGCGGGCTTTGCCGCGGCTGACGTGCTTGTGGGACAGGTAGACTTTATGTACGATGAACTTCTCACTGAGGAAATCAACGAGCTCCTCTTCGCCGTAGGCGTACTCTGCAACACCAATGACGGGGTGAATGTAGGTGCCTGCTTCAGGGCCGGGGAATTCTTCGAGGAGGCGCTTAGTGTGAAGGTCGCCGTCTTTGACGAACGTTTTCATAAAAAGGAATCCGCCTGGTTTTAAGACACGATGAATCTCATCACGAAGGAGTGTGCGATCCTCAGCCTTGAGGAAGTGCGAGCTCATCATATCAAGACCAATGATTTGTGATGCGTCTGGTTCAGTAATGGCTCCTGCCATAGTGCGCACTTCATAGCGAAGGTTGAGGCCTTCACTCAAGCGTTTTGCCTCCTTGATGGCGGCACTTGAAGAATCATAGCCGACGCCGCGCATCCCGTAGGTGCGCGCGAGATAGACGAGGTTGCGCCCATTGCCGCAGCCCATATCGATGGCTGAGGCAGTTTGGTTCGCGCGAGAACCTTTAGTTTCGCGCTCGAGCCAACGACAAAACTTCATCAGGTCTTCACTGGCCTCGTCCGAAAGGGCAAGGTGCTCAGGGTTGCTGTATTCGCTATCCCAAAACGCTGTGCCATGGCGTGTGCGCTTCTGTCGTTTAAAGATTTTAGCCATAGGTCACCATTAGAGCAAAAACTTGCCATTTTTGCAAATTATTGTACTGTTACAGAAATTAAATAATTTATGGAAGATCGCTACATTTATATTTACGGCCGCCATGCGGTTATTGAAGCCATAACCTTTCGCCCTGATGTGGTGAAGGTTTTGTACCTACGCGATGATGTGCGCGAGGATTTTCCCGGTGATTTAAAGTCACGTGTGCCGAAAGTACAGGCATTTTCAGGGAAGAAGCTGCCGGTGCCGGTTGATACAGATGTAGTACATCAAGGCGTGCTCGCTAAGATTGATAAAGAAGCACTCGTGGTTACCTATGAAGACTACATGCGTGAGCTCGTGCTAACACCTGATACGTGTATTGCGGTCTTGGGAGAGATTCAGGATCCACACAACGTGGGGGCGGTGATTCGTAGCGCGGCTGCGTTTGGGCTGCAGGCTGTTTTTGTGCCAAAGCATCGTCAGGTGAGTATCACGGGGACGGTGGTGAAAGTGTCGGTGGGTATGGCTTTTAAAGTGCCGATTGTTGAAATCGGGAATGTTAACCGCGCCCTTGAAGATTTGAAGAAAGCAGGCTGCTTCGTCTACGGTCTTGCTGGTGAAGGAAAACAATCTTTGGCGACAGAGCAGTTTACAAAACCAACCGCATTTGTCCTCGGGAATGAAGCTGAAGGTATTCGTGAGAAGACGCGCGAGCACTGCGATATTCTCCTTAACATTCCGATGCACCCACAGTGTGAGTCGTTGAATGCTTCGGTTTCAGCTGCGCTCGCTTTTTACGCCTGGAGTTCACAGCACCAAGGTGCACTTAAACCAATTGTCTAAATGATGCAAGGTCGCGTGAGTGCTGAATATCGAGCAAGCTACGATGTGCTTATTGATGGAGTGGTGGTTTCTGCGAGTCTTCGCGGATCGTTCCATGACGATGCTGGTGGAGCGTTTCCTAAGGTGGGAGATTATGTGGAAGTGTCTCCTGTGGAAGTGGGGAAGGTAGTGATTGAAGCTATCATTCCCCGGAAGAATGTGATTGCACGAATTGCGCCGCACGATGGTATACCGCAGGTGATGGTGGCAAATGTTGATTATCTCCTCATCGTGATGGGGCTTGATGGTGATTTCAGTATTCCACGCCTGGAGCGTTATATTGCGCTTGCACTACAGTCGGAGGTAGTTCCTGTGGTTGTGCTCAATAAAGCGGACGTGGCAACCGAGCTTGCGACACAGGTAGCGTTGGTCACCGATGCAGCACCTGATCTTGCGGTTCATGTTGTTTCTGCGGTAACGGGCGCAGGTATGGAGGCGCTCTCGCCGTATACCGATGCTGGAAAAACGGTCGTGTTGCTTGGTTCATCGGGGGCGGGGAAGTCGACGATTACCAATTGGTTGGTGGCGGCCGCGGCGCAGCCAACGCAGGCGCTTCGCGAGCGTGATGGCCGCGGCCGCCATACCACCACGCACCGTCAACTATTCGTTCTCCCGTCAGGCGGCTTTCTTATTGATACTCCCGGCATGCGTGAGTTAGCACTCCTTGATGAAGCCGAAGGCGCTGCTGATGCTTTTGGCGATCTCCATGCACTTTCGCTCACGTGTCGCTTCTCAAACTGTGATCATGAAAAAAGTGCTGGCTGTGCGCTGCAAGCTGGATTGCAAAATGGCACTATCGATCCAGAACGTTTTCTGCGCTATCGCAAGTTGCGTGATGGGGAAGAGCGCGTACGTCGAGTACGATACTAGTCTCACCCAGCAATTCTGTCCGGTCTTCTATATGTTTGCTATACTACGAGCATATGGAATTTCAGTTTTTCACCGTTATACACGAGTTCGCTGTTCTCGGCACAACGTTTTTTATGCTCGCGCTGGCGACACTCTGGTACTCGCCACTTATGTTTGGAACTGTCTGGGCACGTGTTTCAAAGACTACCGGAGTAGCCTTTGATGAATCATCAGCCAACTTTGTCCGACAACTGAGCGTTACTTTTGTGGCGTATTTGATTGAGGTAGCACTACTCGCCTGGCTCATCGCGTATGTGCCTCGTATTGGACTCACACATGTTGAGTTGGCCGCGGTATTGATGCTTTTTACGGTAGTGGTAACGCTACCACCGATTGTGTTTGAGGAACGTCCGTTCCTCTACTATGCAATCCATACCGGTTTCATGGTGGTATTTATTGGTATAAGTGTGGCTGCGCTCGCGTATTGGCCTTGGTAGTGTATGAATATTCTTTGGGGAGTGATTATTACAGTGGTGGTGCTGGCAGTTGCTATTGTGGCAAATGATCGATATGGTGACGCTGTTCGTCAAAAACTCTTCGGTCAAGCCGACGAGTATACTATTTACGTAAATCGCGTAGCATTCTCGGTCGCAGTCGCCGATGATAAAGCGGAACGTCAACAGGGGCTTTCTGGTGTTGAAGGCTTGCCTACCTATGGTGGAAAACTTTTTATTTTTGATACCGCCGCGAAGCATGGAATCTGGATGAAAGATATGAAAATACCTCTTGATATTCTCTGGTTTGATGAAAACTTCACATTGGTGCACATTGAAGAAAATGTATCACCAGATACCTATCCAGCCATTTTTTCACCAAGAGTTGATGCACGGTATGTTCTAGAGATTAATGCCTACGCTGCTAAAAATGCAGGAATTGGCCTTGGTAGTACCATTACACTGCCAACAGCGATGGTACCCAATCGAGCCCTGGAGTCTTTCCAAAACAATTAATTTGTTGTATAGTAGCAAAACGTTGACGGTCGCCTTGGAGGTCATTTTGATGCTCTGGGGAGGAAAGTCCGGACACACCCATACTGCGCAAGTGGTATGGAGCCAAGTAGCGGGTAATACCCGTCGAGCGGAGCAATCCGCTTAGAGGTGCGAGCAGAGACGCCCTGCGTGAAAACAACGGGATTCCTTCGGGAATAGTCTTTCGGGAAACCGAAAGGGTGAAACGGCTAAATCCTTACTCGTGTGCAAGGCCGCGCTGTCGCGGGCTCTGGCTTCTTTATAAGAAGGTAGAGCCCGCGACAGAGAGCCGCAAGAGGTGATTGGCAACAATCATCCTAGGTATATGACCGTCCATGTGTTCACACATGACAGAATCCGGCTTATAACGTGAAAAACACCCCGAGAGGGGTGTTTTTTGTGGTATTCTATATGATATAGCGTTTATCAGTTAGTTCGCTAGAGACACATGGAGAACACACCAATGGATGGAGCAACACAGGTGCATACGAGTGCGCCGGTTCGCTCGAACGATAGCATTGAAACCACCTTGCGCGGTATTGCGTATAACGTATTTACAGGAGCATTCGGATTATTACCGCTTCTCTTTTTACCAATTGCATACGCACCGTTTGATTACACCAAGACACTATTTATAGTACTTGCAGTACTCATTGCGGTAATCTTTTTCAGTTTATCTGTCCTTCGCTCAGGAAAAATTTCTGTTGTTGGGGCGTGGCCACTTTTTGCGCTTTGGGGAGTGACCGGTGCCGCAGTTGTATCTGCACTCTTATCAGGTGATATCTATGATGCAGTTATCGGCGATAGCTTTGGCGTACACAGCGCACTCTTCATAGGTTTGCTTACATTGATTGCGAGCTTTATTGCGATCTTGGGGCAGAACAAAACGTTTGTGATGCGCACCTACATCGCGCTCGCAGGTAGTGCCGTTGTACTTGGACTGTTCCAACTTCTCCGCATTGTGTTTGGGGCTGATTTTCTCACCTTCGGCGTATTCACGAGTAATACCAATTCTGTCTTTGGTGGTTGGAATGACCTCGCGCTCTTCTTTGGTCTTACAATTCTCATCTCACTCGTTGCACTTGAGCAGCTGCCGCTCACGAAGATGGGTCGCGGACTCTTCTCGGCAGTTGTTGGCGTGTCACTCATCATGCTCGCTGTCGTGAATTTCTTCGCGGTATGGCTCGTGTTGGCACTCGTTAGTTTGATGGTCTTGATGTACTCGCTGACCAAAGACCGACTTATGGTTAGTGCCGCACCAACATTTGGCCGACCAAGCATTGCAGTGTCTTCAATCGTGGTTAGTGCCGCCGTCTTCGTATGTTCACTCGTGTTCGTTGTTGGTGGCACCGTCGTTGGTGGAGCAGTGTCAAAAATTTCTGGTATCTCCTACATTGAAGTTCGTCCGTCACTCGAAGCAACAATCGATATTACCCGTCAGACCTACGGAGACAATGCTTTTGTTGGTATTGGTCCAAACAAGTTTGTTGATGCCTGGCGTCTCTACAAAGATCAATCATTGAACGAGACCATCTTCTGGTCAACTGATTTCGTAACGGGAAGTGGCTATGTACCAACCCAGTTTGTCACTATGGGAATCTTGGGTGTGCTCACTTGGGTGGCCTTCTTGTTGCTCTTCGTATGGTCAGGCCTTCGTATGCTCTTTAAGGTTTCGATGCCGGATAAGTTCTGGTACTTTATTGGTACTTCATCGTTTGTCGCTGCGACGTACCTCTGGGGCATGTCGTTTGTGTACACGCCGGGAGCAACAGTACTTCTCCTTGCAGCGCTCTTTACCGGTATCACCTGTGCTGCAGGTGCTGCGCTCACGAAAGAGCGGGTATTTACCTGGTCAATTGAACAAAACCGTCGAGCAGGCTTTGTCCTTGTTGGCGTTATCATGCTACTTATCGTTGGATCAGCGAGTTCGCTCTACTACATAGGTCGCCATTACGCAGCCGTGTATACGTTTTCTGGAGCAGTGAGTGGCCTCGATGGAAGTACCACTATTGGTGAAGTTGAACAAACTATTGCTCAGTCATTTACCATGGTGGAGAGCGATCAGTTTGCTCGTCAGATTGCCCTATACCAGCTCGCTAAAATGAATGCATTGATTGGTGTGGCTGAACCTACTCCAGAACAGCAGCAAGAGTTCCAGTTAGCAGCGGCCAATGGTGTAAACGCGGCAGAGCAGGCGGTGGCACTTGATCCTACTGACCCAATGAACACCTCAACGCTTGGTGGTATCTTCAGTGTACTGGCAGCAGCTGGTGTTGAAGGGGCACTTGATCGCGCACGTGAGGCATACAACGCAGCACGCACGCAAGATCCAAAGAATCCATCGTATGCACTTCTTGAAGCGCAGCTCCTTGCGCGCACCGGTAGTGCACAAGAAGCACGCGCTAAGATTGCTGAGGCGGTTAACTTGAAGAGTAATTACACTGACGCACTCTTCTTCCTGACTCAGATTGACGTGGCTGAAGGGAAGGTGGCTGACGCTATTAAAACAACACAGTCAATTATCTCGCTTGAGCCAAACAACCCAGCTCGTTACTACCAGCTCGGTGTTCTGTACTCTTCAGACAAGAAACTTGATGAAGCCATTGCTTCATTTGAACGCGCAGTACAGCTTGATCAAAATTACGCAAACGCTCGCTACTTCCTCGCACTTGGCTACCTAGAAAAGAATAATCGTGATGCAGCACTCGAGCAGCTTGAAGCGGTCTTGGCTCTTAACCCAGGTAACGCACAGGTAGAAGGTTTGATTGCAGATGTGAAGGGAGGTCGTGTCTTTGAATCGGCAACAACACCTGACACTACCGAACAGGTCGTCGATGCTGACTCACCAGTGAGTGAGACCGACGGTACGGTAACAACTACCGAGGCGCCTGACACAACGCTCATTTCACCAGTCAATCCAGTTGGTGAAGAAAGTGAAACACCAGCAGAATAATCTATGGTGAAGCGGGTTATACGCATGATGTACCAAGAGGTACGCGGTCTCCATCAGGCTGCGTACCTTTTGGCGTTATTTACCCTCGGTTCACAAGTATTAGCGCTCGTCCGTGACCGGCTCTTGGCACACCAATTTGGTGCTGGCGTCGAGCTTGATATCTACTACACCGCGTTTCGCATACCTGATTTACTCTATGTACTGTTTGCGTCGATGCTCTCGGTCTATGTACTTATTCCGTTTGTTTCTGCACGGCTTCGGATTGGTGATGGTAGTGAAGCACGACGTTTGATGAGTGAGGTAGCAAGTCTCTTCCTTGTTGCATACCTTGTGCTTGCCGGAGCTGTGTTTGTAGCAGCACCGTACCTTGTGCCATTGATTGCGCCAGGCTTGGTTGATTACAGTGGTGATATCGTCTTGTTGCTTAGGATTCTTTTGTTGCAACCGCTGCTCCTCGGTATCTCAAGTCTATTTGGGGTAATCACACAGCTCGGCCATCGCTTCGTGCTCTACGCGATAAGTCCGCTCTTGTACAACATCGGTATCATTGTTGGTATTGTGTATTTCTACCCATACGTTGGCGTTGCAGGTTTGGGGTATGGTGTGGTGCTCGGCGCATTAGCACATCTATTGGTCCAGTGGCCGCTCGTTGCCCAAAGTGAGCTCCGTTTCGGTCTCGTCTTCCGTCCATCCTTTAGTACGCTCAAAGACGTACTAGCTGTCTCGATTCCTCGAGCAATGACACTTGCACTTCATCAGGTCTCACTCATTGTGCTCGTTGCTATTGCAAGTCTCATGACGCTTGGTTCAGTGGCCGTCTTTCAGTTTGCGTACAATCTCCAGTCAGTGCCACTTGCTGTTATTGGTGCTAGTTACTCAATCGCTGCCTTCCCGTTGCTTGCCGATCTGTTTGCTTCAGGAAAACGCGACGAGTTCCGATTCCATGTCATGACAGCACTTCGGCACCTTGTGTTTTGGTCAGTGCCAATTATTGGCCTTATCATCGTGCTCCGTGCACAAATGGTACGCGTGGTCTTAGGGAGCGGATCGTTTGATTGGGCCGACACGCGACTAACAGCTGCAGTAATGGCCGTGCTGGCGCTTTCGCTTGTTGCGCAGGCGGTAAACCTTCTTATTGTCCGTACATTCTATGCAGGAGGATATACGCGCATTCCGTTTCTTGTTACCTTTTGGGGAACGTTGACCACAGTAGCGACAACGTACGCATTACATTTGTCATATACAAGCAATGCTGCAACCTATGATGTTGTTGAGTTTTTACTCCGCATTAGTGATGTACCAGGTGCTGAGGTAATGGTGATTGCAATTGGCTATAGTTTCGGCATGATCGTCCAGACGAGTGTTATGTTGTATGCAGCAGCGCGTCTGTATCATTTGCCAATAGGTGAACTCCTGACACCACTGCTACGTGCTATGGCAGCAGCGGTTGTGGGCGGTTTTTCAGCCTACGCGGCCCTCAATTTCTTTGTGTTTGGCATCAATCCAGAATCATTTATTGGAGTCATGCTCCACGGCCTTATGGGTGGGATAATGGGTGTCTTAGGCGTGATTGCGACCTACTATGTTACGCGTGCGCCTGAGCTCCTCGAAATCTCTACGTCGCTCCATGGTCGCTTCAAAAAGACTGAAGTAGTGACGGTTCAAGACGATGTACTTTAGACCGTTTTTCGTGTAGAGTACCGCAACAGTTATGGAAAAGCAGATACGCAATTTTAGTATTATCGCGCACATCGACCATGGGAAATCGACCCTGGCCGACCGTATGCTCGAGGTTACCAAAACCGTTGAGGCCCGGCTTATGAAAGAGCAAGTACTCGACTCAATGGAACTTGAACGTGAGCGCGGTATTACCATTAAAATGCAGCCAGCTCGTATGCTCTACGAGAAGGATGGTGTTTCGTATATTCTCAATCTTATTGATACTCCCGGGCACATCGACTTTTCCTATGAAGTAAGTCGTGCACTCAATGCCGTGGAAGGCGTTTTGCTCCTCGTTGATAGTACGCAAGGTATTCAAGCTCAAACGCTTACCACGCTCCAGATGGCCAAGGACCACAACTTAACCATCATTCCTGTACTTACCAAAATTGACGTGCCCCATGCGCGCATCAATGATGTGAAGGAAGAAATTATCGGCATTATTGATTGCGACCCAGACGAAATTTTGACCGTGTCAGGCAAGACCGGTGCTGGTGTGCCTGAGCTTCTTTCAGCTATCTGTGATCGAATCCCTGCACCAACGCGCGATACTACCGCAGTGTATCGTGGTCTTGTCTTCGATTTTTCATATTCAAACCACCGGGGGATTATTGTGTACCAACGCGTTGTTGATGGTGTGGTGCAAAAAGGGGACACATTGCGTTTTGCAAATAGCGGTAAGAGCTTCACCGCCCTTGATGTCGGTATTTTGTCGCCATCTGAGGTGCCGACAGGTATGCTTGAAGCGGGAGAAATTGGCTATGTGGTCACCGGTATTAAAGAGGCAGGAGTGGCAGGGGTAGGTGATACCCTCATGGAGATCCGTACGAATGCGGAGCCATTGCCGGGCTATCAAGAAGCTAAGCCGGTGGTGTGGGCGTCAGTGTTTCCCGAAGGACAGGATGATTTCGTCTTACTTCGCCAAGCACTTGATCGCTTAAAGCTTTCTGACTCTTCACTCTCATACGAAGAGGAATCTTCAGGCGTGTTGGGTCGTGGTTTTCGTTGTGGCTTCCTCGGGATGCTCCACTTAGAGATTGTGACTGAGCGCTTGCGTCGCGAGTTTAATATTGAACTCATTATTACGGCACCGTCTATTTCCTATGAAGTAACCTGGCCTGACGGCAAGGTGGAATCGGTGTATGCAGCGTCACGCTTTCCGGATGCAGGTTCGCATGCAGTTATCCGTGAGCCATGGGTGCTCGGACAAATTATTATGCCTGGTGATTACATGGGGCCGGTGATGAACCTTCTGTTTGATCATGAATCGAGTGTCATTGACACCGAGCTATTCGGTGATGGGCGCACACTCCTCACGATTGAAATTCCACTCCGTGAGCTCATGCGTGGTTTCTTTGATAAGCTTAAGAATATCAGTAGTGGTTACGCGTCACTCTCATATGAAATTGCTGAAATGCGCCCAGCGACGGTAGCGCGACT
>JACCDT010397968.1_pt1 | contig 10329 bp, 8 predicted proteins | sample 7446291 | NCBI WGS metagenome assembly JACCDT01 (sample SAMN15323446, study PRJNA562643) | freshwater metagenome | isolation source: river surface water | place: USA:Blue River Watershed | collected 2017-08-17 | reverse complement strand
TCAGTTGGTTAGAGCAGAGGACTCATAGCGAAAGTTGTGCACCAGATAGCGAAAGCTGCTGTGTGAATGGTGTCAAATTCGGTGAACGCTAAGTCGCAAGATATGCCAACGCCGAGCCAAGCGGAATCGCAAGATTCTGAAGGTGTAGAGACTAGACGGCACCCACCTAAGTAAGGATCTACAAATCTTTATACGGTGAAGGCATAGTCCAGGGAGTTAGGAAACTAACACAAACCGGAATCCTTTGGTCCCAGGTTCAAGTCCTGGTGGGCCCACCAGAAAAGCAAACCCTCACTAGAAATGGTGGGGGTTTTGTATTTTCTGAGCGTTAATTCAGGTAATGATTGAAGAATGCTTGCGCGTTCAATAAATAATCTACACCTTGCTTTGTACATTACATTATTTTTTTAAATCTTTTGATTCTTGTGGGCTTTTGCAAATTAAATTTCAATACTCAGGTTGATTTTTAAACACCTCTTAAAGCTTATATTTGTTTTAACTCTTCGCAGGATTCGCGGATTATTAGTTGTGTAGGAAGTGTTAATGGCTTAGGAATTGTAATTTTTTTCCTAGATAAGTTGACGAGTACTTCAGCTGCGTACATACCAATTTCAGCAGACGGAAACGATACGGTTGTTAGTGGCGGATTAATAAAGGGTGAAAAGTCACTGTTATTAAAACCTATTACAGAAATTGACTCAGGAACCTTTAGTCCTCGTTCGCGTAATGCAGTAATAGCGCCTAGAGCTAAGTAGTCATTTCCGCATATCAACGCTGTAAAATCAAGGCGAGGGCTTAATAATTCTAGCGTAGCATCGTAGCCCGCCTGAAACGTATAGTCAGCCTCTTTGATATTATTTCTCATTAATTGGCCGCCGTTACTGGCAATGGTTTCTAAGATTCCCAAATACCTTCGTGAGGCACGTTGATTTCCCTCTAGTGTGCCGCTGATAAGGGCAAACTTTAAGTGCCCAAGGGATAGGAGATGGTTAACTGCGGTTTGCCCTGCCAAATAGTTATCAAATCCAATATCCCCTGAGTTACCTTCGCTAGTATCTGCCCAAATATTTACAAGAGGAATATTATTTTTCTCTAATAAAAATTTCCAATCATCAAGGTATTTTCCGCCTCCTCCCAATAGAACGACAGCATCTACCCCTCGTTCAATCAAGACGCGTAGCGGCCCTATTGAGGAGATGTTTCCTTCGGTTGGCTGTGCCAGCAGCAGTGTATATCCTGCTTTACCAAGCTGAGTTCGTAGTACTTCAATAGTTTTTGCAAAAGCTGACGCTCCAATTTGGGAAATAACGGCCCCAATTGTGAAAGTCTCCTTAGAAACAAGAGTCCTGCCTGCCCCTTGAGGCACATAGCCCATCATTTTTACTGCCGATTGAATGCGTAGGCGAGTTTTTTCATCAACCATATTGGGGTGGTTAAGCGCTCTCGAGACAGTGCTAATAGAGACGCCAACGGCTTGAGCAACATCAAATAGGCTGGCTGGCATGCTTGTTTAATATGATATTCATGCAAAGGATTGTAATATTAATTTCATCTTTTACATATACCTATTATTTAATAGGGGAAAACGTGAGTTTTTAAATAATGCAAACGTTTGTATTATTATTGTTATATTCTTTACTTTTTACTATGTTATGACTAAAAAACAATACGCAGGAAAACCAACTAAGCACGCTATTGTTAGCACTCTAGTCGAGTTAGGTGTAACTCATGCATTTACGCTTCCAGGGTTGGGTGTGACTTGGATGCTCGATGAGTTTTATGAGGTTCGAGGTCAGTTAAGGGTGGTATTAACGCGCAGCGAACAAGTGGCATCAATCATGGCTCAAGTAGTGGGTAGGCTGACAGGAAAGCCTGGCGTATTCATGGGTCAAGGCCCTTTTGCAAGCACTACTGGAGCATTTGGGATTTTGGAGGCCTATTTTGCTGGGTCCCCAATGCTGGTGTTAACCGATACCTCGTGTTACGACGGTTTTGGAATGTATGGGGTATATCAAACCATGACAGGAGATTATGGTGCAGCTGATGTTAGGACCGTTTTAAAAACAATGACAAAGGCCACTTATTACGCAACCGAGACACACGAGGCAGTTTACGCAATTCAGCAGGCTTATCGTCAGGCAAGTCTTCCACGGACAGGGCCTTGTGCAGTGGTTTTAAAAAGTCCGATCATCCGACGCGAAATGTCTGATCAAAAACGTGTACAGCTATACCCATCTCAGGACACCAGTAATGTACTAATGCCAGAAATAGCATTGCAAGCAGTAAGCGAGTTAGTTGCAGTGATTAATCAAGCTAAGCGGCCGGTTGCAATTGTTGGCAATGGCTTACAAAATCCCCGAGGTCGAAAAGCCATCGCCGCACTGGCTATGAAATGTGGGATAGCAGTAGCAACAAGTTACAACGGCAAAGGAGTTGTCGATGAAACTGCTGAATACAGTGTTGGGATGTTGGGAACATGGGGGTCCAAAGTTGCAAATACAGCAGTACGGGAGGCCGATCTTCTGCTCGTTGTGGGCGCGAGTTTAGGCGCTGACTATTTGCGCTTTAGGGAGCCAAATTTTATTAGACCTGGTGATCAAAAAATTATTCAGATAGATGTTGATCCTAGAAACCTTGGATGGGTTTATCCAGTTGACTTAGCTATTAATGCTGAAGCAGCCAATGCACTTGAAGCCATATGTAATAGTGGAATAGTTTCTGATATGAGAGGTATGAGGTTGAATTGGATCAAGCAAGTGCAGCAGAAATGCCCCGATCCGCTTCAACTAGATACGCCTGCTGCTAATGGCTTTATCAATAATTCCACCTTAATTAAGGTACTAGATAAATTTTTAACTCCTGACCATTTATTAACTTTGGATGCTGGAACAAACCGTATTTGGTCTACGATCGCTTTAAAGATCCGAACCCCTGGTCAATTAATTGTTCCGGGTGGAATTGGCGGAATGGGCTGGGGAGCCCCAGCTGCAGCGGCAGCAAAATTAGTTCATCCAGAAAAAAAGGTCATTAGCCTGACTGGTGACGGGGGCTTTGCAATGACAATGAATGTATTGTCTACCTGCGTTCAAGAAAATTTACCAATCACTGTGGTAGTTGCTAATAACGGCGGTCTAGGAATGGTTCGGGACAACATGAAAGGCAAGAAAATAGCAGTGGATTTTGCGCCCATAGACTTTGCAGCAATTGCCGAGGGAATGGGCTGTCTAGGATTGAGTGCCAACTCTGCAGAGTCACTAGCTGAAGCATTACGGATGGCAGAAAATTCGGGAAGAACTGCAGTAATTAACGTAAGCATTGATCCGGCTTCAACCCATATCAATGTTTCTGATTATTGAGAAAAATCTAAATGACCCCTGTTGCAATCGTTACCGGCGGATCAAGTAATATAGGTTGGGCTATAGTTAACGCACTTAGCTCTTCATATCACGTTGTCATTGCCGATATCAATCCGCCTGAAAATGAATTGCCATTAAATTGCCGATTTTTGAGTTGTGACGTTTCTAACTTAAACCAAGTGGAAGATGTATTTATGCAAGCATTGCAATTTGGCGAGCTACACACGGTAGTTCATTCCGCAGGAATTACTCAAGCCCCAAAATTGATTTCTGAATTAACTGTTGAGGAGTGGGAACACATTATTCGTGTTAACTTGACTGGGGCATTTATTATTTGTAAGGTCGCCAGCACTCATATTAAAAAAGCCGGCGGATCAATTACTTTAATTAGCTCGCGTGCTGGTAAAACAGGAGTGGCTGCCTTAAACATTCAGGATCTTGGGGCAAAAGCCCATTACTGCGCGTCAAAGGCGGGCGTTATCTCCCTAACTAAATCACTAGCAATTGAGTTAGCCTCAAAGGGTATTCGAGTGAATGCAGTTGCTCCAGGATCTATCAAAGGAAGCATGATTCCAAAAGAACAATGGGATGTATTGGAAGAAAAAATTCCAATGAAGCGATTAGGAACGCCAGAAGAAGTCGCCAAAGCTGTTAATTTCTTATGTTCCACTGAAGCAAGTTACATTACCGGTCATGTTTTAGATGTGAATGGCGGAACATTGATGGATTGAAAGTAGTTAAGGAATAACCCGATTTGGAGAAATCATGAAAGTATTAAAAATTTTTACTACAGCTTTTATTTTTTATTCGCTTATATTAATTGGTCCCGGAACTGTTTTTGCTGCTTATCCTGACAAACCTGTTCGTGTAATTGTGCCTTTTCCGCCGGGCGGAGCAACTGATATTGTTGGACGAGAGATATCTGAAAAGTTATCCCAAGCTTTTAAACAAACATTTATTGTTGAAAATAAACCGGGAGCAAGTGGCAATATTGGTATGGAAATGGCTGCTAGAGCACCTGCTGATGGCTACACTTTAGTTATTGGCGCTCCCCAAACGCTCACCATTAATCCACAGTTGATGAAGATGTCATTTGATCCACAAAAGGAGCTGGCACCAATTGTGGTTATTGCATCAGTCCCAAATGTTCTTGTAGTCAATCCTAAGTTGCCTGTTAACTCTGTTAAAGATTTAATAGCGCTGGCTAAAAAGCGGCCAGGTAAATTAAGTTACGGCTCTTCTAGTATCGGGGGGACTCCGCATTTATCTGCTGAAATGTTTAAGGCGATGACAGGAACTTATATATTGCACATCCCGTACAGAGGTAGTAGCCCAGCTCTTACGGATTTAATAGGCGGGCATATTGATTTTATGTTTGATAATTTACCGGCGGCATTACCCTTTATACAATCCGGCGCCCTAAAAGCCCTCGCAGTAACTACTTTGAAGCGTTCGCCGTCATTGCCAAATACGCCAACCATGGTTGAGGCTGGTGTGCCTGATTTTGACTCCCAAGGTTGGTTCTCGTTATTGGCCCCAGCAGCGACCCCGACAGAGGTTTTAGAGAAGATCAATATTGAAGTAAATAAAATTTTACTTACTGATGATTTCAAAGCGAAACTTGCAAAGGTTGGTGCAAATCCAATCGGTGGATCAAGATCTGAATTTCAAAATCGAATTCAAATGGAAACCAAGCGCTGGGGGGCTGTAATCAAATCTGCTGATATAAAGGCTGAATAATGATTTCTAGATTGAAAGGTAAAACAGCTTTTTTTACCGGAGCGGGATCAGGAATTGGGTTAATAAGTTCAATTAGGCTGGCACAAGAAGGTGCGAATGTATGGATATCGGATCGGGATTTGACAATCCTAGAAGAGGCCAAGAAAACTGGAAAAGCACAGGGTGTTGTTTTAAACACCATCGAAGCCGATTCTACCCAGTCAGACTCTATCAAGACAGCTATTGATTCCATATCTAGAGACTCTGGCCGAATTGATATTTTAGTGAATAATGCAGGTGGGTCTTTGCATACGCCTTATCAATTTTTAGATGAAACTGATGAAGATTGGAAGCGCGTATTAGATTTAAATATTATGGGCACTGTTGTTGCCTCCCGTTTTGTGTTGCCCTACATGCAGCAACAGAAGAGTGGCAGAATAATTAATTTTGGATCAAAAGCAGGTCGATTTGGTAGTTTAATTGCTGGCGCCAATTATGCAGCAGCTAAAGGCGCTATTTCCTCACTAACACGTCAATTGGCTCTGGAGTTTGGTCCATATGGAATTACTGTAAATTGTATTTGTCCTGGCATAGTATTGACGAAGAGAACAACTGGACTTTGGGAATCAAGAAGAACTCCAGAAGAGAGAGCAAAAGTGTTACATGAGATTCCATTACGAAGACATGCCGTTGCAGAGGATATTTCAGGTGTAGTGGCTTTTTTTGCTTCAGATGATGCTGGATTTATAACGGGTGCAACCTTGGATGTGAATGGTGGACAAGGAATGGCATAAATGTGGATACACCTTAATTTTGACTTTTTTATATAGATACAGGGGTAGAAGTAACGAGTTCAAGCCCTGGTAACCCACCAATAAGATCAATGACTTATCGTGAAAACAGTAGGTCATCTTTTAAAAAAATGTAGTTAGTGTGTAGTAAATATTACTGCTAGACCCCAATAGATATATAGGTCTTGATTGAGTATCTATACTGTTTCTAGATTTAAACCATCAAGAAATAAATACTTATTAGAAAGTGATATGGCAGTGGATTTGTTCATTAGCCCATCCATTGACTTACTGGAGCCGCAGCATCTTGCAATGGTTGAGAAATGATATCTATCAAGGCCGGCTCTCCACATTCAATCGCTAATTTAATTACAGCCTCTAAATTGATCGGATCATTTACTGACCATGAACGTATTCCATAAACCTCTGCAATCTTGGCGTGGTCCGTTCGACTAAAGTCAACCGAGTAATATCTTTTGTCATAGCCAGATTTTTGACTTGCTTTAATCCAGCCATATACTGAATTAGAAATCACAATCATAAGAATTGGTAATTTATAGCGAGTAATCGTTTCTAATTCGCCGGAAGTAAAACCAAAACTTCCATCACCCATTACAGAAACGCATTTTGATTGTGGTTTTCCAATTGCCGCACCAATTGCCGCAGACATTGAAAAACCAAGAGCTCCATGTGCTCGATTTGTAATGAAGTGTCTTCCTGGAAGATCACTTAGAAAATATGCAGAAAAATAGGGACATGGAGTCCCAGGATCAGCGCAAACGATTGCATCCTTGGGTAAATATTTGTTCAAAAGATGAACAATTTTTTCGGGAACTATGGGGATTTGATTGCTGTTTGCTAAATTCAGGAATGGCTCAAATTTAGTGACCTTAGCTTTTGCTACGACCGCTTTCCCATCAACACAATTTTTTGTTCGAATTTGTAAGTTAGATTTTAATTCTTTATAGAGTTCTTCAAGGGTTAGCTTTGCATCACCAACCAATCCAACTTTGGTGGGGTAATTAGCGCCGATCGTATTGGGGTCGATATCAAGGTGAATAATTGGGATGGATTTATTTGGAAATCGCCAATTCTCTGTCGTGGTAGAGCCTGCACGACAGGTAATAAAAAAAACTAAATCAGCACTATTCACAACTTCTCGAGTCGGCATGACACCACCATTGGCGCCAACCACTCCAACATTCAAAGGGTGATTGCCTGCTAGACTACCTTGACCACTAACCGTAGTGCAGACTGGAATATTAAGTAACACAGCAATTTTTTCAAGAATTTGCTCAGCACCTGAGTTAACTACTCCACCACCACAAATTAATATCGGAAAATGAGCATTAAGGATTAATTTCGCAGCCTTTTCAATATCCTCATGATCTGCAACATACCGTTGCGCAGGGTAATGACAATGTTCTTTTTGTACCCAAATATCACTGCCTGAAACACTATGTTTTTGGACATCATGTGGAAGGCAGATATGAGCGCTGCCGGGCTTGCCGGTTGTCATTGCCCGAAAGGCAGTGCGTACAGCCGAGGGAATTTGCTCAGCCAAATCAATGGTTGTATTCCATTTAGTAAGGGGTTGGTAGAGAGCTTTCTGATTTAGCTCAGTCAGTGGAAATTTTCCACGTGATGTTACAGGCACATCTGAGGTAATGCCCAAAACTGGTATGGACGATTCGTTCGCTTCTACTAAGCCAGGAAGCAGGTAAGTTGCACCTCCGCCACTTGGGCCTTCACATACGCCTACTTTATGCGTGACCCGAGCGTAAGCATCAGCCATGTATGCTGCACTACGCTCATCCCTAGTTAATATGTGCTGAATGCCATGATCAAGCCGTGCTAGAGCGTCATAAAATGGTAGGCTAGTATCGCCGCATAAACCGAAGATATGTTTGACTTCATATGCTTCTAACATTCGAACTAGAGCTTCTGCTCCAGTAAGCTTGTCGTTCATCTCAATCTTCCAAGTTTAATTTGGTATTTTTTACGAATTGCTGCCAGCGTTCAAATTCTCTTTTAGCATATCGTTCTACAGCTGGACCATCGCTGGCTTGAACATCAAATCCGCCTTGGGTGAGTTTGGATTTAATCTCTGGATCATTGAGCACCGCTTGAAAATCAGCGGTCAGTTTCTTAACAACTGCTGCCGGGGTATTGGCTGGGGCAAATGCACCAATCCAAGAATAGGCTTCAAAACCTGGATAACCAGATTCGGCAACAGTTGGAGTATTTGGGAGTTCTGGTAGGCGTTGAGCCCCTGTCACCGCAAGAGCTTTCAGTTTATCGGCCTGGATTTGACCTCTTAATGCCGCATAACTAAGAAGAGTTAGGCTTGCGGTATTTCCCACGACTGCTGTGATTGCAGGGCCACCACCACCATATGGAACATGCAATACGAAAATACCAGCTTTTCGTTTGATATCTTCCATTGCAAGATGGTTAAGCGAACCAATTCCGGTAGATGCATAGCTGTAAAAACCAGGACGTTTTTTTGCAGCAGCAATAAACTCTGCCAAATTGTTTCCAGGAACAGAGGGATTTGCAGCAATTACTAGGGGAAAGCGCACCAATAAACTTACGCCAACAAAATCTTTAAAGGTATCGTAAGGTAGGTTAGGTTTAACAATTGGATTAATAGAGTGATTATCAAAACTAATGAGCAAGGTATTTCCATCAGGTGCTGATCTTGCTACATGTTGTGTTGCAATTTGACTGGCTGCACCTGGACGGTTCTCAATAACCACCGGTCTTCCAATTCGTTCAGCAAGCTTTGATTGAATGGTTCTGGCGGTAATATCAGTACTTCCTCCAGGTGGAAATGGAACCACAAGAGTTAATGGCTTCTCACTTTGAGCGATAGCAGCACTGGAGAGGGCAAATACTGCCATTAACAACATTAAGTGCTTAAAAAACGGACTAATTTTCATAGATCGAATCTTAAAAAGAGTTAAAAAAATTTGTATCAATCTTAAAGTCTACAATATCTTTAGGACCTTTTGATAAGCAAATACTGGTAATTTTGGATTGAGCGTTGTTTGCTGGTGACTGATGAATGGATAGCTCAATATTTGGTAAAAAAATCTGAGAAATATCTTTACTCAATATCGTATTAGTGGTTTGGATATTTAATAGCGCGACAAATTGATTGGTCACATCTTGAATATTGTGCGTTGTAATATTAATTTTCCGTAGGGTTGTAATTTGATTGACATGGTTTAACCAATGACTTTGCCATACATAATTTGGTGTTATGTGCTCACAAAAGTAGATTCTTATTCCAGGAATGGGTTGTTCCTGAAAGCGAACTGTTTTAAATTTGACCAATACTTTTGTATTTTCGTATTCAGATTCTCGGGAAAGATCTTGAACCGGATTAACTAGAAACCCTTGTTGTCTTAATTTTTCATAACATTCTTCTGCATTATTTGTACGAAAGACAATTGCATTTAAACCTATTTGCTGATTCGCTATTTCTGCTCTTTTTGGCACCTCACCTTTTTCCCATCCCAACAACTCGATATACGATGAATCGAGCATAATTAATCGATTACTAGAGCCTAGGTTGTGATGTGCTGTCGGAGTTAATTGGAAACCTTGGTTGGAAAATTTTTGCGAGAGCTCATCCAACCTGTCCCTCCCTATGATGACGAGGTGGTCAAAAAAATATTCTGAAAGATAATGAGATTTCAAATGAAACTGAGGCTTAGGATAATTTTCTTATATTGATGAGTTTTTATTAAAGCATAATACTTTTGTCTTTATTCCCCTGAGTTATTGAATTGATACTCTGCTTAACGAGTTGGAGCTCTTATATAGCCCAGGTTAGTGGACCCAATTACCCCTGTTCCCAAGCAGAATCACAAATTCTTATCAGAAATGATAGATTTATTTTGAGTGCTACTTCAAGTAACTCTTAAAAAACCACACATAACACCACACACCGATCCATAGGCGATGTAACCTCTTGATATCATAGAGGTTACTATGGATATCTGTATTCATAATCCTTTGGTTCCAGGTTCAAGTCCTGGTGGTCCCACCAGAAAAAAACCCTCATCGACCTCGATGGGGGTTTATTTATAGATTAGTAGCGACTTGTAAAGATAGTCTTACAATTTCAACATTATGTGTCCATCCGAGTAAAGTAATTCAAATTTAGCTAATCAAGATACTCAAGATGATCGAACCTCGGCTTCGGATAGTTTTGAGGTTAAACCTGAGCCCAAACCCACCATGAGCAAGAGAGAGATCATGGAAGAGTTATCTCGACAACGATTTCCATGGGAAGAATAGGTGCTTATTATTAGGAAAAACTAGTGCGGTCTGGTTTTTATCTCTCGATTATTCTCGCAAGTTTAGGCGCATTACTATTTGCTGCTAAAGCGATTGTGGTGAAATTTTCCTATCAGTATGGTGCGACTGCAGATATCGTTCTGACCCTGCGGATG
>JACCDT010570282.1_pt1 | contig 10334 bp, 11 predicted proteins | sample 7446291 | NCBI WGS metagenome assembly JACCDT01 (sample SAMN15323446, study PRJNA562643) | freshwater metagenome | isolation source: river surface water | place: USA:Blue River Watershed | collected 2017-08-17 | reverse complement strand
CGCGCCGGCGGGAGATCGCGTTCGTTATCATCGCCGCGGCCGTGTCGGCGCTCATGTATGCGGCGTGGTTCTGGCCGCGTTAGAGGTTCCTGACCTCGTTCGCGACGCCGGCGCGGAGCGTCCCCAGCCCCAGCGCGCCGAGCACGCCATAGATCCACTCCGGGATCGGGTAGCCCATGGCCTGCGCGAAGGCGAGCGCCGCCGTCGCGAGCGCAACGAGATAGGTCTTCTTGCCGTTCAGGAACTGCATCTTCAGTCTCCATTGGAGCGCGCTACCGGCGCGCGGCGGGGTTTATTTTCGGAATGGAACGCCCCGGCATCTTGCGGAAACGGTCACGATTTGGCGCGGGCCACGTTTGCGCCTAAAAGGCATGGGTTGTTCCTGTGAACGAGGGATAACAAGACTCCGGCCCCGGCCGCGTTTGCGCGCGGACCGGGGCATTTTGTTTCACGCAGCATTGCTGCGGTCGCTGGTGGAGACCAGCCCGCAGCTACCACCCCGCCCACCAGCACCGCGCCCCGTGCAGCCCCCACCCAAGGCAAAACGACACCCCGGCTATCGCCAGAAAATCAATCCAGTGCGACGGTATCAGTGCAACAGCGCGCATGAGCCTAACCCTTCCGCGTCAGCATGGGCTCGATGATCCGGTCCCAGACCGCGAACAGCAAAGCGGGACCACCAAGCCCTGCAAATCCCGCCATCGCGTAGATCGTTCCCTCGCTCATCGCGAGATAGTCCCCGAGACCTCCGGCAATGAGACCCAGCGCCGGAGCCGTCACCACGGCAGAGATGGTCTCCGCGAGCGTGATCCCGCGCGAGGTCGTGCCGCTCGCCGCCGCCTCTTCCGCGCGCTTCGACCACGTATGGCCCATGCGTGCGGCGACGCCAGCGACCGCGGACAGGATAACGAGCACCCAGTCCCAGAAATTGCCGTCCTTCATCGTCAGGCGCCCTTGGGATAGGAGGCGAACGGAAGCTGGAAGTGCGGCCCGTCTTTGAACGTGCGCCAGTCTCCGCCCCACTCAAGCGGAATGCCGAGGTCCGCCGCCGCCGCTTTCATCGCGTCTGCGATCTTGAAGTAAAGCGGCCAGTCCCAACGTACCGTTCCGCCGATGAGCGCGCCCAAGTCCACCGCGTGGCCCGTCAGATGCCGCGAGTTCAGCGTGCGCGTCGCACCCGCCGCCAATAGCTGCTTCTGCCGCGTCAGCGTGCGCAGCCCTTCCAGCACGGTAAAATCCACCTCGCTGATCTTGATGGCGGCTTTGACCACCTTCACAAGATCAGGATGGACGCCGTTCAGTTTTGCAACCGACTTCGAGCCAAGGACGAAGGGCATATCTCAATCCAGTGCTATGAGGAGGGCGATGCAGGCGACCGCGAGGACCGCGGCAAGAGCGAGCGCGAAGGTCATGTGAAGGCGAACGTGACGCGCGCAACGCCGCCGTCCGCTCCGTCCCAGGACATGCTGAAACCGATCCCACCGAATGGGTCGTCGCCGCTGTCGGCGCGCCAGCCGGGGCACCCGCCCCCGCCGCCGACCTGCCCCGGCGAGGGTGTCGTTCCACCAAGCGCGCCCGACCCGGAATTGCCGCCCTTGGTGATGTCGCCGACCGCGCCGCTCGTCGCCGTTCCGCCCGATGCGGTGGACTGCGCCCCTGTGCCGGTCAGCTTGCCCCCGCCTGCCGCCGTCGTCGCCATTGCGATGGCGCCGGCCACCAATGCCACGGGCGCGCTGACCGAACACGCCCCGGAATCCGTGCCGTTGCCGACCGATCCCTTGCGGCCTATTCCCTTCGCGCCGAGCGAATAGTTGATGACCTTGGCAGCGTCGGCCGGATCTATCGCTATCGTCTTGACGCAGCGCGCCCCGCCGGAGCCGCCGTAGGCGCTGCCGTAGGAGAACGACTTCGCCCCGCCGCCGCCCGCATTCTCCAACGTGATCGTGAGCGAGGTCGCTCCGGTCGGAATGGTGACGGAGCCCGTGACCGTGACGTTCGATCCGAGATAGCGCGGCGAATAGGGCACGAAGCCGCCACCGCCGGCGATGCTGTCGACCAGCGTCAGGATCGGCCCGAACCCGAACATCAGGGCGTATCGTCGTCCGTGCTGCGCGCGATGCCCTGCCTCAGCTGCACGCTGATAAGGCGTATGGCGCCGGTGTTGGTATCCGCCACGCCGTCGCGATAGATGCGCAGGCCGGCGAGGCTGTCGCCATCGGCATTGGACGCGGTGAACGTGCCCCATGCCGTCGTGGCGATGACGGTCGTTCCCAGCACCGTGTCGGTGATTTCGCGCGCCGAGCCCCATGCCGCGTCGAGCGTGTCGCCGTCATCCCACATCTGGCCCTGAATGCCGAAGCGGACCGTGCCGCCGGCGCTCATTGCCAGATAGGTGAACCGAGCCTGTAGGTTGCCGCCGCCGTAGGAATACGGCTCGTCGAAGTTCAGGAAGGCGTACTGGATCGCCGCATCGGCGAAGGAGAGGTATTTGTAGTTGACGAGATAGGTCCCGGTCTCGGCCTGGGCCAGTGCGGAGCATCCGCCTGTCGTGGTCGGCGCCCATGCCCCGGCCGGCAGCGTTGTGGCTCGGAGCCCGACCTTCAGGGGTGCGCCGTCCGCCGTCCATTCCGCACCGCGCGAGATGAACTTGACGCGATCGCCTTGCGCGATGACGCGGGTTGCCGAGCCGTCAATGGTGCCGCCGCCGGAGACCTGAACCGAGATGCCGCCGTCGCCGTCGTTCCAGATCGTGACGGTCTTGCCGTTTCCGGTGGCCACGCTGTCGGGCAGCGTGTCGGTCATGGTTCCGGCATAGGTGCGTCGGACGATGTGGCCCCAGTCGGCTTCGGTATAGGAGCGGGTGGAGCCGCCCTCGCTGTCGACCGGCTCGTCTACGGTCGCGGAGCCGTCCCATCCGAGCGTCGAGTCCAGCACCGTGCCGGTTTCGTCCGCCCAGTAGAGGTCGTAGGTGATGCCCTGCTTGCCGAACACGTCGGCGAACATGCCGTTGTCGTCGCAGGACAGGGGATTTGCGAGTGGTGTCGTGCGGCTGCGGTCGGCGTAGATGTCGGCGAGCGTGGTCGTGCCGCTGACATAGGCGGTGAGCGTGCCGCCGTTGATGGGGTTGCCGGCCTGGTCGGTGAGGCGGAACGGGATGGGGTTCAGCAGGGTCATTTCTGGAATGGCCTCAAATGCAGAAGGCCGCCCGTGTTCGGGGCGGCTTGGGGAAGCTCAGGGGTTGTGGTAGATGCCGAGCCTGTGACCGATCAGGACGAAATCGCGGACGCCATTGCGGCGGCCCATGACCGCGCCGCGGCGAAGCGGGCGCGCAACGCGCTAACCGAAGACCTGTACGAACGGCTTGAGGCCGACGAAGCCGTCACCGAAGGGCTTTTCATGGACCTCGCGGAGATCACGCTACCGCTCGTGCGGCATAAGCTGTGACCCGGCGCGCATGACCGAAAACGAGCGGTTCCACGCTGGCCTGAAAGAACAGGTGGCGGAGTATCAGCGGGCGCAACAACGCCAAGCCAGTGAGCGAGCATGGAGCAAAACGCGGCCCATGCGGTGGCGCCACTGGGCCGGAGCATGGATCATCACGATCGCAATCTTCGGCGGGGGCGCGCTCCGCTATCAAGACAAGCTGGCGGCGATACCGAAGAGCGGCGACCTAGCCGCCCGCCTTGAAGAGGAAGACGGCCTCTTCGAAGAGATGCAGGCGGAAATCGCCCGGATCACCTTTCCGATGGTGAGGCACAAAATCGGGTGAGCGACGATCATTACGAACCCAAGACCATCTGGGGCCACATCTACCGTTGGGTGATGATCGTCGTTTTGCTGGCGTTGATGGCCGGGATCGTCGTTGTAGCTTACGGTCCGATAGGCTGGACATTCTGGGATCGCATGGCGTTGCTCGCACCGCCTGCGCTGTTTCTGTTCGCGCGCGAGTTCTGGTTTCGCTGGCGCAACGGCTACTGGCGCTGAGCCTTCAGGATGCCCTGACCGACCGGCCCGCCCAGCGCGCCAAGGCGTGAGCCATCGCCGCGCGGGGCAAGCGGGAGACGCCCGCCCGTCGCAGTACGCGCCCCGACAACATCCCGCGCCATGCCTGCGGCTGCGTCGAGCCCATCGACGAAATGGCCCATCCAGGGGATGCGCCGGCCCAGCCGTGTCAGCAGAGCCCGCTGCGCCTCGTAGGCGCTCATGGAAGGCGCGTAGACGGCAGGGTCCGCCGTCGTCACCCGTCGCGCCACGTTGGCGAAATTGCCGATGTCCTGACGCTCCTGCGCCGTGAACAACATGCGCATCACCTCCGGGTTCTTCCGGGTCGCGTCTTCCCACGCCTTCGCGAAGTTGGCGCCTGAGAACATCCGACCGTCCGGCGTCGATGCCCCCAAGCCCTTCTCGGCCAGCCGGTTGAACGCCTCCTGCCGGATGGCGCTCCAAGCGTCGCTGTCCGCCCCCAGCACATCGCGGAGGCGCGTCAGGTTGCGCGCCATGTTGCGCTTGTCGATGAAGCCGAGATCGGTCGAGCCGAAGATGTAGTTGGTGGCTTCCTCGGGCGCGACGCGAAGCCGCCCGCCATTGTTGCGGTCGCGGGCAACCAGCGCCGACACGAGGTCGTTATTCTTGAACCGGGCCGCGTAGTCGTCCCGATAGTTGTTGATCGCTGTCCGCCATGCGTTGACCGCCTCGGCATCGCCGGCCAGAAGGTCGTTCCGCACGGCGTCATCGAGCCCCCGGTCGATGGCGCGCTTGGCGGCCGTAGCCGCTGCGGTCGTTGGAGAAGGCGGACCGCCTTGCAGCTTGGTCAGCATCTTCCGCATCTGGAAAATGTCGGCGATCGGGAGGCCAGCGCCATCCGCCGATGCCCCGAAGCGCGTCAGCAGCGACGCGACGGGCCCGGCGTTTTCCGGCACCGGGATCTCCGCCACCATAGCGTCCCACGCATTCTGCATCATGCGCTGGGATTCGCCCTGCGGCAGATCGGCCCGGCGTCCGGGCGTCATCGGCCCCGGCCTTGCGTAGGGCTCCATATCCGGCGGGGGTGCATATTCTTCCGGGCGCGGCGGCCACTCCCCTCTCGCCTTGGCATCCGCCCTCAATTTGCCAAGCGCTTTCGACTTGGCGGGGCCTCGCAAGCCGGACATACCGGCATTCTCAAGAGCGTTTCGGTCCCATTCCGCCAGGATCGCGGCATTGCGGGATTTCGCCCCGGCTTCCCATGACCGCTTGTCGGCAGCGCGAGCGCTTAGCTGCTCAGCGCGGGAAGCATCGTAGGAAGAAGGATTCCTTCCCGTCGCCTCAGCAAGTTTGGACCGCACGACGGCAGGATCGTCGCCATAGATGAACGACGGCCGCCCCGATACATCCGCGTGATCCGAAAGCCGAAACGTCCCTGCGTCCGTCCGGTAATAAACCGAGGGCGATGGGCCGTGGGTATCGCTGGAAAACCGCGATACGTCTTTCGTGTAGGGAATGCCGAATTCGGCCAGCGTCTTTTCGATTGCATCTGCCGTATCGTCATATGAAACCGAGGTTGGACGGCCGAGCTGCGCATCCCGCCGCGAGCCGGTGAGCGGGTCGATGGCCCCGCGCTTGTCCGTGCCGAAAGGACGGTCCGCAAGCGGCGTCGGCGGCGTCAATTCCTCCGCTCGGGCATAGAGCCCCCGGCTCTGCGTCGCTGCGGCGTCGTACAGTTCATTGGCCCGGCCGGAGATGATCTCCCCCCCTTGGCCGCGCTCGACGATGGGCGCACCCCCCGCAATGCGCTCCCGATAGGCCGTAATGTTGGCGTAAAGCGCGTCCTGTTGCTGGTTGCGGAAGTCGCGCATAATGCCCATGCCGCCGCCGGAGCGGCTTAGGGCGCGCTCCTCGGCAAGCTGGCCGATCTCGCCGGTGGCCTGTCCGCGTGACAGCGGCACCTGTGCGGGCAGGCTTTCTGCCTCCGCCATGCGAATGCCGGCGCCGGGATTTGCCGGACGCCCGCCCGAACGGCGCGCCACCTCATCAAGCCGCAAAATAACCGCCGACGGTACCTGAGACGGGTCAACACCCGCCTCGCGGAAGATGCCAGCGCCCTCCGGCGTCAACGCGCCTTGCTCATCAACCACGCGAAACGGTGCGCGAGGCAGGAGACGGCGGAAGGCCATGCCAACAGATTGGAGAAGAGGTCCAACTACCGCGCCAGTCGCGCCGCCCATGCCAGCGCTCTCTAGCCGGTTCTCCAGCCCGCCTTCGCCCTCGCCAAAGCCCGCCGTTGCCCCCAGCGCGCCGCCATAAGCTGCCGATGTGCCGAGGCGGCCCGCCGTCGAGACGCCCGCGCGGGTCAGCGCCGCCGGCGCCGAGAAGATGGCGAGCGGAGTGCCGCCCAATGCGGTGAGGCCCATCGAAGACCAAGGGTTATCCTCGGCGTAGTCACGCACCGGAGCCCGCATGGTCTCAGTGACTTCGTCATAGGCCTTTCCTGCCTTGTCGAAATCGAAGCCGCTGCGGACCAGTTCGGTGCCGTAGGCAATGCCGCCCATAGCCTCGTCGCCAAAGCCCAGCGTGGCACCGTTGGCGATGGTCGCCACACGGCCTGCGTCCGTTGACGCGCGGCCCGTCCCGCTGCCCAGCATCTTGCTCTGCGCGTATTCCTTCATCACGCGGTCGATGACGGCGCCATCCGTCCCGTCCGGGAATTCGTGCAACTGTCCGTCAGCGGACTGCGCGCGGATGGTCACGGGATGCGGTTCCCTTGCGCATCGTACCGGATCACGCCACCGCCAGACGGGCCGGAAGCCCCCGGCGATTCGGACGCGGCGCTACCGCTGGCCGACGCACCGCTTCCGGCGTTCGGGTTGGCCTGCGCCTGCATCATCGCCCGCTGCCAGTTCTGATAGTGGGTTTTCACCTTCTTCAGGTTCTCGATAAGACGGTCCTGCCCCTGCCCCGGATCGAGATTCGCGATGACGGATTGCAGGAAGTCGAGTTCACGCACCGCGACCTGACCCAGCGCCCCGCCCGTCGGCGACGCCTCACGCATCTGCTGGAGCCGGTCGAAGCCGATATTGGCTTTGATCGTGTCAATGAGGCCGTACAGGCGATAGGCTCCCGTTCCCGGCGCCATCGCCATAAGCGACCCCATCGCGCCGGTGCGGAAGTCCTGGTTCTGGGCGTCCGCAATGGCTTGGTCCACCGTGGAAAGCACATTCTCCGAACTCGCCACGGCTTCGGCCGCGCGCTGGCGGCGCCTCTCTTGCTGGTCCTGCGCCTCGACAGCCGTCTTGCGGTCCTGCGGCGAGCCCTCGCGCGCGTTCCGCTCCGCAATGGCCGCGTTGGCCCTCGCCTCCCGGAGCTTGGCATCCTCCAAGGGCGTCATGGGCGCGGGACTGGCCGCCTGTATCTCCTTCAGCCGCGCCTCTAGGAGGCTCTGGTAATAATTGGCGTCCTGCGTCGCGCCGGCGGCCTGTGCCCGGCGCATGGCGGTTTGAAGCCGCTGGACCTGAGGATCGTTCGCCGCTGCCTCCACGACGCTCTGCGCGGGCGCAGGAGCGGCGTTGGCGTTCCCTGCCCCGCGCGTGGCGTCGTAGTTGCCCATGATCCGGGTGACGTAGTTCTGCGTCTCGGCCGGCAGGCGGTTGAAGTCCAGCCCCGCCCGTGCCGGGCCGGCATTGTAGCCCGCAAGACCCTTGCGCACGTCGCCGCCGTTCTGGCGGATGATGTTGGCGAGGTACTGCGCGCCAAAGTCGATGGCCGTCGCCGGGTCGAAGCGCGCCGCATCCGAAATGCCGGACATTCCGAAACCGGGAGAGGCCGCCGTCCCCGGCATGATCTGCATGAGCCCGCCCGCCCCGGCCGGCGAAACCGCGCGCGGGTCGAAGGCGCTCTCCTGCTTGATGACGGAGGTGAGCAGGGCCGGGTCCAGTCCATACTTTGCCGCGGCCTGCTGAATGAGCGGCTGGTAGTCCGCCGGCGCCGTCACAGGCGAACCCCGATAGCCCGGCGCGACGGTCGCCCCGCCGCCGCCGTAATAGTCCTGCTGGCGCTGCAACTGGTCACGCGCGCCCTGTAGCTCCAGCTTACCCTTCTCGATATTGAGCCCATTGAGCGTGATGCCCTGCTGGTCCGCGACCATCTTCACCCGGTCGACGATGGGCGCCACGTCGTCCATCGTCAGGCCGGATACGTCATGGCCCGTGACGCGGCCGACGATGGCGCGGAAGCGGTCGAACGCCTGCGACTGCGCCGCCGGGTCGCCCCCCGCCGCCATGATATTGGCCGCGCCGGTCGCCAGCAATTGCAGCTTGCGTTCCCCTTCGAGGCGCGCGTTCTCCCCCATCGCCTGCTTGTTCATGTCGTATTGCTGGCGTGCCTGGAGGCCCGCGATCAGCGAGCCGCCCACGTCCGCCGGGCGCGACTGGAACAGGATGTTGGGGTCGGAATATTGCGCCATCAGGAGAACCCGAAAAAGCCCGCGAGACTGCCGAGCGAGCCGAGCAGGGTACTGCTGGCGTTCGCCTTGCCGATGGCGCCCGCCGCCTTCACGTCGCCCCGATTGGCATAGATCTGGGCGAGGTTGCCCGCCGATGCCGCGCCGAGCGTCGCATCCTGCACCGCCGTCGTGCGGCCCTGTTCGGAGAGCGCCGTTACCCGGTCCAGCCAGCTATTGTAATTCTGGTCGGCGAGATTGGAGGCGCGGTCCTGAAGCGCCATCAAGGCGCCGCCGGAAAGCCGCCCGCCATTGGCGTTGAACGCGCTGTCGATGCCGCGCAGGCTTTCGTTCCGCGCGTACTCGTAGCCCGGATTGTAGTCGCGGAAGCGGGCGAGCGCGTCGGCCTTGCCGGATGCGCCGTTCTGGCCGAGCGCGTTTTCGAGCACATAATTCTGGGCGAGGCCGCTGTCGTACCACGGCTTGACCGCGCCGCGCCGGTGCGCCGCCTCTTGCAGCGTGATATCCGCCGCCTCGTTCAGGCCGTTGACCTGATAGTTGACGGCGCGATTGATGGCCTTCTTCTGCTGCTGGTTGTCGAAGAGGCCGCCAACGGCCCCAAGGATGCCGCCGAGATCGAAGTCCATGGCTCAGGTCCCCGGCTGGAGCGAGACGTTGAAATAGGAAGCCGCCATGTCGACGTTGAGCGCGCCGCCGCTCGTCTGGTTCGCCGCGATCTCGAAATAATCGCCCGCAGCCGCCGCGGTATTCATGTAGTTGAACGCGATGCGCGTCGCCGTGCCCGTCACAGGCTGCACGATCGGCGCGTTGGCCTGCAAAACCCCGTTCTTGTAGAGCAAGGCATGGCGCTGTCCGGTCGCGTTCGACGCAAACGCCAGGACGCCGCTGATGATGTAAGTCCCCGGACGCTTGACCGTGACGCGCGACGTGTTCGCGGACGTGCTGTGCATCGCGCCGGTGTCTTCGATCTCCGTGTCCCACGTCAGGATTTGGGCGGTGCCGCTCGTCGTGTGCGAGATGTTGCCGGAGCCCTTCAGCATGCAGCCGTATTTGTGGAACGTCGCGCCCGCCAGATCGTTCTGAAACCCCGTGATGTGCCCCGAAGACGTGCAGTTCAGCAGCGTGTTCAGCAGCCCCGTCGTCGGGTCCGCGCTGTTCCACTCCTGCGCCGGCGCCGTGTTCGAATAGCCGTAATTCATCGTCGGGACGGCCTGTTCGTCAATCGCCGTGCACCCGATCAGCTGCACCCCGCGCGGATAGGTGTCGCTCGGCGAGGTCGCCCCTACCCGCAGCGAGAAGCCCATCGGCCCCTCGCCGCCGGACGACCCGGCCCACGGATTGAGCGCCGTTCCGGTGCCGTAGGTCCCCGTCGTCGTCGCCCCCGTCGCAAGGCACCCTCCGGTGTCCTTCGCGATGCAGCCGATGAACTTGATGTCGCGCCCGGTGATGAAATTGTTGTTGCCCGAGACGACGAAACCCCAGAGCCCCGCCCGCGTCGCAATGCAGGCGTTGAAGATCACGTCGACGCTCGCATGCGCCGCCTTGAACGCCGCCGAATAGCAATCGTCGCCGTGGCAGCCGTTGAAGATGAACTGCCGGTTGCCGTCCGTCCCCGAGGCGTCCATGCCCTGGTCGACGTTCCAGATTTTGAGCCCGTTGAACGTGCCGGACTCGCAATCCCCGAAGGCAAAGCCGCGCGAGTACCGCGCAATCAGCGAGCCCGAGATGTAACCGATCAGATCGTGCGCATAGCACTTGTCCACGGTGAAGCGCTTGCACCGGACGAAGTGGTAGCCCTGGATCACGTCGTCGGTCGGATCGGGCGACGTGCTGTAGGTGAAATGATGCGCTCGGCAGCTATCGAGCTGGAAATCGGTGCAGTCGACGATCTTGAAGCCGT
>JACCDT010212270.1_pt1 | contig 10336 bp, 8 predicted proteins | sample 7446291 | NCBI WGS metagenome assembly JACCDT01 (sample SAMN15323446, study PRJNA562643) | freshwater metagenome | isolation source: river surface water | place: USA:Blue River Watershed | collected 2017-08-17 | reverse complement strand
AGCAGGGGCCACCACAACCCAACGAATGGGTTTGTTAGGAAAGCTTTGCGCATATGCGCTTGGCATGCACAGCCCTGCGCCCAAACTCATCAAAGCAGGCAAGAGGCGTAGCAGTTGGCGGCGTGGTCTGTGTGTAATGCTGTGCATGGTTGTCTTTCGTTGTTAGGCTTTGTCAGCGGCTGAGGTGAACGAGTCCGCATAGAACTCGTCTGTCGGCAAGCCCGCTTGTGTGTACGCCGCGCGAGCCGAGTCCACCACGATGGGCGCACCGCAGGCGTACACCTGATGGCCTCTGAGGTCGGCGTGGTCTTGCAGCACAGCCGCGTGCACAAAGCCTGTGCGGCCGGTCCAGTTGTCTTCTGGCAAAGCGTCTGAGACCACGGGCACGTAGGTGAGGTTGGGCATGGCAGCGACTTGGGCTTGTACCCAGTCGTTCATGTAAAGGTCGGCAGGGCGACGACCACCCCAGTAGAGGGTCACAGGGCGTGTGAGCCTCAAGTGCTGCATGTGTTCCAGAATTGCTTTGATAGGGGCAAAGCCAGTACCAGATGCCAAGAACACCAAAGGCTTGTCAGAGTCTTCACGCAAGAAGAAGCTGCCTTGTGGACCTTCGATGCGTTGGATTTCTTTTTCTTTCATCGCACCAAACACGTGGTCGGTGAACTTGCCTCCGGGCATGTGGCGAATGTGCAGCTCAATGGCGGGAGAGCCTTCAACAAAGGTGTGCGGAGCATTGGCCATCGAGTAGCTGCGGCGGTCGCCGTCGCGCAACAAAAAGTCAACGTACTGACCGGCATGAAATTTCATCGGGTCAGCGGCGGGCAATTGCAGCTTGACGATCATCACGTCGTGTGAGGCTTTCTCTAGCGAGACCACACGCACAGGCATTTTCTTGATCGGGAAGGCACCTTCTTCCACCACTTGTCGCGACTCCAACACCACATCGCTGTGCGCGGTGGCGCAGCAGGTGAGCACAAAGCCATTGGCTTCTTCTTCAGCGCTCAGGGCTTTTTCTTGGTGGGTGCCATGGGTGACGTCGCCTGAAATCTTTTTGCATTTGCATGAACCGCATGCGCCGTCTTTGCAGCCGTAGGGCAGGCCAATGCCTTGGCGCAGGCCGGCGGCCAACAAGGTTTCGTCAGAAGTGGCGGTGAATGCGCGGCCGCTGGGTTGGACCGTGATGTTGAAACTCATCTTTGGGTATCCTTGAACTTTTATAGGGTGTATTTTGCCTTCCAATCAATCCCCCCTCGGCGCCTTACCTTCTCGGTTCAAACGCGAGCGTTTGCTCATCATCGGCTGCGGTGATGTGGGCCAGCGCGTGGTGCGCGTCCAGCGCCATGTGCGGGTGGTGGCGCTCACCTCTAGCCCTGAGCGCGTGGCCGCTTTGCGCGCCCAAGGCGTGATGCCTGTGGTGGGTAATTTGGATGTGCCAGCCAGCCTGCAACGCTTGGCAGGCTGGGCCACGCGGGTGCTGCATTTGGCACCGCCGCCTTTGCAGGGCAGCACAGACCCCCGAACTTTGGCACTCACCCGCTTGTTGATGCGCCGCAGCGCACCGCGCAGCGTGGTGTATGGCTCAACCAGTGGTGTGTATGGCGATTGCGCGGGGGTGTGGGTAGCTGAAAGCCGTACGGTCAGGCCCATCACACCTAGAGCACTACGGCGTGTGGATGCTGAAGCGCGTGTGCGTCATGTGGGCCGTTTGCGCTCCAGCGCGGTGCGGGTGAGTGTGCTGCGCATCCCCGGCATCTATGCGCCTGACCGTGAAGGCGGCACGCCGCGTGAGCGTTTGCTGCGCGGCACGCCGGTGTTGGCGCGCGAGGACGATGTGTTCACCAACCACATCCATGCGGATGACTTGGCGCGTGCCTGTCAGTTGGCGTTGTGGCGTGGTCAGCCCCAACGCATTTACAACGTGAACGACGACAGCCAGATGCTGATGGGCGATTACTTTGACATGGCGGCGGGCCTGTATGGCTTGGCCAAACCACCGCGCATCAGCCGCACCCAAGCGCAAACCGAGCTGCCTGCCATGCAGCTGAGTTTCATGAGCGAGTCACGTCGCATGGTGAACACGCGCATGAAGCGCGAACTGCGTTTGCAGCTGCGCTACGCGAAGGTGGAAGACGGGTTGGCTTAGTCGAACTTGATGTTGCCCGCCTTGATGGCCTTGGCCCAACTGACGGTGTCGCGCTCTAGCAGTTTGGTGGTGTTGTCAGGCGAGAGGTAACGCACCTCCACACCTGCGGCATCGGCGCGTTGCTTGGTTTCGGCTTGCTCCATGCTGCGCTTGACATCCGCTGACAGCTTTTGCACCACGTCTTTAGGGGTGCCGCTGGCAACGTACAAAGCCACCCATGATTCCAACTCAAACCCACTCAAACCAGCTTCTGCAGCGGTGGGCACTTGCGGCAGTTGTGGGTGACGTGTTTTGCCCGTCACCGCCAACGCTTTGAGTTTGCCGTTGAGCACATGGCCCATCACAGACGGTGGCGTGGTGATGAACACTTGCACTTGACCTGCCAGCACGTCTTGAATCGCTTGGCCCGAACCTTTGTAGGGCACGTGTGTCATTTCAATGCCGGTTTGTTGTTTGAAGATTTCCGTGCCGATGTGCGACACCGAGCCATTGCCCTGCGAGGCGTAGTTGATCTTGCCCGGGTTTTGTTTGGCCCATGCGATGAACTCTTTCAAGTTGTTCGCAGGCACAGAAGGGTGAACCGCAATCACGTTGGTGGCGACGGTAATGAGGCCCACGGGCGTGAGGTCTTTCAGCTCCCAAGGCAACTTGTCCATCAGGATGGGGTTGGCAATGTGATAGCCCGAGTACGACACCAACACGGTGTAGCCGTCTTTGGCGCTGCGCGCCACGTTGGAATAAGCCAAGTTGCCGCTGCCGCCGGGTTTGTTGTCCACCACTACCGATTGGCCTGTGACGCGTGCCAAAGGCTCGCTCACCAAACGTGCCGAGGTGTCCACCAAACCACCGGGTGGGTTGGGCACCACCAAGGTGATGGGTTTGCTGGGGTAGGCGTCGGCTTGCGCGTGTGCGGCGATGGGCGCTAAGAATGCCCCCGTGCTGATGACCGCGGTGACCACTAGGCTTGCATGAAGGCTGCGACGTGTGAGGTGTTTCATGTTGTCTCCTGTTTGTTTTTTATCGTGACCGTGACGGGTTGCACTTAGCGCTGGCCCATGTGCACCGACTCAAAAATGCCTTGCGCTTCACGTGGCATGCAACGCCAGTACTGGGGACTGGCTTGCACTTTGCCGTGCAAGGCGGCAGCGGCTTCCCACACCCAGCGTGGTTTGTAGAGGAAGGCACGGGCCATGGCAATCAGGTCCGCATCGCCGCGGGCCAAGATGTCTTCGGCTTGTTGCGGTTCGGTGATGAGGCCCACGGTGATGGTGGGCATGCGAGTTTTTTGTTTCACCAGTTTGGCAAAGGGCACTTGGTAGTCGGGGCCGATGGCAATCTTTTGTTGGGCGGCCACGCCACCTGAGGAGATGTGCACAAAGTCGGCACCTGCGAGTTTCAAGCGTAGCGAGAAGTCGGCGGTTTCTTCAGGCGTCCAGCCGTTGTCCACCCAGTCGGAGGCCGAGATGCGCATGCCCAGCGAACCTTTGAAAACGGCGCGTACCGCTTCAAACACTTCCATGGGGAAGCGCGTGCGGTTGTCAAAGTTGCCGCCGTAGGCATCGGTGCGATGGTTGGCGATGGGCGACAAGAATTGGTGTAACAAATAGCCATGCGCGCCGTGCAACTCGATGGCGTCAATGCCCATGGCCTCTGCACGCTCGGCGGCTTTGGCAAAGGCTTGTTTGATGCGTTCTAGGCCTTGGGCATCTAACTCGTGTGGAGCCGTTTCTTGCGACAGGTGGGGAATGGCAGATGGCCCCACCGTTGGCCAGCCGCCTTGTTTGAGTGGCAGCAGCTGTCCGCCTTGCCAAGGTACAGCGCTAGACGCTTTGCGGCCTGCATGGGCGAGTTGAATGCACACTGGCACCTTGGGCGCCAACTTGCGTGCACGATGCAGCTTGTCTTGTAAGGCGGCCGCGGTGGCGTCGTCCCATAAACCTAAGCAGAGCGGTGTAATGCGTCCCTCTGGCACCACAGCCGTGGCTTCGATGATGAACATGGCGGTGCCGCTGTTGAGCATGTTGGTCCAATGTGCCAAGTGCCAGTCGGTGGCCTCACCGTTCTCGGCTGAGTATTGGCACATAGGCGCGACGATGGCACGGTTGGCTAGGGTGAGTGGACCACGTGGCGCGGTGAGGGTGAATTCAGAAAAGAGATGGCTCAAGGGAACTCCAGAAACAAAAATGCCTGCGACTAGGGCAGGCATGCATCGTAATCAGGAAGAGGCCAAAGTGATGGCATCTGGGTGACAAGTGTGTCAGTCGAGGTCAACGCGGAAGTCTTCTGGGTTGCCTTTGACCAAGTTGGCATCTTCTTTGTGCACTTTTTCTTCAAAGTCAGACAGTCGGTTGTTGAGTGCGTCGACGTTGTGCTTGATGCCCGCCACACGGCCATGAAACTCGTCCATCATTTTTTCGCGTTTGAGCTTGGCCTCTTGCTGCGCAGCGGCGGTCATTGGCACGCGCGGTACTTGGCTCGGCTTCATTGCTGGCTTGATCGCTGCTTTTGTATTGGCTGGGTGGCCAGCGGGGCTTGAGAAATCCACCTTTTTACGAGCGACCTCACCCGATGGCAAGGTCTCAAAATGCGACTCAATCTTGCCGTTGTCTACGCCCTGACGGTTGGGGCCGGGTGGGGCATCTTGTGGTGCGGCTTGACGGTTGAGCGTAGGGGCTTCGGTGTCAACGGCTTGGTGGTTGGGCGTCATGCTGGGCGCTGGCGCCAGACCTTGGCGATTGGTGCTGAAGCTGTCTTGCGCAACCGCTTGTTGGTTGTCTTGCACACCTAACTTGGCCAGTTTTTGCTCATTCGTGTTGATGCCGTCTGTGGGAACGCCTTGCTGATTTTTGCCGTTGCTGTCCTGGCCTAGCGATTGGTGATTGGCCGCCACATCGTCTTTGGGTAAGGCTTGTAAATTGAGGGCCGCCGCAGAGCCGTTGTCGAGGGTTTGGCGGTTGAGCCCCAGTGTGTCTTGTTCAATGGTTTGGTTGTTGGCGGAGAAAGTCGTGCCGTCGATGTCTTGCACGTTGGATGCGATCACATCCGTGGGGATGCCTTGTCGGTTCGCTTCAATCGCTTTCTCGCCAGCGATGTTTTGTTTGTTAGCAGCAATGTTGCCGCCGCTCACGTTTTGTTGATTTGCGGTGATGACATCGGTGGCAACGCCTTGGCGGTTGGCATCGATGCCTTTATCGCCTTCAAGCTTTTGTTGGTTGGCGGCCATTACATCGGCGGTGATGTTTTGCACATTGGCCGCATTGCCTTGGCTGTTACCGACAGACTGGATGTTGTCTTGAATCTTGTCGGTGCCTATCTTTTGATGGTTGGCTTCCAACGCATCGGTGGATACGGTTTGAACGTTGGGCTGAGCGGCAGCGTCGCCAGCAATGCCTTGGCGATTGATGGCCTCTTTGTTGGCTGCTATTTTTTGAATGTTGGCGTCAGCAGCTGCGTCGTCCGGTACCACGTGTTCGGTGTGCTCGGCCAGTGCGGCGGCCAATGCTTTTTCGGCCTCTAAAGCGGCCAGTGCTTTTTCTTCAAACGCACGTTTGCGCGCTTCAGTCTCTTCTTCGTGAGAGACCACGATATTTTTTGGGGTTTTGGCGTTGCCTGTGTGCTCGGAAACCGAGACGCTGTGCTGGGAGCCACTTCTGACTATGCCGGAAAAGTCGTCGTCATTCATAAGTTTGAAAGCGCGCTATCGAGTCAGGACGGTAGGGGATACCGATGGTGCCCGGGGCCGGAATCGAACCGGCACGCCTCGCGGCGGGGGATTTTGAGTCCCCTGCGTCTACCAATTTCACCACCCGGGCACGGGAGAGAAGACCAAGATTATGCCACAGATTTTTCATTGTTTTGGCTGGCTGTGAGAAAACTTGCTCGATGGTGGTTTTGCGAGTGGCTTAGGAGGGTGTCACAGTGTTTGAACAGTGCTGGACCGTTTGGGGTCGTGCTTGTCTGTTGTATCGGCACGATGGGGTAGGGCTTGAGTGGTGGCTCTAGGTGCAGGGAAGATTTAGTCCCGTGCTTCTATCAGGTGGCAGTGGTGTCGTGTTACACGACATCTGCTAACTCTCATTTTGAGAGTTTTATGGGGTCAGGTGGCTAAAGAACTCGGCGGCGATTGCTTAGGCATATGCAGCGTAGCTGTTCGTAAATGTTTTGAAGCGAACAAGTCCAGCAACAGATTGGTGCAATCTGACTGCTAAAGGTTCAACGATGGACCAACTGGGAAACTCCTTCAGGCCAGTTTTGATGTACCTAAGACCAGAGTCTTTGTTTAGAGTAATTAGTAGGTTCATTGCAACCATATCGTTTGGGTGGACGGTGAAGTTGTCTAGTAGCCCTAACTCTTTTGACTTTCGGAACAAGGCATGAAGGTTATGGCTCAGTCCTCTTAATTCTTTTAGAGACAAACCACGGTGCATTAAGAAGGCCTTCAGGCACAGCTCAATACCGTGGATAGCCAAGAAATAGGCAGGAATAGGCGAAATGTGATCGCTTGGTACCTTGTTAGCTGCACTTTCCTCAAGCACTAAAGCCGCCTCGATGTAGTCAAAGGCATACCTAGTCAAACCGATAGATGTTGTTAAGGGTTTCTGTGATGTTTTGTTATTTGTACTCATGGTTGCAAAGGCTATCATCACTAAAAGGATTTGAAATCAGCTAATGCGCCCAAAAACTGGCAACCATCATGCGACAGTGTCAAAGACCCCGAAGCAAGACGATCTTGAGATGTTGTTGAGAGACACTCCTGTGGACGAAAAGCAAGGAGTATCAGCAACACTTGGGTTCACTTACCAGCAGTGGTGGGCAACATTAGCAGTTGTTGAGCTTTTAAAGAAATCCAATGATTTTGCCGTTGGTATGGAACTAAAGGAGGATGTTGCGTTACTCGACTCCCTCGAAGATCCTAAATTAGTTGAATTTTGCCAAATCAAAAAAAATGAACAAGCTGGAGCTTGGACATTAAAAGAACTCCACAAAAAAGGTGCAAAAGGCAAAGCTGGGAAAAATCCGCCATCGGTACTTGCCAAACTTTATAGTCGTCGGCATGAATTCAATGGTCATGAAACAGAGCTTCGATTTGTTTCAAATGTGGGATTCAAAGTGCCTAATGAAGCTGACGGTAATTCCCACACCTCGGATGAAAAACTAGAAAACTTAACGGCTGCTCAACAAGACGTTGTGAAGTCAGAGCTTGGTAGCCAGTTAGGAATTGATGCCAGCAAGATAGATCTAAAAAACTTTCACCTCCATCGCAGCAACTTACCCATAGGTGAACCAGAAGTGTTTGTGGGGGGTAAGTTGTCGGAGCTTGTTGCGTCTGGCGTAGTTCCATTCGAGCTAACTGAAACATCAGTAGCAGCTAGAGTTTTAGCCTCAGAGTTGCAAAGTCGGGCCTCAAATACTTCATATGCTCGCAATTTTCAAGACTTAAAAAAACGAATCCTTACTAGGAAAGATGCTTTAGAAGTTTTGACCAAAGTATCTAAAGCAAAACCTGTCGTAGCCAACGTGATTGATCAAGCCATCGAACAGCTTCGTGGTGAAGCCCTGCCATTTTTAGCTTTGAAAGAAATTCAAAGCGAACGTATTAACGTATGTGCTCATAGTTCAGATAGAACGAACGCAACCTTTAGGGATGCAGCAATTGCATTGCTAAAAGCTCAAGCAAAAATAATTAAAACAGCTGATCCAGCGTCTAAGTTGAGTGAGTTAATGAAAATGACTGTCGAAGAAGCAAGAATTTCATTCACCCAATCGACCAATGGTCTTAGTAATGCATATCTCAACGTAATTGCTCTTATGGTGTTAAACGATGGAATCAATGAAGACATACTCGCTGCTGCGACTAGTCAGAAACCTGAGGCTGAAAAATGAACAAACGCCTCAATTTCAAAAGGCTATGGCTCATTTCCGAGCGAGATCAAACAGCACGGAAACAGGAGTTCAGCAAATCAAAGACACTACTTCTGGGGAAAAACGGAACAGGTAAGTCTCGGATTACGAAGCACTTGTTTTGGGTTTTTGGGTGTGACCCTATTAAACGTGCAGCAGGCACATGGGATCCAGACATCATTGCTGGTTTGGACTTCTCACTTGATGATCTCGACTACTTTGTACTGAGAAAAGGTAAGCGACTGGCTCTATTCGACAGTCAGTTCAAACTCTTGCTTGCAGCTGATGAGATGAGAAGTTGGGATAACCTATTTGCTCAGTTTATTGGTTACAAACTCCAGTTGCAGCGCCACGGTGGTTCAGCATTTGCTCAGGCTGGACCAACTTATCTAACCTTGCCGTTTTATATGGATCAGGATGGGAGTTGGGGGGCTGATTGGGATACATATTCCAATCTCACACAATTCAAAGACTGGAAAAAACCAACCTTTGAAGCATTTATTGGGATGCGCCCAAATGCATATTTCGAAGCAAAATTGAACGAGAACGAAGCTAAGCAAGCTGCGAATGAATTTCGTAATGAGTTGAATGCACAAAAAAATGCATTCAAACGAGTTCACAACTTCCTTCCAAAAAATGTTCCATCACTCAGCTTGTCTACATTTAGAAATGAGCTTGCTGACCTAGCAAAGAAAAGTGCAGCAATTCAAAGGTTGCAAATTGAGACAAGAAACAAATTGCTTGTTGCCGTAAATCTTAGACAAAAATTACATTCAGAGCTGCAGTTGGTGATGGCCGCTTACAAGGATGTTGCCGGTGATTTGGCATTCATCTCTGAGGCCGCAGATAAAGCTATTGAGTGCCCTACTTGTGGCACTATTCATGAGAATTCATTTCATGCACGACTTCAGTTGTCCCAAGATGCAGAGTCAATGTCAAGCCTCATCACGGAGTTAAAAAATGAAATCCGTCTCAATACAAATAGAGAGGCTGGATTAAGAGATTCATTGAGAAAAATTGAAAAGCAAATTGGCGAAATTGAAATTGTCGGCCTCGAGAAGAAGTCAAAGCTAAAGCTAGATGATGTTCTTGCTTCTCATAGCAAGAAAACATTAGACGTTGCATTCAACGCAATTAACAAAGACATGTCTTCTCAGCTAAAGCTACTTGAAGAGCATCAAGATAAGTTGCACTTGAAAGTGCAGTTATTTGAAGATAAAGAGCGAATTAAAAATGTCAAAAATTACTATGCGTCGCAAGTGAGCAGCATTTCTAATTTATTGAATGTGCCATCTGACGAACAAATAGCGACGCCAAAACCTAGTGCAAGAGCAAATGCTGGGGGTAGTTCAGCTCCAAGGTCTATGCTTGCAGTTCACCTCGCAATGCTTGCAACGAACATCGAGCATGGCGATACACCTTTGTATCCATTCGTTGTGGACACCCCTCAGCAATCTGGCCAGGATGATGTAAACCTCAAGAAAATGATTGAAGTTCTTGGTGGGGCTGCGGGCATAAATCATCAAGTGATTCTTGCGTTAGAAACGCTTCCGCCTGAGGTCGACACTAGCGGCTTTAAGGTCCTTGAATTGACGAAGCCGAAGAGTATTTTGAGTGCAGAAGAGTATTTAGAAGTTGCTTCGTATCTGAAAGGTCCGTTGAGTGCGATGAATTGTGCGATTGACGAAGCAAACAAGGAAAGCTAATGCATATGGATGAATACACCGAAGAGCTTCAATTGAGATCTAGCGCCCTTGTTACTTGACCGCTGGCAGTCGAACTTCAGTGAGTTTCCAGTTGGCGTAACCAGCCCTGCGGAAAACGAAAACTGGTTGGCTATCGTTTGAATCTTCCTGAATTGGTGTTGCCAGTACCAAGTCCGTTCCTTTGCGTTCAAACTCCCATTTAGGTGCTTTGGTGTCGGAGTCATCGGTGGGTTGCTTGCCACTTGCAGACTTGTTGGGCTGCTGCGCCTTACCTTCTTCCATCATCTTCATCACCAACTCAGGTCTAACAAGTGCATCAACCATCTGGTTGATCATCGTCATACCAAGCATGGCCCCAAGAGCACTGAACCTATTGCTTGGTTGGCTACCCATTACATCTGCCAGCTTTGCTGAGAACTGGCCTTTAAAACTTTCACGCAAGTTCGGGTAGTCCACATACTCATTGAACTTGTCAGCGTCTTTTGCTTTGGCAGCACTAACCATGCTGTTCATGGCTATGTAGGGTGAGTAGTACCAGTGAGCGCCAACGCTAAGAGCGAGGGCGAGTAAAGCGCCGATTGCAATT
>JACCDT010191400.1_pt1 | contig 10336 bp, 4 predicted proteins | sample 7446291 | NCBI WGS metagenome assembly JACCDT01 (sample SAMN15323446, study PRJNA562643) | freshwater metagenome | isolation source: river surface water | place: USA:Blue River Watershed | collected 2017-08-17 | reverse complement strand
AATCTTATCATATTTTATTTTTAGTAACTATGGTTAACCCAGTAGATGTACTTTTGTGTGTAAAGTTAATAAAATTTTTTAAATTTACCAAATTATATTGAGAGTTATTTTTTAATTCTTCAATAAATTTTGCAGGCCCATCAAATTCTGCGAAATCTGTTTTTTGTGTATCCGGAACTAAAAACGTATTATGATAGTTTTGGTCTGTATCGTGAATTGTGATAATTCCATTTTCTGACATTATTTGAGAATACAAATCAAAATCTTTTTTAACTCCTTCATATGAATGGTCGCCATCTATATGTAGATAATCAATTTTTATATCCTGTCTTACGAAATAATCATAATATGCTCTTTCCGATGTTTCTATTATAACTTGGGGTGCAAAATGTTGTCTTAAAAAACTATTCTCTTCAGTCCAATCAGTAAACCCACCAACGCCATTTACAGCATCTATTATAATAGTAGTTCCAATATCACCCCATTCGTTAGATGGGTTTCCTTCGAATATTCCTTGCTCCCATAAATCGTGGCGAGATTGTGTCATCAAACGGGGTATGAATCCACCACCTGTTCCAATACATACACATACCTTTGCTCTAATAAATTGTATCAGAGAATACACTAATAACCCATCTCCTAAATGTAAATCAGTTGCACCATGTGACCAACGATATTTAACGGGCTGATATGATACATCACCCTCTTCATTTGTTGTATGATTATTAGTAATAAAATTTTTTACTAAATTTAAATTGATAAGACTTTGCATATTTCGATAACCCACTTTTTTTTATTAGTATATTCATTTAATCCATTTCTTAATTTATTAAATTCAAAATTTACTTTATCAAATGAATCTTCTAATATTTCTAAATATATGTGATTAAATTGTTCTTTTGTATTTGCTCTATATTTGTAATCAATATGTTTCATCCAATTCGTATGTATAATTGGAATTTTACCATTATCTACCGCATCAAATATTGAATACCCAAAAGGTTCTTTTGTATAACATCCGTGAAATATTTGAAAATTACCATCAAAAAATTTCTGATGAAATCGGTAATCAAATTCGATAAATCTATGGTAATCGGAATTTATTTTACTACCTTCTAACATTCTCTTATAATCATATTTGTTAGAAAATATAATAGATGGAATATTATCTAAGTAATGTGCATTTTTACGAGTTTCACATCTGGCAGCATATCCAATTTTATTTGAAATAATTCCTAAAAATGGTTTGCTTTCTTTCCATTCATAGTAATTTGTGATGTTAATAACGTGTGGATAACTTTTATGTATTGTATCATTTTCGTATCCAATCCAAATTATATTATCGGAATTATCTAATATTTCCTTTTGCCATCCCCAATCAATTTTAGTCATTAGGTTTTCATACTCATCATTTAACCCCAACATATCGGGAATAAAAGCGTGAACAAAAGTTGTGTGAGTTTTATGTAGATATTTTTTGATTATAGGATTTGGTTTGTAAGAATGGTGTAAGAATACAATCTTATCACATTCATTTAATATCCTATCTATTTCATCATCATTTTGGTAAGTGTAAATTGCTCGTTCTTCTGGCAACAAAGGTCTACCATCAATTACAATTTTGTAATCTTCAGTAACCAATGGTAAAACGTTCTCTACAAAGTTGTTACACCATATATCTGAACCTCCTACTATATTTTTTCCGTAACCTGTTGTTATGAATACTATCATACACTTCCACTTATTTTTGCTTCCAATGTTTCAATTTTTGTTGTTAGTTCTTGAATAGCTTTAATCATAGGAGATAATAATTCGGTATATGCCAGTCCCAGTTCTTGTCTCATCGATGCTGATATTTCAGATTCATAAACTTTCCAATCTTCTCTACTTTTAAAACTTTCTATTTCATCTTCAGTATAATTAACCGATGAACTAACTATAAATCCGACATCCGATGTAGTTTTTCCAAAACTATCCAATGTGGAAATCATTTCTTGAGCAATTAATCCATAGTGATATCTTGGTGAAGTAGCCCAATTATTTTTGTATTTTACTGGTCTTAAACCATTAATAAATTCTAAACCTAAATCGGTATCTTCAATTGAATTTTTTAATCTTGCATCAGATGTACTATTTAATGCGTTATTAGTCCAAACTGTTTTCCATCTATTTCCAGTTGTACCTAAATCATTTGTATTTCCAACGTATGGGTGTACAACTCCATCAAAATATGAAAAAGTACTACTATTTGGTGATTTCACATATATAGCACCTTTTGCTTCCAATGCATAACTTGAACCTCTTGCTATTTTTACAAATTGGTCTGCTGAAGATGCTACCTGTAGTCCGTATTCTGTTAATTCTCCAAAATCTAATTCTGGGTTAAAGGTGCTAGTTCCTCCCGTATATCCGCCGCCGGCCATTTGTACATAGCCTGATGTCCAGTTACCTGATATAGTTCTAACCGGGTGAAAGTAATAAGTTCCTGCGTTTGGTAAAGTTAATGTTGTTTGTGAAGGTATTATCTGCATAACCCCTGTCTCATTAGGCGTACCATATGTTGTATCACCACCAACGCTTATGTATCCAACAGTATTTCCTATGTTATAGTTTGGGCTATCTTTAACTTCAATAGTGAAGTTTATAGAAAAATAACCATTAAAAGTAGGACTTGTATAATATAAATTAGCACCATTTCCGCTAGGGAATGATGGTGTACCTACATAGTTACCGGCGGATTGGAAATAAGTAGTTGAATAGTTACCAACTGTCTGAGAAAATACACTTGAATAAAATGTTCCGGCTCCCGTTGCTTGTGATGGCATTGTTACGGATTCACCAGCTCCTCCTAAATATGTTAATGGACCTGTTTTTACCGTTAATTTTGTAGCTCCGTTTGTATTATTAAATTTTATAGATGGAATGGCTGGGTCTAATACTATTTGTCCAGCAGTACCAACACCAGTTAGTTTAGATGAGTTACTGATTGACCACCCACCAATTGTTCCGGCGGTAGCGGTTACAGTACCTGTCATAGATGCATTATTAGCAAGCATATTACCAGATGTATCTACACTAAAATTAGAACCAATTGTAATACTACCACCGCTAATTGTGGCACCACTAAGATTACCACTAAATGTACCACTAGCACCGCTTATATCTCCTTTAAAAAATGCACTACCTGCCGCTGTTATTCTAAAGTTTTTAGCAGATATACCACCACCCGTTAAATCAATTGCCATTCCTTCCGCTGAGAAATCACTACCATTAGCAGGTCCACTATGATTACTTGATAGAATCGTACCCGTTCTAATTTTATTACCGGTAATAGTTGTAGTATTATTATTAACATCGGTTGCTGCTTGTCCTGGTTGTAATGAAGCTGCCGCTGCCGATGCCGCACTATTTGCAGTACTTTGTGCGGTTGCTGCATTACTCAATGCGCTTGATGCGTTACTTACAACAGTAGATGCTAATGTTGCACCAATTGTAACATCACCTCCAATTGATAAGGTACTACCATCCCACGTTATACCTTTAGTAGATGCATCTCCAATTGAAAATTTATATGCAGAACCATGATATCCCAAAAAGAATCCTGTTCCTGTATTATAATTAGTTTGTCCACCTTTAATATTACCACCACCATTTAACGTTATACCACCACCAGTAATTGTAGTTCCTGCAATCAACCCTGTTTGAGCTTGATTTTGTGGAGTTAGATTTGATACGTTACCCAAACCTACTTGAGTAGCAGTAGTATTTGCATTAAGAGTATCCGATAAATTATAATTAGTTCCACCTACTGTAATTTGTCCTGCGAATGTTCCTCCTGCTGCAGATAGAGTTCCTTTAAATACTGCATCTCCATTTGAATCTACATAGAAAGTTTTTGTAGCAATTCTACCATTATCTAAATCTATAATACTACCAGCCGTTGTATATGGACTACCTGCCGAATAGTTTGTTGATGTTATTTTACCGGTTGATATATTACTACCATTAATTAATGTAGTTCCTGCTACACCAAATGATAAAGCGTTTGAACCATCACTAACATTATTAGCTGCGGTGAATGATACCAATCCACTAAATCCTATTGCCTGAGTAGGAGTTCCGAAAGATGGAGTACCTGTACCACCTCCAGCGGTTGTTTCAACAACACTATAAGTTGAATACCAATATTTGTTAGTGTTGCCACTAGCATAAGTTGGTGCGCCCAATCCCCAATTTGCTGTTAATCCACTAAATGTACCCGTACTAAATGTATATGATGTTGCAGTTGGTGCAGATGGTGCGGATGTTGCAGCTACTTGATAGTGAATCATTCCCGTTGCGGTACGTTTACCATCTGCTCCAGAGTTTCCAGGGTCACCCTGTGCACCTGCTATTGCTTTTGATATTGTAAATCTAATAGTTGAAGTTCCCGATGTACCTTCAGAATCCACATATGCAATTGTTACAACGCCCGTATTATCTGTTGATGATATTGCGGTAACATCTATCGTTGATGTAGATGGTGTTGTACTTCCTACCGTTACTCCCGTTACATTTGTGATTTTAAATTGAGATGTACTTAGTGTTCCCTGATTATATGTTAAAGCAGAAGAACCTTCAAATGCAGTTAGTACCGGGTCCACAATTGTACCAGTTAATGTTCCAGCACTATTTGCAGCAACTGTTTGTGAAGATGGAGTAATTGCAAATGTGATTGTAGGCGGTGCTTTTTTAACTTTAGATAATGTTATTGTATCGGTTAAAGTTCTACTACTTCCTTCGGAATCGGTAACTGTAGCAGAAATAGTTACAATTGTAGAATTCGTACCATCTGCTAAAGTTTTGCCATTTAATGTTACTAAGCCACTTGCAGCTGTTGTTGATATACTTGCGATATCAGAAGATGTTGCGGTTAATGATGTTATTGTTAAATTGGTAGTAGAACCATTATATGTTTGTGAAACAGTTACAGTTGAATTTGAAAAAGCATCAATTTGTGTTCCAGTTGATTTAGCTGAAACCGATTGTGCTTTATTTGTTGTTGATATAGATAATACTGGTGCTGCTTTTTTAACTTTTGTTAAAGAAACGTTACCAAATACTTGTCTACTTATTCCTTCCGAATCGGTAACCGAACCCGTAATAGATAATTCAACAGAATCTGTTGCAGTTGCCAATGTTGGATAAGATAAATTAGTAGTAGTTTTAGTTATGCCAGGAAAAGCAGAACTACTATTAATAGTTGGGGCAGATGATAATGTTAGATTACTATTAGTTCCATTATATTGCTCTTTTACGCTTAATGTAGAATCGCTAAATGATGTTACTTGCTCACCTGTTGATTTGGCATCAGTAGATTGATTATTATTTCCAATTACAAACGTTAATACAGGAGCTGCTTTTTTATTCTTTGTATATGTTGCCGTTTTTGTAACAGACGTTGTATCACCGGCGCCATCCTTATAACTTATTGTTATATCCAATGAACCAGAATCGGCTGATAAATTTGTTATACCATATCCGTTTATAGATGGATTTGATGAATTTGGTGTACACCCCGTACCACTTAGACTTGTTATAGCGAATGTATTATTTGCTCTACTACTATCATTATCATCATCAAATGTAATTGTTTCATTACCAACCTTTACGTTTACCGAACCAGATGTTAATATGAATGACCCACTTGCTACAAATCCATTCGAAAGAGCAGGAAGTGATGCGTTATCATTTGTAAGTGTTACAGATAAACCATCTAATATTTTTACAGGAGTTATTTTAATTGCATCGGAAAATTCATTTCCAAATTGGTCAGAGCCGGAAATAAAATAACTTCTTTCACCGATTGAATATGAGTATGTTGAACCAGCCAATGTAAATGTATCCACACCATTTGTTGCGTTTGTAGATACAAAAGTTAATGGTGGCGTACCACTTCCGGAATTTACAGTTAATGGTGTTGTAGCTGATGCTAAATTTTTACGTTTAGCTTCTATTGTAATAACTTGTCCCGTTGGATTGAGTGACAAATCGGTTGCTTTATATATAAACTGATTTGCGTTTGATGTTACAAAAACACCAGGTGCATTATCACCATCTTCAAATCTATAAATTGTTTCATATTCTTCAAACCCCTCACACGATGCGGTGTATGTAATTGAACCTACTATTACACTACTAACACTTCCACTAAATTTAGCAATACTTAATAATGCACCGGAATCACTAACGTTGGTAAGTGCTCCTGGATATTCTCCAGCGTATGATGATGGAACGATATAGTTTCCATCTTTATCAAATGATGCACTCGAATATGTAATTGAGCCTGTATAATTAGTTTTTGTTGTTTTAAATTTAACAAATTGTGATGGTGGATTACCTACCGAACCTGATGAAAATCTAAATGCGGTTCTATCTGATTCAAATGTTAATAACTTTGTAATTGCATTTGAACCACCTGTAAAATTTGCACTACCAGTTACCGAAACAGGAACGTAGTTATTATTTACATCATAAAATTCAAATTTGAAATTAAAATCTTCATTTCCTACAACAGTTGGCATTGTTGTTACAAACGAAACTTCATCTGGCGAAAACGCTGTATCTTCTGATAATTTTAAACTTATATTACCAACGTGCCATTCACCTCGTGATTGTGAAAAATATAAAGATGCGCTTGCAAAATTGGAATCTAATTTAAATGGAATAGTTGTATCTAATAAATTTTTTGTTGGGGAAATACCACTTAATGTGCCAATTAAAATATCACCACCATCAGAACCACTAACATATATTCCCAAATTGCTATCGGTTGATGCTGAATAAAAAGCATCTAAATTAAGTTCGTATGTATTTGCTGAATTTAATTCTAATGATGAACTATATCTAAAATAACCACTACCACTTAATTTCAATCCACTTTCAACTCTACTTGATGTTAATTCAGTTCCTAAAGAACCGGATATCCAATAATTTTTTAAAGTTTCTGATGTGAAAATACCTGTATTTCCAACAACACTACCCGATAAATTATATGTAGTAAGTAATTCTTTTGATTCCACCAATATATCCTGAATCATATCATAATCGGATATATCGCCCAAAGATGTTCTAAATACTTTTATTCTTTTTACATCTCCTGCAAATGTTTCTAAATTTGAAATTTTTATATTTGCAAAAGATTGATTTATACCACTATTTATTTTTAAACCTGTATTAGAATCTATTCTATAAATTGGAGAAATTAATTCGGTTATTGTAGCGGTAGGTCTACGATAAAAACGAATTTTTGTTGTATTGGCTAATGTTGGGTTTACATTTATTGTTTTTTGCCACTTTACATTATAAGTTCCTTGCCAATCAATTGGTATAGGAGTTAATAATCCATTATCATCATAATATGAACTTAATTCACCTAATATTGTTATTGTACATGGACCATAAGCAGTATCATTTGGATACACATAAACTGCTACAACTTTGGAAACACCCTCAAAATATTCGTTTGTAAATTGTTCACCATTGATTGTAGTTACTAAATTACCTTCACCTGGTTCGTGATATATAACATTCCCCGCTGCATCTTTTATTTCTATTTTAATCAAAGTATCCGGCACCAATTCACCAGAGCCTGCTATTAAAAATGCGTTTTTACCGCCGGTAAATGTATCGGGTAATTCTGTAATATTAAAATAGGTACTTGTAGGATTTGTATCTCTAACAAATGTGTTATACCTTTCTAAATTTTCAGCGAATAGAGTTTTTTGGATTACAGCCATTATTTAAAATATCTTTTCTATAAATATTCACAAAAAAATATTATGTTCATATTTATATAAAGAAAACTATAAGATTCTATATAAAACTAAAGAAAACTAAAGTTATGAAATACGCTATGTTGCAAATAAAAAAAGAAACCCACGAACTTCTCAAACAATATTGTGAAGAACATGGGTTTAAGATGGGAAGTTTAGTTGAAAATTTAATTAAGAAACACGTTGGTGTTACTAAACCTCAAGCGGGTGTGTTAAGAGCTGATAAGGTTAAAAATCAATCTTACTAAACCCATCTATCTTTTTTATCTCTATCAATCCATCTACGATATCTCTCATTTGTTCTAAGTGAGAAATCATCCAAATGAAATCAAATTGAGTTTTTAAATATTGCATCATCATAAATAATGATGATAAGTTATTAGCATCTAATGTACCAAATCCCTCATCTATTACTAAGAAGTTAGGACGTGGTAGGTTGCATATGTTAATCAGAGCTACTCTAATAGCCAAACCACTTACGAACTTCTCCATACCACTACACATTTCTAATGGCCATTCTTGGTCCTCATAAACAATCTTTGCATTAATAGATTTACCATCGATATCCATTACGATACTAAAATCTACAACCTGCGCAAGTATATTATTGATTTCATTTTCAATAACAGGCATTGCTTTCGAAATAAGTTCGTATGGTACACCATCTCTCTTTACAGAATCGATATAATAGGTGTATAGGCGACTCTTTTCTTCTAAATCCTTAACTTCATCCATCTTATCCTTTACATTGTCTATAAACGATTGTATTTGAGTAATAGAGCTATTCAAATCAGATATTTGTTTGTTAAGCGTTTTTACTTCCGATTCTATTTCGCTCTTTGTTCTATTTAGTCCATCGATAACCGATTCTATTTGTTTATTACGTTTAATAGTATCTTCATTATCGTGGTATCTTTGAATATCTGCGTTTACTTGCTCCAATTGAGTATCGTATAATTGTTTTTGGGTTTCAAATCCATTCAATTCTGCGATTGTTTTTTCTTTGATTACAATTGCTTTTTGATACTTAGATTTTAACTCAACTAAAGAATCCCATTGTTCTTCCACATCTGCAATATAAGATGCCTGTTGAATTAAAGATTGATGTTTGTTACCTAATTCGGTTAACTTATCTTCTTGCTCTTCAACTTTAGATTTTGTTTCTAACGCATCTTTTACGAATACGTTGTTCATACAAAACTTACAATTTGGGTCATATTCGTGTTGTTCCAAATGTGAAAGTTTTTCTCTATTAGATTCTAAGGATTGTTCTAATAACTGAATTTGATGTTCGGTTTCATTTATCTCACTTTTATATTCATCCCATTCCTTCTTAGCATCTTCGATTGGTTTACCATTAATAGTTTTGTGTTCTTCAATCGATTGTGATATTTCAGAAATACTTTGAGTATATTCATCTAATTTTGCTTTCTTACTTTTTTCTTCAGAAAGAACGTGTAGAATATCAAATCCAATTTGATTCTTTTTCTTTTCTAGCTTCTCTAAATCTAAATTTGCATCTACTGGCACTAACTCTTTTGTTAATCCCAATATTCTATTAGATAAATCTTCTACATCATTTGTTTTTGTTTCTAATTCCTTTTCCTTTGCTCTTAGTTCCGATTTCTTTGTTTGCTTTTCTAAACCTTTTTCAGCCAACTCTGTCGTAAAGTCGGTTTTCTTAAAATTTTTGATAAGTACTGCAACTTCCTTTATATCTTCACTTGCCGTTTCATATAATTTATCGAATATATCCAATCCCATAAATTGTGCTAACAAATCCTTTCTCTCCGATTGTGATTTATCAATGAATAAAGCATTGTTACCTTGTAGAGATAAAGCAGTTAGGACGAAATCTTCGTACTTACCAACGTATTGTTCAATTACTACATTTGTATCCCTTCTCTCCGTTCCATTTAAAGATGTGATTGTACCTCCCTCATCTTTCCAAAATTGTACATCCACTTTAACGTTCTTTCCTTTGTTGATTGTTTTAGCAGTTCTACTAATATGGAAATCCATTCCATTAACTTGGAAATGTAGGTGGCATTCGAAATCCTTTTTACGATTGTTCATAATGTGAGTAGCCTTAAATGCTCTACTACACTTATCGAACAGGCAGAAGGAGATTGCATCAAATAGGGATGATTTACCACTAGCGTTTGGTGCGAATAATCCCATCAATCCTCCTACTTTGGCGAAATCGATTTTGTTGTTTTCACCATAAGAGAACATATTACTGAATGTAAACTTTATAGGCTTCCAATGTATGTTTCTATGTACTTCTTCTTGCGTTATTCTGCTATTGATATCTCTATTGATTGCTTCTAGTCCATCTAAGTCCGCAGTAGTTGTAAATGGCATCATTCTTTGAACATAATCCTTTATCAATGTATTTTGATAGTTGATATCGGATATATCTTCAAAATCTAATTTATTTAATCTATTACCTGTTTTTTGTTTATTGAATGAATCGGTTCTAATAATTGTGAAATCATCAACACCATATCTCATTTTAATTT
>JACCDT010314773.1_pt1 | contig 10338 bp, 9 predicted proteins | sample 7446291 | NCBI WGS metagenome assembly JACCDT01 (sample SAMN15323446, study PRJNA562643) | freshwater metagenome | isolation source: river surface water | place: USA:Blue River Watershed | collected 2017-08-17 | reverse complement strand
GTCCGATGTCGTTTCTGGCCAATTTGACGACGAAGAGGCTGCTGAAACGCTGGCCATCGACCTCGGCAAACGTGTCTTGGCGCCGCAAACCGACTCACCCAAGCTGCACAAAGTCTTGGCTCAAGCGGGCATGGGTTCGCGTTTGGAGATGGAAAAGCTCATCGCCGAAGGGCGTATTTCGGTGAACAACGAACCGGCCCACGTGGGTCAGCGGGTGCAATACGGTGACCAAATCAAGGTCAACGGCAAGCCCATTCACATTCGCATTGATCCTCCGCCACCCCGCGTGATCGCTTACCACAAGCCTGCAGGCGAGATCGTTAGCCACGACGACCCGCAAAATCGACCTTCGGTTTTCCGCAAATTGCCTCGCCTGCAAAACGGCAAATGGCAATCGGTCGGGCGGCTCGACCTGAACACCGAGGGTTTGCTCCTGTTCACCAGCTCAGGTGAACTGGCCAACCAGCTGATGCACCCCCGTTATGGCCTTGAGCGCGAGTATGCCGTTCGGGTTTTGGGGGCGCTCAGCAAAGAAGAAAAACAGAAATTGCTCGATGGCGTCATGCTGGAAGACGGCATGGCGCAGTTTGGCTCTATTGAGGACGGCGGCGGGGAAGGCTCCAACTGCTGGTACCGCGTGACCATTTCAGAAGGGCGTAACCGTGAGGTGCGCCGCATGATGGAGTCGGTTGGGCACGCCGTGAGCCGTCTGATTCGCATCCGTTACGGGGCCATGGTGCTGCCGCACGGCTTGCGCCGCGGTGCTTGGCTAGAACTGGACGAGTCTGATATTCGCGCCTTGATGCGGGCCGCAGGCACTTTGGACCGTGCCCGCACCGCTGTGCCGCGCCCTGTGTCACGCACCGATCGCAACGACCGCCGACCTCGTACAGGGGGACAAGGCCGAACGGGGACGGCGGTTCCGCGTGCCAAACCGGCAGCCAAGCCCAACCAAGCGCCCGGCGGCAACGGGCTGAATGCAAAAGCAGAAAAGTCAGAAGCCAAGTACATTGGCGCTGAAAGTTTCAACCGCCTGAAAAATGCACCCGCAGGTTCAGGCCGAGGTGGGCGCGGCGGTGGCGGTCGTAGCCGCTGATTTTGGCGGTTTCTGTGGGGGCATGTGCCGCCACACTGCCTCTGGGGGCCTTTGCTCGGGTTAGAATCACGGGCTTTGCCACATGGCAAAAATGCTTCAAAAACACTTTAGTTACAGGAATTACCATGGCCATCGAACGCACACTCTCCATCATCAAGCCTGACGCCGTCGCCAAGAACGTCATTGGTCAAATCTACGCACGTTTTGAAGCTGCTGGCTTGAAAGTTGTGGCTGCCAAGATGACCCACTTGTCGCGCGGTGAAGCCGAAGCTTTCTACGCTGTGCACAAAGCCCGTCCTTTCTTCAAAGACTTGGTCGATTTCATGATTTCTGGCCCGGTCATGATCCAAGCCTTGGAAGGCGAAAACGCCATCGCCAAAAACCGCGACCTGATGGGCGCAACCGATCCCAAGAAAGCCGACGCCGGCACCATCCGTGCTGATTTCGCTGACAGCATCGATGCCAACGCGGTGCACGGTTCTGACGCTCCTGAAACTGCTGCCGCTGAAGTCGCTTTCTTCTTCGCTGGCATGAACGTTTACTCACGCTGATCGCGTCGCGGCTCTAGCGCGACCACGCCCCCATGACGGCCAACCTTCTTGAATTTGATCTGGATGGTTTGGCCGTTTTTTGTGAGGGTCTGGGCGAAAAGCGTTTTCGAGCCACCCAGCTGTTCCGCTGGATTCACCAGCGGGGCGCTTCCAACTTCGATTTGATGAGCGATTTGGCCAAGTCTTTGCGCCAAAAGCTCCAGTCTCACGCGCACGTCTCGGCCTTGCCCGTGATCTCCCAGCACATCTCGGGTGACGGCACCATCAAGTGGCTGTTTGATGTCGGCGATGGCAATGCCATCGAGTCGGTCTTTATTCCCGAGGACGATCGGGGCACCTTGTGCATTTCCTCTCAAGCCGGATGCGCCGTCGGATGCCGTTTTTGCTCCACCGGTCACCAAGGTTTCAGCCGCAACCTGAGCACCGGTGAAATCCTGTCCCAACTCTGGTTCGCCGAGCATTTTCTGCGCCGACACCTCAAAACCGAAGACCGCGTCATCTCCAATGTGGTGATGATGGGCATGGGCGAGCCTTTGCAAAATTATTCGGCATTGGTGCCCGCTTTGAAGGCCATGCTCGATGACCACGGCTATGGTCTTTCGCGTCGTCGGGTGACGGTGTCCACATCCGGCGTGGTGCCCATGATCGAGCGGCTTTCCGCCGATTGCCCAGTGGCGTTGGCGGTGTCCCTGCACGCCCCCAACGATGCTTTGCGTGACAACTTGGTGCCTCTCAACCGCAAGTACCCCTTAGTTGAATTGATGCAGGCCTGCATAGGGTATTTGGCGCATGCCCCGCGCGATTTCATCACCTTTGAATATTGCATGCTCGAGGGGGTCAATGACCAGCCTGAACATGCCAGTCAACTGATTGACCTGGTGCAAAAATACGCCCGACAAGGTCTGCGGTGTAAATTCAACCTGATTCCCTTCAACCCATTTCCTGCATCAGGCTTGCTGCGTTCGTCGCAGGCCCGTGTTCAGTCTTTTGCCAAGCAATTGCAAGATGCCGGTTTGGTCACAACGGTGCGTAAAACCCGGGGAGATGACATTGATGCTGCCTGCGGACAACTGGCCGGTGATGTGAAAGATCGGACGCAAGTCCAACACCGCATGGCGCAGCAGCGCACCATTCCCCTCGTGCCTGTGGCGTCTTTTCAAACTTTGGAGTCTGGTGATGTCTGAATCTGAAAACGCTGTCGATAACTCAGCTGCAGCGGCACCAGCGGCACCAGCTGCATCATTGCCAGTGCCACCTGTGACTGCAGGTGCTTTGCTCAAGGCCGCTAGGCAAGCGGCGGGCGTGCACATGGCGGTCTTGTCGGTGAACCTCAAGGTTCCTGTGCGGCAACTGGAAGCCTTGGAGGCGAACCATTTTCCGGCTGGCCAGAGCCCCGTTTTTGCCCGCGCATTGGTCTGCAGCGTGTGCCGCCAATTGCGCACAGATCCCGCTCCGATTTTGGCTTTGATGCCCTTAACGTCGAACTATCTCGAGCCGCATGGTGCGGTTCGTTATGCCAACACCCCACCTGCTAATTTGGGGCGCATTGACGAGTCTTCCGCCGCTTGGCCGTTCAAGACGATCGGTGCTTCGCTGGGCTTGCTCCTTTTGATCGTGGCGCTGGTTTGGATGCCGAATATCGAGCAATGGACTTGGTTGCAACCTGTGTTGGCCAAATTCAGTGCCACTGGTTCAACGGCCGCCGATGGCACTGCATCTGGGGCTTCTGCGGATTCCGCCACCCTTGTCGCATCGCCAGCGACCGAACAGACCCCGCTGGGTGCGGTCTTGGCGACACCTCTGCAAGCAGCGACTCCATCAGCGGTGGGCGGTGTGGCAAAAAATGCTGCTGCGTTACCTTCTGAATTGGCTTTGACGGCCCTGGGCGACAGCTGGGTTGAAGTCCGCGATATCAAAAATCAAGTGCTCTGGACCGGTGTCGTGAAAGCCGGCGATACCCAACGAGTGCCCATTGTTCAATCCGCCACGGTGACCATTGGGCGTGCAGAATCGATTCAAGCGGTTTACAAAGGTTTGCCAGTGGATCTTCGTCTGCACACCAAAGAAAATGTGGCACGTTTTGAGGTGAACCCATGAGTGATTCCTCTCCTATTGCAATTGCACTGCCTGTTCAGCGCAAAAGTCGTCAGTCCAAAGTGGTTTGGGGCTCCCGCGTGGTCACGGTCGGCGGCGGCGCCCCGGTGCGTGTGCAGTCCATGACGAACACCGACACCGTGGATGTGATCGGCACCGCCATTCAAGTCAAAGAGCTCGCGCTGGCGGGCTCAGAGATGGTGCGCATCACCGTCAACACGCCTGAAGCGGCCGCGGCGGTGCCTCACATCCGAGATCAACTCGACAAGATGGGCATTGATGTGCCCTTGATCGGTGACTTTCATTACAACGGGCACCGACTCCTGACCGATTACCCCGCGTGTGCCGAAGCGCTTTCCAAATACCGCATCAACCCCGGCAACGTGGGCAAAGGCGACAAGCGCGATGTGCAGTTTGGTCAAATGATCGAAGCGGCCATGCGTTACAACAAAGCCATTCGCATCGGCGTCAACTGGGGCAGTTTGGACCAAGAGTTGTTGGCCGAATTGATGGACGCCAACAGCTTGCGAGCACAGCCTTGGGAATCGCGGCAAGTGATGTACGAGGCGCTGATTTCCTCGGCGATTTCCTCGGCCCAGCGTGCTGAAGCCATGGGCCTGGATGGCGCGCAAATCGCGCTGTCTTGCAAAGTCTCGGGTGTGCAAGATTTGATCTCGGTTTACCGCGAGTTAGCTCGCCGCACCGATTACGCCTTGCATTTGGGCTTGACTGAAGCAGGCATGGGGACCAAAGGCACAGTGGCCTCGGCAACGGCGTTGTCCATTCTTTTGCAAGAGGGCATTGGTGACACCATTCGGGTCTCGCTCACACCCCAACCGGGCGAGCCCCGCACGCAAGAAGTGGTGATTGCCTCGGAGATTTTGCAGTCCTTGGGTCTGCGTATTTTTGTGCCCAGTGTCACCGCTTGCCCAGGTTGCGGTCGCACCACCAGCAGCACGTTCCAAGAGTTGGCCAAACAGATTGACGACTTCCTGCGCGCGCAAATGCCCGTTTGGCGAGCACGTTATCCAGGGGTCGAAAAACTCAAAGTGGCCGTGATGGGTTGCATTGTGAATGGCCCCGGTGAAAGCAAGCACGCCGACATCGGCATCAGTTTGCCGGGCACCGGTGAGGCACCGGCGGCGCCCGTTTTCATTGACGGAGAAAAACGCCTGACTTTGCGCGGCGAGGGCATTGCGCACGAGTTCCAGGCCTTGGTTGAAAACTACATTGAGAACCGTTTTGGTTCTAAAGTTGCTGAGAAAACATGAGCGAGTCGCTGAAAGAAAACACCCCCAAAACCAGTAAGTCGCAAAAACTGGTGGGCGTCAAAGGCATGAACGACATCTTGCCGCCCCATTCGGCGCGTTGGGAGTGGTTGGAAGGCCAGGTTCGCAGCTTGATGTCGCGCTATGCCTACCGCAATGTGCGCTTGCCCATTGTGGAACCCACCGCTTTGTTTGTGCGGGGTTTGGGCGAAGTGACCGACATTGTCGAAAAGGAAATGTATTCCTTTGAAGACCGTTTGAATGGCGAGCAACTGACCTTGCGCCCAGAAGGCACCGCCGGCTTGGTGCGCTCTGTGGTTGAGCACAACCTGTTGTACGAAGGCGGCAAACGCCTTTACTACATGGGCCCGATGTTTCGGCACGAGCGGCCTCAACGCGGCCGTTACCGCCAGTTTCATCAAATTGGTGCCGAAGTTTTGGGCTTTGGCGGACCTGAAGTCGATGCCGAATTGATTTTGCTGGCGCACAATTTGTGGCAAGAATTGGGGCTCGAAGAGGTCCGGTTGGAGCTCAACAGCTTGGGTCAACCCGCCGAACGCCAAGCCCACCGCGCGGCACTGATTGCCCACTTAGAACAACACATCGATGTGTTGGATGAGGAAGCAAAACGCCGCTTGCACAGCAACCCGCTGCGCATTTTGGACACCAAGAACCCCGCCATGCAGGGTGTGGTCGAGTCAGCACCCCGCTTGCTCGATTTCTTGGGCGAAGCTTCATTGGCGCATTTCAATGCCGTCAAAGCCATTTTGGATGCCAATGGCATTGCCTACAGCATCAACCCCCGGTTGGTTCGGGGCATGGACTACTACAACCTCACGGTATTCGAGTTCATCACCACGCGACTGGGCTCGCAAGGCACCATTTGCGGTGGTGGTCGATACGATTATTTGATCGAGCAGGTGGGCGGCAAACCTGCACCCGCGGTGGGCTGGGCCTTGGGGGTAGAGCGTGTGCTGGAGCTGATCCAAGAGCAGGGCGAACCGTTGCCTGATTTGGCGCCCGATGTCTATGCCATCGTGCCTGAAACTTCAGCTTTGCCTGTCGCCATCCAGCTCTTGCAGTCTTTGCGGGCTCTGGGTGTCTCGGCCCAGATGCATGCCGGGACCGGCGAGGGCATGGGCAGTATGAAATCTCAGTTCAAAAAGGCCGATGGCTCGGGCGCTCGGTTTGCGCTGGTTTTTGGCGCTGAGGAATTGGCTCAAGGCCGGGTGGCCATCAAATCGCTGAGGGACGGCGAGGGCGCACAACGCACCGAGTCGCTGGCCACCGTTTCAGAATGGGCCCACAGCCTACAATCCACGCTTTGACGCGACTAACGCAGTAACACCACCATGGCTAAAGCACTTGACCTCGAAGAACAAGAACAACTTGACCAGATCAAACACTTCTGGAACAAATGGGGCAACCTGATTTCTTGGCTGCTGATTGCGGTCTTGGGCAGTTACGCCGCTTGGAATGGCTACCAATATTGGGAGCGCACGCAAGCCGCCAAAGCGGCTTCTCTTTTTGACGAAGTGGAACGCGCTGTTTCTTCCGGCGATATCGCCCGTGTAGAACGCAGTTTTGCGGACATGAAAGATAAATTTGGCGGCACTCAATTTGCCCAGCAATCGGCCTTGCTGGCAGCCAGATCGTTGCAAGCCCAAGGCAAACCTGAGGCGGCTCGCGACGCTTTGGCTTGGGTTGCCAACGGCGCGTCGGACAAAGCCTACCGGGATATTGCCCGTATGCGCTTGGCCGCCATGCATTTGGACGCCAAATCCTATGACGAGGCTTTGAAGCAGTTGACGGCCGAGTTCACCCCCGCCATGGTGGGTTTGGCGGCCGATGTGCGCGGCGACGTCTTGCAGGCCAAAGGCCAAAAGGCAGAAGCCATTGCCGCCTATAGTGAAGCATGGAAGAAACTGTCTGAAACCCCCGACTACCAGCGTTTGGTGCAAGCCAAGCTCAATGCTTTGGGTGTTGAGCCTGAAGCTGCTGGCGTGACGGAGGCGACCAAGTGATGCTCGATTTAACTCGCAAGGGCACTCGAGGCGTGATGTTGGGCGTCTTGTCGGGCGTTTTGGCGCTCGCACTTGGGGCTTGCTCCAGTTCGCCCAACAAACCCCAACCAGCCGCTTTGCCCAGCGTGACAGGGCAAATGTCGGTCACCAAACTCTGGACCAGCAACATTGGTGCGGTGACCACGCCCTTGTTTGCATCGGTGCATGGCGAACACGTGGCGGTCGCTTCAACGCAAGGCCAAGTGGCCTTGATCCATGCCAGCACGGGCCAAGATGTTTGGCGCATCAAATTGAACTCGCCGATTCAAGCGGGCGTCAGTGGCGACGGCAAACGGTTCGCAGTCATCACGCAAAACAACGACGTGGTCGCCATTGAGGCAGGTCAGGTGCTGTGGCGCTACCGCTTGGCGGCCTCCTCAAACACGGCCCCCTTGGTTGCTGGGGCGCGCGTTTTTGTGCTGACGGCTGACCGAACCGTCACGGCACTTGATGGCGCCACGGGCCAGAAACTCTGGTCGCAGCAGCGCAACAGCGAGCCCTTGGTGTTGCAACAATCTGGCATGTTGCTGCCTTTTGGCGACACCCTGTTGGTTGGTTTTGGCGGACGTTTGGCTTCGCTGAACCCCAACACCGGGGCCATTCGTTGGGAGACGCTGGTGAGCTCATCTCGCGGCACCAATGAAGTCGAGCGCTTGGTGGACTTGGTGGGTGGGGCCAGCCGGCTGGGACAAACCATTTGTGTGCGGTCATTTCAGTCTGCCGTGGCTTGCCTAGATGGCCAACGCGGAAACCTGTTGTGGACCCGATCTGCACAGGGCTCTGAAGGCCTCGATGGCGATGAAAAATGGGTTTATGGCACCGAAGCCGACAGTAAAGTGGTGGCTTGGCAACGGCTTTCGGGCCAACCTCAGTGGACGCAAGACGCCTTGCGATTTAGAGGCTTAACGGCGCCATTGGTGATGGGCGCATCGCTGGTGCTGGGGGATGACTTTGGCTTCGTTCATTTTCTGTCGCAACAAGACGGTAAAGCCATTCAGCGCGTGAGCACGGACGGCAGCGCCATCACCGGTAAGCCTGTGGCCGTTGGCAAAAATTTGGTGGTGGTGACACGCACCGGCGCTGTTATCGGCTTTCAGCCCGAATGATCGATCGGAATATTTTTAAGTGAAACCTGTATTGGCCCTGGTGGGCCGCCCCAATGTGGGCAAATCAACGCTGTTCAACCGTCTCACCAAGAGCCGCGATGCCATCGTGGCCGATTTTGCGGGTCTGACCCGCGACCGCCACTACGGCAATGGCAAGCAAGGCCGGCAAGAATTCATTGTGATCGACACCGGCGGTTTTGAGCCAGATGCGAGCTCGGGCATTTACAAAGAAATGGCCAAGCAAACGCAGCAAGCGGTGGCAGAGGCCGATGTGGTGATTTTTGTGGTCGACGCACGAGGCGGCTTGTCAGCGCAAGACCACGACATTGCCAAGTATTTGCGCAAGATCGGCAAGCCTTGCTTGTTGGTGGCCAACAAGGCCGAGGGCATGTTGGAAGGCATTCAGCTGACCGAGTTTTACGAACTGGGGCTGGGTGAGGTCTTGGCGATTTCAGCAGCGCACGGGCAGGGCACTCGGGGTTTGGTGGAAGTGGCGCTTGAATCGCTCCATTTGCCGGACGAACCCGAAGAAACCGAAGACGATCCCAGCATCATCAAACTGGCGGTGGCAGGTCGTCCCAATGTCGGCAAATCCACCCTCATCAATACCTGGTTGGGTGAAGAGCGTTTGGTGGCTTTTGACATGCCCGGCACCACACGCGACGCGATTTCGGTGCCTTTTGAGCGCCAAGGTCAAAAATTCGAGCTGATCGACACGGCAGGCTTGCGCCGCAAAGGCAAGGTGTTTGAGGCCATCGAGAAATTCTCCGTGGTGAAGACATTGCAAGCCATCGAGTCGGCCAATGTGGTGCTGCTGTTGCTTGATGCAGAGCAGGGAGTGACCGACCAAGACGCCCACATCGCGGGCTATGCCCTTGAAAGTGGCCGGGCCATGGTGCTGGCGGTGAACAAATGGGATGCGGTGGATGAGTACCAACGTCAATTGGTTCAACGCTCCATCGAAAACCGGTTGCCGTTTTTGAGTTTTGCCAACATTCACTTCATTTCAGCCAAAAAGCGTCAAGGCTTGGGGCCTGTTTGGGCCTCTATCGTTCAGGCGCACAAGTCGGCCATGTGCAAGATGAGCACCCCCATCTTGACCCGTTTGCTGTTGGAGGCGGTGCAGTTTCAAAGCCCGCAAAGAGGGGGCATGTTCCGCCCCAAACTGCGCTACGCCCACCAAGGTGGCATGAACCCACCCGTCATCGTGATCCATGGCAACTCACTGGAACATGTCACCGACACTTACAAACGATTCCTTGAAGGGCGCTTCCGCAAAGCCTTCAATTTGTCGGGGACGCCTCTGCGTATCGAGATGAAAACCTCGACCAATCCTTACGCAGACAAAGAAGCCAGTTGAGATGTGAGGGCTTCGCTTAACGCCTGCCTTTCTGCTCTGACCCCTGTGGTAAGGTCACGGCTTCAAAACTTCTGAACACGGAGAATATCGTGAGCAACAAAGGTCAACTTTTGCAAGACCCGTTTTTGAACGCACTGCGTCGCGAGCACGTGCCGGTTTCTATCTACCTTGTGAACGGTATCAAACTGCAAGGCCAGATCGAGTCCTTTGATCAATATGTCGTGCTTTTGCGCAACACAGTCACCCAAATGGTTTACAAACACGCCATTTCGACCATCGTGCCCGGTCGCTCAGTGACCTTCAGCACACCCGAAACCGGCGAAATCACCGCTTAATTTTGGTGTTGCCCGACCGGCAGATGCGCTGCTCTGCCGGAGGCTTTTGATCTTGTCTGAATCCTCTTCCCACACCCCCGCGCCGACCTTGCTGGTCGGCGTTGACTTTGGCTTGCCGCATTTCGATGCGGACCTACAAGAGCTGGGTTTGCTGGCCGAATCGGGGGGTCTGAAACCCGTGGCCCGGTTGACCTGCAAACGCAAAGCCCCTGATCCAGCCTTGTTTGTGGGCAGTGGCAAAGCCGACGAGATCAAGGAACTGGCCCTGATGCACGGGGCGCTTGAGGTCTTGTTCGACCAGGCCCTCAGCCCAGCGCAGCAGCGCAATCTGGAGCGACACATCGGCTTGCCTGTGAACGACCGCACCTTGCTGATTCTGGAAATCTTTGGCCAACGCGCCCGCAGCCACGAAGGCAAGCTGGAAGTGGAGCTGGCACGCCAGCAGTACCTCAGCACCCGCCTGGT
>JACCDT010954198.1_pt1 | contig 10339 bp, 16 predicted proteins | sample 7446291 | NCBI WGS metagenome assembly JACCDT01 (sample SAMN15323446, study PRJNA562643) | freshwater metagenome | isolation source: river surface water | place: USA:Blue River Watershed | collected 2017-08-17 | reverse complement strand
TCCCCGCAGATTGGAAATCACAAATTGAAGAGTATAAAAAGAAAAAACAAAAACTCGCCGCCAAAAAAGAAGAACACAAGAAACTGCGTAAAATTAAAAAAGCCGAAAAACTCCTAAAAGAGGCTGGAAAGCTCTAATATGACAAAAGACCAATCAAAACGCCTACGTATAATTAAAGAGGCTGGTTTCTATATCCGCGAAGTTCTTTTCACAGAAACGCCGAAAGGTTGGAAGACTGGAGGTTTCCAATGCGGCGCAATCCTCTTGAGAAGACAAGCTGGCGATTGTAAATTCTCCTACCTATGACTCTCCCCAAAATCTACAAAAACATTCCCTACAACGAACGCTGGAAAGTTCGTGAAGAATATATCAAACTACAGAAAAACCTCTGTATTCACTGCCAAGAGCCAATTAATGGCTAACCCGCGTAGGAAGTTTTAGATTTGTGGATAAACATAAGACTCTTTCCTAAAAACTTCTTAGAACGGCCCGTTCACCTTCATCACGACCATGAATCTGGTTATACTATTGGAGTTGTACACTCAAGATGCAATGCTGTTCTTTGGCAATATTATGGAGAATGAACCCTCACCCCTCAATCACTAATAAAATCCCCAAATCTTGGAAACTCGCCCGAAAATACCTCAAACAGTTCGGCTTAACACGCGGCGAACAGAACCTAATTTTGGCCGCTCTGAAAATAAAGGATAAAATTAAATGACATTCATATCTTCGGCCAACTTAACAAAACGAGTACAATACCGCTTCCCCAAAAGCAAACGCCACCGCATTCGTAAAAAGTGGTTTAAGGACGCTAAAAACTGGCGAACCGTGCCAGACGATAAGATTTACCTTATGGGAAATAAGGCGATTTGCCACCCATTAACACTTAGAAAGCTAAATGAGACACTACCTACCAATAATTGCAACAATCTTGTACGCCCTTACGGCAATTGATTTTGCGCGAGTAAAAAACTGGCCAATGACTCTGATGTGGGCAAGTTATGCCGCAGCAAACGTAGGAATCGTGTGGTCGCAATGGGGTAAATAGTTGACAACCAACCTGAATACGCTAAATTGGCCGCATGAACAAAAAACTTCTAACTCTAATTGATTCACATGAATAGAAAAATCGCCAAAATAATTGAAATTGCCAGAATAATTCAGCCAAATGTCCAAAATGGCAAAAACTTCCATGTTTCCGCCGCCTTTAAAAAAAGGAAAATCATTGGTTTTGCATGGAACGACTATAGCGAACCAAACTTGGCGCACGTTTTTGGGGAATATCTTCCAACAAGAAATGGAGAAAATTATCAGGCTGGAAGGCATTCAGAAACACAGCTAATTAAAAAACTTGGGTTTTCAATGCATGACCTAACTATCGTAAACGTTAGAATTGATAAAAACGGCCAACCCATGATGGCTAAACCCTGCATTAATTGCCAGAAACAGCTTGACAAATTCGGCTACAAGCGTATCTATTATACGATTGCCGACAATGAATATGGAGTTATCCATAGCTAAAAGCACACTCTACACCATATCCGAATCAGAAGAAGGAATTATTTACTAACCCATGCCCAAAGACTATTCTTCAATATCAGGCTTATGTTTTGCTGCAAGCGGCTTTTACGCTGGCCCATTAGCATCTCCATCCATGTATCAAACGCCCTCCAAATGGCGAACCTGCTCTTACTGCAAAACACAAACAGAAGTCGGCAAAAATTGCTCAAGCTGTGGAGCGCCAGATGTTCGAGAACCAAAGAAATTTTAGTATGAAAAAACACAAACCAACTCCGCCACCGAAAAACAAAGACCATCTAATCAATTGCGCTGCCTTACTGGAAACGGGTTGCGGTCCACTTGGAAAAGAAAACGCTCAAAAGGGCTATAGCATGTGCATATTTCATCAAATTGACCCAACGCCAGAAAACATTTTGGCGGGATATTGTTCTTTTTACCGTTAGCCCATGAAAAAATTTTAACATGAACCCAACACCAGACAATCCCTCCGACATTAACTCATCTAAAACGGCAGAAAACGGCGAAAAAGCCTTCAAAAGATTTCGCTCAATTAGAAATCTGCGATTTTCTCCAACTAAACCAACAAAAGCCTACCTAATCTACCACCACGACTCCTACGACTACGACTCTCAAACCATTCCCCTAATGGTTTGCGAATCAAAAGAACGGGCCGAAGATGTTGTTGCGGAAATTTGTGTTTTCGGCGCAAGCTTGGGCCGAAGACTGTTTGACGAATATAGAGATGAAAACGGCCATCTTCTTCCGCCCAAGGGAATGTGGTGTAAAGTTGAGGATGCAATGGCTAAAATTGATCTACTGGAAGAGGTTTTGCGCCGAATCGCTTGCGATTTATCAGTCGGCGGATACAATTCTCCAACTGTTGATCCGCTCGCATTCTACGACAAAATCAGTTGGGGCATTGATGAGTTTGCCAAAAGTTATCATCAGTTGCAAGTCGATTTGGCCGCGAAAGCTAAAAAAGAAGTATTTGAGTCGCTAATGTTTGATTCGACAAAAGATGACTAAAAACAAAATAAAATGCGACTGCGGCGAACTCGCCAAAGATCATTACCAAGGAGTTGGCTGGTGCTCTAAAAACGGTTGCACATGGTATCATCCTAATACAAGGTATATTCGCCGCCAAAAGAAACAACATGCCAACCTGCCAAAACATTAACCGCTATCGCGCCGAAAAGTGGCACGAAAATCTTTCGCCCGAAAGTTGGGCGTGGATTAGCATTGGAGAGCCAGAAATCCCCGACTCTGTAATCAGCAACCGCATCTTAGACAAGTTGCCCAATCTCAAAATCAACTTTTGGGACACAACAGAAATCGTCCACGACGTTTTGGGAGATGCCTACTTTCCGCCGAGCGAAAAAGACGCGGCCAAAATAGTTGACTTCTTAGTCAAGAATCGTGGCAAAAACTTCCTAATAAATTGCCAAAAAGGAATATCAAGAAGCGGCGCAATCTGCAAGTTTTTAGAAGAAACCCTTGACTACCAGTGGATAAATGGTAAAGACAGGGCGCGGCCAAATTCTTTGTTGGTGGAATTGCTGAAACAAGAGTTTGATTGTTCTGAGGGGAATGGTTCAAGCAATCTTTGATTTCGGCGGAAAATAATAAACAATATGACTAACCTAATCAAACGCTCCCTAGCAACCGCCGTCAAGCTTCCATTTTCCATAGCATGGGACTGTATTAGTCTTGGGAATATGGGCGAAGGTTCATCCACCTCCCGAGTTTTGGCCGAACACAAGAAGAGAAAACAGGTTGACGAGGTTTTGGAATTGTTAGAGGATATTAGGAAACGTCTTTGAACCCGCCGATTCTCAAATTTAATAATACTTTTGGCCGCATGAGTGCTGGACGCAAAAACAATTCCCCAACCAAACATTGGAACACTCCACCAAAGATTTTGGCCGATTGTTATTGACTTTTATTTTGGGCCGCGTATTGTCTTTAACCTATGAATCAAATAAAATACTACGAATGCCAAACATATCGTCAAGAGCCAGATGTTTATAGCGGGGAAACTTGCGATAAGCAGAGGCCACGTTGGATGACTAGCTATCCGAAACATGGTGATGAAGAACACGGCGAAATTCTAGAATTAAAAATCGACGCTTGGAAATGCCCTCCAGGAACTCGAATCACTATTGAAATGCCAATCTGCCCAAAATGTGGCGATCCAGCCGATATTGTCCAACCAAAACGCCGCCAAAGAAAATGGCCGAATTGTGGATGCGGGTTTTCTTGGAGCAAATGGGTTGAGGAAGAATTCTCTTAACTATGAAAACAACCTTCTATTTTACCCAATACCTCACCGAAAGCGAACACTGTGTTGTAGAAAACATGATTCGCGAAGAATGCGCCGCTCGAAACATTGAGGTAATCTACTATCGGCCATTCAAAACTGGCCACATTCCCTGTTATAGAGAGTGCAAGCTAAATTGCCCGCCGAAGATTGGTCGTCAGATTTTAGAGAAACTAGACGTTAACGAGCAAAACTATTGGACTGATATTCCGTAGGAATGCCCTGCGGCGAGCACCCGCCTTGTAGAAAAACCGCCTAGAAAATGAGGGTCGGCCAATTTTTTGGGAATTTATTAGGGCTTTTTAAAAGAGCGGGGCAAAGTTTTTCAGAATACCCTACGAGGGTATGGGGGGGGTAGTATAGAGGAAGAGTAGAAGAAAGACGTATAGATAAACACTCCAAAGACTCTATAGACCATTGGTTTTCTCAAACTTGAGAATGATAATTGAAGTACCCCGTGGGTGTTCCGCCCTAAGAAATCCCCCTAAAAAATCGGGAAAAACGGGTAGGGCACCCCCCTAGTCCTTTCACCTAGTCCCGCCCCCGCTAGCTAGTCGGGGCCGTTCTTAGTCATTATCCTTGCACCATTTCATCGTTTTTATAGGGTGATCGTTCAAGGTGTCAAATCTCCTCCCTAGGTGCCACACCTACGCCGTGCTATAAGCGTACAAGGTGGCACCTACTAAAGAGACTAGTGAAACCTAGGGGCGAGGCATTCCCGCCCCTAGGTAAAGAGCTATCGGCTACGCCATCCGAGGAAAGCGAGCAAGAGCAACAAAGCGAGGGCTTCCATTTGGTTTATATAAGTTAAATGGTTTACTCGCCCCATGCCATGCCAAGGGCCTTCATCTCGGCGAGGCATTCACGGCGGGAGCTTTGCGAGGGCAGGCGGAAAGAATGCTCTCGCATGGAGTCGCGGCGCTTGTCCACCGTGGCAGCGTAAAGCGTGCTTTCTTCGCTTTCGTCGTCGTCGTCGCTTTCGTCGTCGTGAACGCTAACCGTTCCTCCGAAGGCGGAGAGGCGAGCATCGTGGGCGCGGATGGCATCGCGGGACGGCATGCGAAAGCCTCCGCTTGGCGTGCTGATAGTTTCAACGACTGGATCAAGCGTCACATCTTCGGCGAAATGACGTGTGACGGGGCAGAATTCGAGTTTTTCGGACTGGGTTTGCATAGGTGGTGCTGTGTTAATGTTTGGATGGATACGCTCTTGCGCTCCTTTGCTCGCCCCCCTGCGAGGGGCGAGCCGTAGGAACTCACTTAGCGGCTCGAATAATCAGCAATCATCTTGCGCCCCGCTTCAATGCTTTCGGGCAGCTTGTCAGAGAGAAGCATCTGGCGCGCCTCGCGTTTCTTCGTGTCCGCGCTGCCGTCTGGTGCGTTAGCTTCCAAGCTGGCGGAGTGCGTAAAATGCTCGGTTACTGCATTGTAAGCATCCGCTGCCGTTTGACCGTAACAGCCCCGCCCTTTGAGAAAGAGCGGCATCAGCGATTCATTGACCACGTTGTACGAGCGAGTAGAAAGCTTGCCTTTGCCTAGCAGGGAAGCAAAGAAAGCCTGAGCTTCTGTGAATGACAGCGCCTTGTCTGCCATCATAAGGTAGTCGTTCGCGCTGCCCTTGTGAACGGCCAGCGCCTCCGCCAGCGTATCGGGAAAGCGGGCGATAAACTCGCCAAGGGCTTTCGGCGTATGTTTGCACGCGCTCCCGCCTTCCATCAGATTCGCCGTCGCCGTGTTATAGCAAACAGTGCGAATTTCCGAAACGTTGGCGAAAACTGGCCAGCTTCCGTCAACGGAATTCAGCAAATTAATGTAACTGGCGACCTCATGGCCGTGCGCGTCCTTGAAGTCCGCTTCGGGCAAACGGCGGGAAAGCGTCATTCGCGAGCCGTCATAAAGCGTGGTCACGAATGACAGCCCATTGTCCATGCCAGCAGCAGCGAAGCATTGCGCCGCGAAGTCCAGGAATTCGCGATTGTCGAAAAGCTGATAGGAAGCTGGATCATAAGGGCGGCCCAAAAAGTGAAGCTTTCCCGCTTCGATGGGATGGACAATGCAGGGCGAGAAAACAGGCGAGGCATAAACGCCAAGCTCAGTTTTCACTGTATGCTCTCCGCGCATGATGTGAACGGCACGAAGTGCGCAGTTTTCCGTCGTGAGGTTTTCCGTCACGTTTTCGAGGCCATGCCAGCTAACAGGCTCGCTTGCGTCACGTTCAACGGTTTTCAAGGCTAGGTCAATTTCTCCGATTTTGTGCATAGTGTTAGTTTATGTTTAAGTGTTTGGTTTGGGTGCGTTATGCACTCCATGCCGCCCCCTCGTTTAAAGGGGCGGGAGTGGAAAGCACGTTAACGATTTGAGCCACGTTTGTTGAAATAGGCGATTGCCTCCTGCCATGTCTCACAATAGTCGCCATCTCCGTATCCTTTCTGTTCTTCATTGTAAGTATGAACCACGTACCCATTGCCCCAGCCACTGCTCACGCGGTCACGAATCACAACGCGGAGATGGGAATCGTCTGGATGCGTGCTGTAGAGTTTTGAGGCGAGCCAAGTTTCGTTCGTCATATAGTCTGGGGTTTAAGTGTTTGAATTCTGCCGACTCTCGCAACGTGCGAGAATAAACAGAATGAAAGACTCTAAAGTACAATCCTATCCTGCGGTCCGCGCTCATCGCCGCTGGCGAATCTTGGCGCTACTGTTAGCAGGTCAACGGGCCTTTCGCCCCCTCAGCAATACAGCGGGCCTCCCGCTTGCTTGTGACACCGTTATAATGCCGATTAATTCCAAGCCGTCAAGCGCGAGAGACAAAAAAACCATTTTCTTTTCCGCGCCAAAAACCATTTAAAAGAACGCACGCGCCCGCGTTAGCAGGCATCATGCCAAGTTTCAGCCCATTTAATAATTCGCAACATTGATTCTCAAAAATGCGAAATCGTCCTAACGTTTCGCGAGTGTCCATATAGCGGAAAAGGGGCGCGATGCGTTAAAACGCATTTAAACGCAAAAGAAAGGCTAATCATCTTTCCTATGGCGGAAATCCTAACGCGGAAACTAAAACCATTTAAAATTCCCTCATCATGGCAAACGAGGTGAACGCATGAACGCGGAAAACGAGGGAACGCATGGAGCCACGAAAAGCGGCCCTTTTCCGTGACATTCCAAACAAAGATTAATTGATTCCTCAAACTCTAAACGTGAGCGGCGGGCAATGTCCAAAATGCGTTTTGCCTCACGCGGAGAATAACCAAGGGCGCGAAGGGCGAGAAAAGAAAAGTTTTTCAAGTTCATAGCGGCCCAAGGTATAGCGGTTCTTTATTTGGCGCAATCTTTATTTGCAATTTTTTATCTCAAAATTTATTTAATTTATTTGAGCAACCAGCTATTTGCAGGGAAAAATTAAAACAATTTATTTGGCCAAAAACTATTTAAATTATCCACAGGATGCCCTGCGGCGAGCAAAAACCCCTAAGAAAAACCTCTAGGAGATAAACCCTAGAGGAAAAACTTTATACCCTCTATAAAATCAACCGAGAGGTTTCGCGTGCGGGGTTATAGGGGTTTCCCCTATGCCCTGCGGCGAGCAGTTTTATTTGATGAAAGTCTTATTTGCCAGAAATTCCACACGCGGCCAAAAACCGTTCGCGATCAAAATTCGGGTTATCACTTTCGGCCACCTGATAGAAAACACGGGCGGCAGCAATCTTTTCCTCCATATTTGGAATACAGGAAATAAGCTTGGCGGCGTGAATGAAATGCTTTTTGGTCATATTTTTGGGCGGTGAATTGGTTTCTCTAACGGTGATAAGATAGGCGAGGAAAAGAAGCGGCGCAAGGTTTATTTGTTGAATTCAAGGATTTCCCCGCCGTATGCTCTTTGATAGCTTTTTAGACTTTCTTTATTCGTGAATGCTGCCCATCCATTCGGTTCATCTTGAAAAAACAAGGTGTTTCCTTGGATTGCCAAAAATTTATTTTTATCTTTGGCGAGAACAGGGGGCTCGTTATTTGTTTTGAGCGAATAGGTTTTCATGGCTTTAAGATACACGCTTACCAGAAAAAGCGCAAGTTGTTTTTCTCATTTGTTCCAGCAATGGAATTCCGCCAGTAGAAAAGTAATAATGCAAACGATTTTCGCCAATCACACCGCCTTTCTCAATTTTGAGAATCCCGCGCTCAACGCCATAATCAAGCAGAGCGTCATTCTTCAACGTGGCAACAATCGGTTCATCAATCTCGCACCAGTAGGCGCGGAGAGCTTTCAATCGGCGTTTTAGGGCGGGCAGGTTTGCTTTCATGGGTGAAAATATCAGTTAATCATTAACCCGTCAACCTTTCTTTTTAAATACAATCCTAAAAGACAAGTAATCGGCTGCTTATTCGTATGATTCACCCAAAAATCACAAAACGCAAGCCACTTTTCTTTCGGCAAATTGTATTCGTCTTGAATAATCTTAAAGGTTTTATCTACGGCGCTACAGTCTAAAACCGTCATGTATGAATCTGGATGGCATGGCGTATTCCGAAAACCATTTAAAAAACAATGCCCATCTTGAAACAAATCAAGCAAAAGCAGCGAAAAATCCCCTTCAAAATCTTCAATTTGAGTTTTGTATTCCGTTTCCATGTTGGGAAGATAAACCAGTTATTTGCCCCTGTCAACAGCAGATTCAAGCAAGAGGCTTCAAAATGCTTTCCAAACTGCCAAAAATGGCGGGCTTGTAAAAGTTTCTTTCATTTTGTTCTACGGGTTTTCCCGATGCAATCCATTTCTCAAAGGTTTGCATGGAGCCGCCCTTTGCCACGTTTTCGGCGAATTCTTTTTGAATTTTGTTTCGGGCATCGCTCTCATTTTCAGCCAAAACAGCAATTGTGCAGCCATAGTCGGCATTATAATTTCTATAACCGTCCATCCAGCGCGAAAGGTTAGGCGCTGGCAGGTTTTTTTCCGTTACAAATTGAGAAAGGCGGGAATCATATTCGACGCGCTCGATTTTGTTTTCGGCCAATTTATTTAGGAGATTTTCGGGTGATTCATCGCGATTTTCCAAATCAAGTTTTTTGAGCAGTTTGAGGGCGTTTGAAATGTGGCTGATTGCATCCATACGCGCTTCAACGGTCACTGACATAGCGTACCATCCTTTGTTCGTGCTGTCAGACTGAAAACGAATCACGAAAAGCTCTTCCATGTCAAAAGAATTGAATTCCTTTCGCGCCAAAACTTGAAAAACCAAATGCTTGAAACCGTTGGAAGTTTCACTGGAAACGCGAAAGCCGAGCTTGGGAGAGGGGTTTTTGTTCATGCTAGGAGTATAAACCAGCTAAAAGGGCCGCGCAAGCTCTTTTTTGCGCCGAAAATAAAAAGACAAATTCGCTTGCCAAACCTCCATTCCTCACTTATCTTAAAACATGGAAGCGTGAAGGGAGCGCCAGCCCAATAATTCTAAGAGAACGCGCCCAAAAATAATTATAAAAACCATAATCACTTAGAATTAAGAGGCTGCTGGTTTTTCCAGTTCTCGGTTCTGGCACAAGATAGCGCAGGACTCTTGCGCTGTCAAGTTCTTTTTTGCCTTTTATTTTTTGATTTCTTTTTTCGCTGCGCTCATCGCTTTGAGGGCTTTTCGGACAGTAGTTTCCACGCCCTCGCGCAAAACTCCAATTCTATTTTCTGCCGAAAGACTCCAAACGTGATGGTCGGGGCGGACAGTGTTAATTGATTCGATGAATTTCATGGAGAGAGTATAAGCGAGTATTTTGGGCCGCGCAAGTCTTTTTGGCGGAAATTTTTTAGAAACTCAAACTATAAACGGCGCAATCTGTTTTTTCTGCTTTTCGAGCCGCTACCATCGGAGCGCAGTCTAAAGAGTTTTCGCCGCTCCAATTTTCTGCTTTATTTTTGGCCGCTGAAAAAGACGGGGCATTTTTCACAATCAAGTTTTTGCCGCCAAACCATGCGAAGTAGTAGTTTTTCATGAGGGTAAGGTAGAGAGTTAAAGGGGCAAGGTCAAATCATTTTTTGCGGAATTGTTTGAATTCGTTTGTTTCAATCAAGCCGCGCTTTTCTAGGCGGGAAATAACGCCTTTAGTTTGCTTATCGCTAGCGTATGCGTGCCAGCCATTTACCATACGAATGAATTCGAGAGCTTTCTTTTGAAGGGGGCCGAGTTTGTTCATACTGGTAAGATAGGCAGGTTAAGGGGAGAGTCAAGCTATTTCTCGCCCAAAAATGCACGAATTTTGTCGTAATTCCAATCAAAATTGCTAATCGGCTCCACTTCGCAATCAGGGAGAAACTTGGCGAAATGACTAGCAAGCATTTCATTTTCAACGATGGCGATTACATCGCCGCCTTGGAGAATAACGTGTTTTTCGTTCATGGGTAGTATTATACAGAGTTATTTGAGGGGCGCAATGGTTATTTTTACCTCACTCTTGCCTTATAATTCCAAAAAGCTTTTTCGGCCTTGTCAAGCTTATTTTTAGCTGCGGCCCTAACG
>JACCDT011607283.1_pt1 | contig 10343 bp, 8 predicted proteins | sample 7446291 | NCBI WGS metagenome assembly JACCDT01 (sample SAMN15323446, study PRJNA562643) | freshwater metagenome | isolation source: river surface water | place: USA:Blue River Watershed | collected 2017-08-17 | reverse complement strand
CCGGCATGATCATCGGCACCGCAGGCCACATCGACCACGGCAAGACCGCGCTGGTGCGCTCGCTGACCGGTGTCGATACCGACCGGCTGAAGGAAGAAAAGGAGCGCGGCATCACCATCGAGCTGGGTTTCGCCTACCAGCCCATTGATGAGCAGCAGCCTGATGGCCCGCGCGTCGGCTTCGTAGACATGCCGGGACACGAACGCTTCATCCATACGATGCTGGCCGGTGCGACCGGCATCGGACTGGCATTGCTGGTGGTCGCCGCCGACGACGGCGTGATGCCGCAGACACGCGAGCACCTGCAAATCCTGCAGCTGCTGCACCTGAAGCAAGGCGTGGTCGTCATCACCAAGGTCGATGCGGTGCCTGCCGGGCGCGTGGCCGAAGTCCGGCAGCAATTGCAGGCGCTGCTTGCAGGCACCTTCCTCGCAAGCGCGCCCGTGTTCGAATGCAGTGCCCACAGCGGGATCGGCATTGCCGAACTGCGGCAACACCTGCACGCTGCAGCTCGTGCCTGGCATGGCGCGCGTGCCGCTACAGCCAGCGCAGAGGAACGGCGCCATTTCCGGCTGGCCGTCGACCGCAGCTTTTCGATCGAAGGCCGCGGCACCATCGTCACCGGCACGGTCCACGATGGGACGGTCAGCGTCGGCGACACTTTGCAGATCCTGCCCTCCACACGCCATGGCAAGCCACTGACGGCGCGCGTGCGCGGACTGCACGCATTCAATCGCTTGGCTGAACATGGCCGCACCGGCGAGCGCGTCGCGCTCAACCTGGCCGGCATCGACCGTGGCGAGATCCATCGCGGGGACTGGGCCGTGGCCGAGACCGTCGGTCATCGCAGCGACCGGCTTGCTGTACAACTGGCGCTGCTGCCGGAAGCGAAACCTTTGAAACACTGGACGCCGGTGCACGTGCACAGCGGCGCCGCGCATGTGCTGGCGCGCGTTGCGCTGCTCGAGGGCGACGTGCTGCAGCCCGGCGAGACCATGCTGGCCGAACTGTCGCTGGAACACCCGCTGCACCTGTGCCATGGTGACCATGCGGTGCTGCGTGACGCATCGGCGCAAGCCACGATAGGTGGCTGCACCGTCATCGATGTCTTCCCGCCGCTGCGCGGCAAGCGCAGCGAAGAGCGCCTGAACCTGCTGCATGCGCTGTGCGACTTCAGTGGCCGCAGCGGCGGCAAGGCAGGCGAAGCCGGCGACCGCGACGCGCTGGCCGCCGTGCTGGCCAGCGAAGCACGCGGCGTGAACCTGTCCGAATTTGCGGCCAATCGCAACCTGAAGGCATCGGCGCTGCCGGCGCTGCTGGCGCAAATGGATGCCACGCAGCTGCGCACCGATGCCGGCCTGTATGCGTGCGCGCCTTTGCCCTGGCAAGCGATGCAGGACAAGGTGGTGGCCGAGCTGGCGCAATTCCACCAGCGCGAACCCGATATCGCCGGCGTCGAGCGCGAACGCCTGCGCCGCAAGGCGCTGCCAACGCTGGCGCCCGAACCGTTCGCGGCCTTGCTGCAATCACTGGTCGACGACGGCAGCGTGGTCGTGGCCCAGGGGCGCTTCATTGCGCTGCCGGGCCACAAGGTCGAGTTCTCCACCGCCGAACAGCTGAACTGGGAAAAGGTGGTGCCGCTGTTGACGGCCGAGCCTTTCCAGCCGCCGCGGGTGCGTCCGCTCGCTCAAGAGATCGGCATCGCCGAGGACGAGATGCGCCGGCTGATGGGCAAGTCGGCACGGCTGGGCCTGACTTATCGCGTCGCGCACGACCACTACTACCTGACGGCGGCCGTCAAAGAGCTGGCTACCCATGTGGCCGCGCTGATCGAGGCTGAAGGTGTCGCGAAGGCGGCGCCCTTCCGCGATCGCATTGCGACCGGCCGCAAGCTGGCGATCCAGATACTGGAGTTCTTCGACACGATCGGCTACACGCGCCGCATCCGCGAACACCACGTAATACGCCAGCAGGAGATGTGGCGATGAACGCGACGCAAATGAATTTGACCGTCTCGCATTTCGCTGCGAGACGGCTCGTGATGGTTCACTCGTATAATGTTGGTTTCCCCGAATGCGCGACGGGGATTTCAGATCACGGCTGCAAGGCTGACGATCAGCAGCGCATGGAAGAGCTTCGCTTCCCGGTGGAACGGCCGGACTTCAAATCCGGAAGAGGTTGCCAGCAATCTTTGGTGGGTTCGACTCCCACGCTCTTCCGCCACCCTTATTCTTCGTCCAGGTAATGAGCAGCAACGCGATCCCGACCGGGTTTTATCCGTTCGAAAGCGATGAAACGCTGTCGCTGGCGATTATTCCGCTATCGGTGCGTTACAAGCTCGATGTCTGCGAGGTGAAGTTGCACCTGCAGCAGTGGCAGAAGCTGCCGCTGGAAGACCGGCAAGCACTGGTGACCACGCCCTTTGCAAGAGAGGTGGACATCGATGCATGCTGCGCCCTGCTGCACAGCCTCGTCGATCGTCATTTTGGCGAAGCGGCAACCGCGCATCCGCTGTCAGGTGACGAGCCTTGGCTCAATGCGTCTCAGTGGCCACAGGCCGTGATTGACCAATGCGAGCGCGAGGCGCTCGCGCTACCGCCCGTTGAACGCTGGTCTGCGCTGGACGAAGCACACCGGCATGCCATATTTGTGCTCGGCAGGTCCCGGCACTCGCAGCGCGAATTTCGTGCGGCGCTACTGCTGCTCTGCTGCCGCTGAAATGCCGACCATCGGCCGGCAGGCGCACGACCTGATGGCCGCATACAACAGAACTCCTGTGTCGCTGATATAACGCCTGACAATTCCGTTGCGAGATCAACTGGACTCTTTGCCCAACGCTCCTCATCCTTCATCCTGACCGCATCGAAGCTGACGTGGAGCGGTGAATGGAAAGCGATGTTGGAAGCAGCTCCCTGCCCGACGAGGATGCTTTCCAATCCGATGACTATGACAGTCCGTGGAAGGAGGCGATCGAGCGCCATCTGCCGGATTTCCTGCAGTTCTTTTTCCCGACCGCGCATGCCCAGATCGACTGGACCCAGCCTTTCGTATTCCTCGATCAGGAATTGCGTTCAGTCGTGCGCCACGCTGAAACCGGCAAGCGACAAGTGGACAAGCTGGTGCGGGTCACGCGCAAGGATGGTCAGACCGACTGGGCCTACATCCATCTTGAAGTCCAGGGGGAAAGCCAGCCAGAATTCGCCGAACGAATGTTTGTCTATCACTATCGGCTGTTCGATCGTTATCGACACCCGATCGCCAGCTTGGCGTTATTAGCCGATCAACGGAGCGGTTGGCAGCCAGATCAATTTGGCTATGACGCGCTTGGCTGCCGACTGAACTTCAGATATCCGGTAGCAAAGCTGCTTGATTGGGCAGGCAGCGAAGCCCGGCTCGACGACAACAACAACCCGTTTGCATTGGTAACGCAAGCCCATCTGGCAACCCGCGCGACTCGCCATGATTCAGATGCGCGCCAGGCAGCCAAGTGGCAGCTGGTGCAAAGTCTGTACCGGCGCGGGTACGACCGGCAATTGGTACTGGACATGTATGCGGTCCTGGACTGGATGCTTTGGCTACCACCACAAGAACAACAGTCGTTCAGGCAGAAATTGTCCAGGTATGAGGAGGAATTAACGATGCGCTATGTAACCACCAACGAACGAATGGCCAAGGCCGAAGGAATTCAGCTTGGGAAAGTCCAACTTCTCGAGAGACTGTTGACGCGTCGATTTGGCGTGCTGCCGGGATGGGCCGTTGAAAAGCTGACTTCCGCAGACGAACTGAAGCTGGAGGCGCTGTCGGACGTCGTGCTGTCGGCCACATCGATCGAGGATGCGCTCGGTGAAGAAAGCAAACACTAATCATTCGCCGGACTCAATGGACACCATCCGAATCGACAAGCGAAAATTCACCCTCTTCGACGCAGCAGATTTTCTTCATTCGGAAGAGGATATGGTGCTCTATCTTCATGCCGTCCTGGATGATGGCACTGACTTTGAGATCACCAGTACGCTTCAGGATATTGCGCGTGCGCTCATTCGAAAATTCCCGAGCGCGGCATCCGCTGCCTGAGCGACAGCATTACAAAAGCAGCCCCCGATGCGCAGTAATCGCTTCATGCACAATCGGATCAAGGCCATCTGCCTTCGCGTTGTCGATCGTCACCAGCATGGCCTTGCGCATCCGCGGATCCCAGAACCGCTTCAGGTGCAACGCAATATCGGCCTTGGCCTGCTCGCGATCCGGCATGCTGGCAAAGAACTGGCCGATCTGGTTGGCCATCTTGATCAAATGGTTCGCGTCCATGGTCAGGCCTCGCTTAGGCGTTCCGGGTGGGCGTAGATTACATAGGATGAATCACGCATGAAGCCGACCAGAGTCACGCCGGCATCTTCCGCCAGCTGTACCGCGAAGCTGGTGGGCGCCGAGATCGCGGCCACTAGCCCGATGTCCATCATGGCCGCCTTCTGCACCATCTCATAGCTGGCGCGGCTGGTAATCAGCAGCGCACCCTGCGTGAAATCCGTTCCGGCCTTCACCAGCGCGCCGACCAATTTGTCCAGCGCATTGTGTCGGCCCACGTCTTCACGCACGCAGTTCACGTTTCCTGCCGCATCCAGCCAGGCCGCCGCATGGGTCGCGCCACTCTGCTGCTGCATCGGCTGCAGCGCCTGCATTGCGCGCATGCCGTCCAGCAGGTGACGTGCCGGCACCGGGTGGCGATGGCTGACAGGCTTGGCCCAACGTGCGATCTGGTCCAGCGCTTCGGTGCCACACAGGCCGCAACCCGTGCGGCCGCTCAGGTTGCGGCGGCGTTCCTTCAACGCCGAAAATCGCTCGGAAGCGATCTCCAGCTGCACTGCGATGCCGTTGTCCCGCTGCTCGATGTCGATGCCGTAAACCTGCGAGCGATCGGACAGGATGCCTTCAGTCAGTGAAAAGCCGAGCGCAAAATCCTCGAGATCTGCCGGCGACGCCAGCATCACTGCATGCGAGATGCCGTTGTATTCGAGTGCGACCGGCACCTCGACCGCCAGCACATCGCTGGCTCTGCTGGCCTGCCCGTCACGCACGCGCGTGACCGACACCTGCTTCAGGGTGGTGGCGCCAGTGGCGAGTGCGTCGATCTGCGGGTCGTGACCCATGTGGCTGTTCCTGCTGGCCGAATCGGCCTGTCGTTAATGTGGGTTGCGCAAAACGGGTACGCGCCGCGTCGGTCAGAGGTAGCGCACGACTGCCTATCCTTCACCCATCGATCCGCGCCAGCTCCAGCTGTTCCTGCGTGAAGCGCTGGTGCTGCTTCTGCCATTCTGACGGCTGCGTGACCGGCATCACCTGCACCGCCGTCACCTTGTACTCGGGGCAGTTGGTCGCCCAGTCGGAGTTGTCGGTGGTGATCACGTTCGCGCCCGACTCCGGGAAGTGGAAGGTCGTGTATACCACGCCCGGCTGCACGTTCTCGGTAATGGTGGCGCGCAGCACGGTCTGGCCCGAACGCGATGCGATGCCGACCCAGTCGCCATCGCGAATCCCGCGCTCGTCGGCATCATGCGGATGAATCTCCAGCCGGTCTTCACTGTGCCAGCGCACGTTCTCGGTACGCCGCGTCTGGGCGCCGACATTGTACTGCGACAGGATGCGGCCGGTCGTCAGGATCAGCGGGTAGCGCTGCGTGACTTTTTCGTCGGTCGCAATGTATTGGGTGATGATGAAGCGTCCCTTGCCGCGCACGAATTCGTCGACGTGCATGATGGGCGTTCCCTCGGGTGCCTGCTCGTTGCAGGGCCATTGCACGCTGCCGAGCCGGTCGATCTTGTCGAACGACACGCCATGGAAGGTCGGCGTCAGGCGCGCGATCTCGTCCATGATCTCGGACGGATGGGTGTAATTCATCGGGTAGCCCAGCGCATTGGCCAGCAGCTGCGTGACTTCCCAGTCCGAATACCCGCCTTTGGCCGGCATCACCTTGCGCACGCGCGAGATGCGGCGTTCGGCATTGGTGAAGGTGCCGTCCTTCTCGAGGAAGGAAGACCCCGGCAGGAACACGTGCGCGTATTTCGCGGTCTCGTTCAGGAACAGATCCTGCACGACGATGCATTCCATCTTCGACAAGGCCTCGGCCACATGCTGGGTGTTCGGGTCGGACTGCACGATGTCCTCGCCCTGGCAGTACAGGCCGAGGAAACTGCCGTCGAGCGCAGCCTCGAACATGTTCGGGATGCGCAGGCCCGGCTCCGCATCCAGCGTCACGCCCCACGCCGATTCGAACAATTGGCGGGTGGCTATATCCGAGATATGGCGGTAGCCCGGCAGCTCATGCGGGAAGGAACCCATGTCGCACGAGCCCTGCACATTGTTCTGGCCGCGCAGCGGATTGACGCCGACACCGTCGCGGCCGATGTTCCCGGTCGCCATCGCGAGATTGGCGATGCCCATCACCATGGTCGAGCCCTGCGCATGTTCGGTGACGCCGAGGCCGTAATAGATGGCCGCGTTGCCGCCGGTCGCATACAGGCGCGCGGCGCCGCGCATCAGTTCGGCCGGCACGCCGGTGACGGCTTCCATCGCTTCCGGCGAATTCTCCGGGCGCGACACGAAGGCCTTCCAGTCGCTGAAGGATTGAGCATCGCAACGACCTGCGACGAAGGCTTCATCGACCAGGCCCTCGGTGACGATCACGTGCGCCAGCGCGGAAATGGTGGCGACATTGGTGCCGGGCTTCAGTTTCAGGTGGTAGTCGGCTTCATAGTGCGCGCCCTTCACCATCTCGGTGGTGCGCGGGTCGACCACGATCAGCTTCGCGCCCTGCCGCAGCCGGCGCTTCATCTGCGATGCAAACACCGGATGCGCGGCGGCCGGGTTGGCGCCGATCACCATGATCACGTCGGCCTGCATCACCGAGTCAAACGTCTGGGTGCCGGCCGACTCGCCCAGCGTCTGCTTCAGGCCATAGCCGGTCGGCGAATGGCATACGCGCGCGCAGGTATCGACATTGTTGTTGCCAAAGGCGGCGCGCACCAGCTTTTGCACGAGGTAGGTTTCTTCATTCGTGCAGCGCGACGAGGTGATGCCGCCGATCGCATCCTTGCCATGTTTCTGCTGGATGCGGCGAAATTCCCCGGCTGCGTAGCTGATCGCTTCGTCCCACGACACTTCCTGCCACGGGTCGGTGATCTGCTTGCGGATCATCGGCTTGAGCATGCGGTCCTTGTGGGTCGCATAGCCCCAGGCGAAGCGCCCTTTCACGCATGCATGGCCATGATTGGCCTGGCCGTCCTTCCACGGCACCATGCGCACCACCTTGTCGCCCTGAAGCTCGGCCTTGAAACCGCAGCCGACGCCGCAGTACGCGCAGGTCGTGATTTCGCTGCGGGTGGGCTGGCCCAGCATGATCACGGTCTTCTCGGTCAGCGTCGCCGTCGGGCAAGCCTGCACGCAGGCACCGCAGGACACGCACTCCGAGTCCATGAAGTCTTCATTCTGGCCGGCCGCCACGCGCGACGCGAAACCGCGGCCATCGATGGTCAGCGCAAAGGTGCCCTGCGTCTCTTCGCAGGCGCGCACGCAGCGGTTGCAGACGATGCATTTGGCCGGGTCGTACGCAAAATACGGATTCGATTCATCCTTCTTCGCCACGAGATGATTCTCGCCGTCGTAGCCGTAGCGCACCTCGCGCAGGCCGACCTGCCCGGCCACGTCCTGCAATTCGCAATCGCCATTGGCGGCACAGGTCAGGCAATCGAGCGGATGGTCGGAGATGTACAGCTCGACCATACCGCGCCGTATCTCGGCCAGCTTCGGTGTCTGCGTCCTGACCTTCATGCCGGCCTCGACCGGCGTCGTGCATGACGCCGGATAACCCTTGCGGCCTTCGATTTCGACCAGGCACACGCGACAGGAGCCGAAGGCTTCCAGCGTATCGGTCGCGCACAGCTTCGGAATCGGTATGCCGGCCTCGACGCTGGCGCGCATCACCGAGGTGCCTGCCGGGACGGTAACTGTCTTGCCATCGATGTCCAGCGTCACCATCGTGGCTGCGTCTTTCTCCGGCGTGCCGTAATCGATCTCGGCCACGCGTTTGAGCTCGAGCGTATTCATGCGGCCTCCTTCGCCTTCGGTGTCGCTCCGGCCTTGCCGCCCTGCCCGCCGCCTTGGGCGGCAGCGGGGCGGGTGCCGAAATCTTCAGGGAAATGGTTCATCGCCGACAGCACCGGAAATGGCGTCATGCCACCCATCGCGCATAGCGAGCCGTTGAGCATCAGGTCGCACAAGTCGCGCACCAGATGCACTTGCTGCTCGCGGATTTCCGGTTCGCGAGTCGCGATCACCTTGTCCAGCGCTTCGCGACCGCGCGTGGATCCTATCCGGCACGGCGTGCATTTGCCGCAGGATTCAATCGCACAGAAGTCCATCGCATAGCGCGCCTGCTGCAACATGTCGACGCTGTCGTCGAAGGCGACGATGCCACCGTGCCCGAGCGTGCCACCGATCGCGAGGAAGGCTTCATAGTCAAGCGGCGTGTCGAACTGCGAGGGCGGCAGGTAGGCGCCGAGCGGCCCGCCCACCTGCACCGCGCGCAGCGGCCGTCCCGATCCGGTGCCGCCGCCAAAGTCCTCCAGCATTTCGCGCAATGTGACGCCGAAGGCTTTCTCGACCAGCCCGCCCTGCTTCAGATTGCCGGCCAGCTGTATCGGCAGCGTGCCGCGCGAACGGCCCATGCCGTAATGGCGATAGAAGTCCGCGCCGCGCGCCATGATCACCGGCACCGTCGCCAGCGAGATCACGTTGTTGATCACGGTCGGCTTGCCAAACAGGCCGGCGATCGCCGGCAGCGGCGGCTTCGCGCGCACAATGCCGCGCTTGCCTTCGATGGACTCGAGCAAAGCCGTCTCTTCGCCGCACACATAGGAGCCGGCACCGACGCGCACTTCCAGCTCGAAGCGCTGGCCCGAATTGCGAATGTCCGGCCCGAGATAGCTGTGCGCGCGTGCAATCGCGATCGCTTGCTGCAAGGTCGCGATCGCATGCGGATATTCGGAGCGCACATAGATGTAGCCCTGCTCGGCACCGACCGCCAGTCCGGCAATGGTCATGCCTTCGATCAGCATGAACGGGTCATCTTCCATCACCATGCGATCGGAGAAGGTGCCGGAATCGCCCTCGTCGGCATTGCAGACGATGTATTTGCGATCGGCCTGTGCATTGCGCACCGTGTTCCACTTGATGCCGGTGGGGAAGGCAGCGCCGCCACGCCCGCGCAAGCCGGAGTCCGTCACCTGCTGGACGATCTGCGCGGGCGGCATCGCCAGCGCCTGCTTCAATCCGTCAAAGCCTTCATGCGCAAGGTAATCGTCGATGGACAGCGGGTCGGTGATGCCAACGCGCGCAAAGGTCAGGCGTTCCTGCTTCTTCAGGAAGGGAATATCGTCGGTCTTGCCGAGTGCCAGCGGATGCGCAGCCCCCGACAGGAAATTCGATGCAAAGAGTGACGGCACGTCGTCCGCCTTGACGGGGCCGTAAGCGACACGGCCATCCGGCGTCGCCACCTCGACCAGCGGCTCCAGCCAGAACATGCCGCGCGAACCGTTGCGCACCAGTTCGATCGCGACGCCCTGCTGCGCCGCTTGCGCGGCGATCGCTGCGGCGACCGCGTCGGCACCGAGCGCCAGCGCGGTCGAGTCGCGCGGCACAAAAATGCGGATCACGTCCTCGCCATTCGACGACGCATTCGCTGGCGCGTGGCTCGCTGCGTGGCTTGCGCCAGCGTCACTCGTGGCAGCCGTCAGCAAGGCATTGAAGCGTTGCGGCGTCACCTGCGCATGCAGCGCATCGTCGACCATCATCGCCGGTCCGCACGCACACTGCCCGAGGCAGTACACGGGTTCGAGCGTGACGCTGCCGTCGTCGGTGGTCTGGTGGAAGTCGATGCCGAGCGCCTCCTTCGCATGGGCCGCCAGGGCATCGGCGCCGCGCGCCTGGCAAGCCTCGGCGCGACACAACTGGACGACATGCTTGCCGGCGGGTTCCTTGCGGAAGTGGTGGTAGTAGCTGAGCACGCCATGCACTTCGGCCCGCGACAGGTTCAGGCGATCCGCTATCACCGGCACGGCATCGGCCGGCACATGGCCATGTTCGGCCTGTATCGCGTGCAAGACCGGCAGCAAAGCACCCTCGCTGCCTCCCGGCTTGCTCAGAACCGCATCCACGCAGGCTTCTATGGATCGTGCGGACATCGGCGTCTCCCTCGGCAGTTTATATGTCCGGAATCACATATTTTGGATGAGCACAAAACCTTGCGTACTCAATGATTTAGGCCATGGTCTTAGGGTGCGGGATGCTTG
>JACCDT010665298.1_pt1 | contig 10343 bp, 19 predicted proteins | sample 7446291 | NCBI WGS metagenome assembly JACCDT01 (sample SAMN15323446, study PRJNA562643) | freshwater metagenome | isolation source: river surface water | place: USA:Blue River Watershed | collected 2017-08-17 | reverse complement strand
TATACGTGTGGAACACGCGTGCCCATTACCAACTCCAACTTTGATAGAGCGGGCACCAGCCTTAATAAGGTCTGCTGCTCCCATAGCAGTACAGACGTTGCCCGCCATGATTTCTATGGCCGGACCAAACTTTCTACCAAGGTTTACGACTTGATTAATAGATTTTTGCAGGTGGCCATGGGCAACATCTACGCAGACGACATACTTTTGTGATGGGGCCTTTTCCAAAACTCTGGCAACAAAGTCTAGTTGTGACTTATCGGCCCCAACACTAAAAGCCACAACTCCAAGTTTTGCTGCTACCTTCGCTATGTCTTCTATATATAGATCTTCGGTCTTATAAGACCGATGCAATATACCGAAGGCACCTTCTTGGGCCAAAGCCAGAACCATTTCGGCCCCGGTAACACAGTCCATATTGGCACTTAGGATTGGTGTGCGAATCTTAATCGACGGAGTCAAAAACGTATCAAGCTTGATGCTTGGATCGTTACGTGAATCGATATCGGAAGGTTTCGGGACTAGTGAAACGTCGTCAAAACTTAGGTATTTGTTTGGAGTGTAGGGGACTCCACAGGCATCAATAAACTGCATACTTGCTCCGTAAGGATTCTATTCTTCTCTTCCATAGATAGGTTCTGGTTGTCGATGTGGACTACTTTTGGGAACTTTTGCCAATCGTAGTTATCGAGTGCGGACTCGCTTTCGTGTTCGCGGGCCATATTGATACGTCTGCCTAGGCGAACAACAATCGGATCGTATGGGGCAAAAACTTCTAATTCGTCTGGAAAACGAGCGTCTGTGATAATATGTATTTCGTCACGAAATTGCGAGGAAAGTATTTTCTGCAAAGTAGCGTTCGAGAAGCACCGCTTATTCATACGGCGACAGATGTCCGAACCGAAAATCTGTAAAACTTCTCTGGCAGTCAGGCAAACGTTCTCTTTGAGAAGATGGAGCCATCCGGCGTTTAATAACGCCCAATCATTCAGATTCTCTTCACGATCTGGATGCCTAGACCGAACGAATAACTCTACCGTTTTTTCTTCGCGGAACGGAAGGTCTACCCATCTGATCTTAGTTGGACTATTCTTGTCTTCGTTTGAACCGTAACATTGATCGTAAGACAATCCCAAAACTTTATGGCAATAATCTTTAAGTGGATCGGCGAAGAAGTGACGCGAACAATAAATGTTGTGCTTGCCAAGATTTTCAATTAGAAAATCGGCCGTCGTATCTTTGCCACTCTGTTTCCGACCGCTGATAAGAACTATTTTAGGCATGCTTCTATTTCTTCTTTGCTCATCTCAGAGGGCTTTTTATCAACTTGGACGTTCTTAATATGAAAGAACTTGCTACATTTATCGGTTACCCAAGACGATCCAACCCGACCGCCATCATCGGGGTCAAAGACTATTATAAGCGTTTCGACACCATTTTTCACAAGAATCTTTACTTGTTCTTCAGAAATATAAGTCCCCAGCGGGCAAACCACGTTTGTAACGCCATTCTGCACGAAATTTAGCAGATCTAGGGGACTTTCTACGCAGATCGCAGTTTTTGTTTCGCGTAGTGCTGATTGGGCATTATTAATGTTGAACAACGATAGTCTTGACTGAAACGTTAGTGGATAGTGTTTCCACTTAGGTACGCACGCGATAGGCTTTATATATCTTCCTGTAAAGCCGACAAGAGTATTTGTTTCGTCGTAGATAGGAATACACGACCTGTTGTAGAGTGGGTGGTATACATTTTGACAGATATTAATCTTGTAATCTTTGATAACTTGTGACGAGAGTCCACGTTTAGGCATATACTGCTGATCGACAGTGTAACGCCCCAAGTCCCATTTTATGGGAGCAAGTCTCTGCTGCCCTAGCAACTTCTGATTAACATAGCTCTTGGCTTTAATCTCGAAGATGTCGAGCGAGCTAGGATCAAACAAAGTAAAGATATACTTGACGGCATCCATCCTAGAAAATCTTTTGATTCCGGCGATGAGCCCTATGATATCGGACCCGTGTGTTTCGTGACACTTTTTGGTCCAACAATGCCAAACCTTTTTCCGCTCGTTCCAAGAAAATCCATGCTGATTATCACCATTGTGTATGGGGCAAGCACACTTAATATTTCCATAGACCCCGACATCAAAACCTATGGATGTAAGGACGGTTTGACTGTTGCTCTCTGCAAGAAACTTGGCTTTCTCAAAGATTTCAGCAGTCGAAGTCTGCTGGCTCGCTTGGTTCTGTGTTGAGTGTGACATTTGTTCTACCGGTTCTTCTGTTCTCACTGTTAAGATTACCTTCTATAATCTTTGACTTCGAAAAATCACACTTAAGATTAATGTATACGCCATCATCCGTGCCCGGACCAAACCTGGTTGTACCAACGATAAGTTTTCTATTGCCATTGGTTTCAGGATCTCCTACTAGATCTTCCGGAGTCTTTTTCTTGATGATTGTAAAGCTGGTACAGAGGCCAATCAACTTATCAGATCCGGCGATCACGCCCTGATCTTCTCTCGTAATACCATCTCTATTAAGCTGGACTCCAACAACGGCCGCAATATTATACTCTACGCACAGATTATGTAAGTCGTTCGCAATTTGCCCAAGATACTGGTGTTCTGCCAGCTTTCCAAGCTGGGTAACGTCCATCATCTTGATATAGTCGATAACCACAAGACATGGGTTTACCGTGCCGGTTTCCTTGTTAAAGCCGACTTCACGCATAATCCAGCGACGAATAACCGACATCCATTCTTGGTGTGGACGGCCAGAGATGTTCTTGTAATAAAACGGTACTTTCTTATCGACGACCTTCTTGATACTTTTGCTGACCTTTTCGGCCATATTCATATTGTCGGAGAAGGCTCCGGTTTCAATATCAATTGTAGCAACGTCTGTAATAAGAGCGGACCATCGACCAAGAGTCATTTCTTTGGTCATTTCCGTATCTAAGAACAATACCGGAATTCCGGAATAGGAAACGTTGTGGGCGATGTTTAATAGTATTTGACTCTTACCGGCCTTTGCCCGACCACCTATAAGGTGGTATCCTGGATATCGAAGGGCACCGCCAATATATTTGTCGTATAGAGAAAAACCGCTGGATATGCCAGCAATAGCTGGCTTGTTTTCGGAGAGAAACTCTATGTACTCGGCCAGTTCCTCTGAAAGCATAGCCTCTTCTTCTACGCCGATCAGATCCTTGGTAAAGGCTACGATTGGTTCCTCGGCGATGGCGGCAATCTCCATAAGAGATTCTTCGCCAGTCAAAGCCTTAAGCTTATCGGCAGATTGCAAAAGCCTACTAAGCAGATCGCGAGCTTTGCTAAGCTTTGAAACCTTGATAGCCGAAGGCATGACGTTTTCAATCGTCAGCTTATTCTCGACCAGAATGTTCAGATACTCTTCAAGAGAATACTTAGCGACAAAGCCTTGATCTATCGTATTAACAGAGGCAAGTACGGCACTTACTTGGGGCCTAGTGACCCCTTCCGTTTTGATAAGTTTTGCTATTGCCGAATAGACAAGCTTGTTCTCTGGGAAGAAGAAATCGTTTTCGGCGACAAGATTGTCTATATCAAAAAAGATTTCCGAGCCGTGCCCGAACAATCCGGAAATTATATTGCGTTCAGCAACTGGATCATGTAAATCTCTTATCGGCCCGGACGATTTGTTATTTGGCAATTTTCGCATAATAGTCTCTGACTCGCATCAAACATCCCGGCTGGATAGACCTTGTTCTGATCGAACGAAGCTTTGCAGGTTTCACAGGTTACAATGTAGGGAACATACTTTGGTCTTGGGCCGTCTATGGCACGCATCTTCTCTCTTGCTTTTGCTGCTTTCTGGTTTTGTTTGATTTCATCAGGATCGATAAGATCTTTAAAGGGCAGTATTGGCTTACGTCCTCTAGCGGAGACGGAAGTTGAGATTTCCGGCGATTCTGGAGCTTGTTTTTCAACTTTAGTTGGTTTCGCCGGTTTTGCGGGTTTCTTGGTCGCCGTCTTTTTTTTTGATGTTTTTTGTGGTGGAGCCGGTGCTGTTTCGGCTTCCAGAACTCTGCCGGTCAGAGCGGTAAAAGCCTTGGATATGAGATCCATATCTTTACCAAGGATACCATCTTCCAACATTTGTAAAGGGTTACTCATTGTCTATTCACTTTGTTCTTTTCTAGGGCTAGGGACTTGACCATTTCTGACAGGAAATGCACTTTCTGCGATACAAAAATGATCGTATCAAGCTTGATCTGATCTTGCAGTTTGATTTCTTCAAGTTGAACTGCTCTGGGCTCGTTTGCCCTTATGTAACAATCCTTCTCTTGGAAGGTGAAACCAAAAGATTGGTCGAGCAATCGCCCAACGATTTGTTTCAAGTTAGTCTCACACCAAGTTATATGAGATTTGATCCGATTTTCTTGAATCGTCAGCGATAGACTATAGTGGGATAGAAGTACGGCGTACTCTAGTAATTCGCCACCACTAAGTCTATTGAGATGTTTCATATCTCCGATATCCTGTAGAAACTTCTGAACGTCTACAGAAGGCTTGAAGTCCGGAAAGAAAGCTTCCGCCTTAAAAAGCTCTATGTTCTGCTTAATCTCTGCTTTTGTGACACTCATGCGTTTTCCAAGATTTCTTTGAGTTGATCGATACTATCAATATTTAGTAGGATCCATTTGTTATTTTTGCACAGCGTAGCTTTTTGAGCGTCCCTGACCTGCGATCGTACAAAGTTTGACCGATTACCATGAAAGAACTTGTTGAAGTTCTTGTGTTGTGATCCGTCAATCTCGAATACGATTCCCGCTTTCGGCAGAAAGAAATCAAAGATCAACTTGTGGGATGGAATGGGGACTTCCTCAAGAATAGTCTCGTGAGGCCATTTTGCCCTTATCAACTGCCCACAGGCGTACTGAAACTTTGATTTGCACGCACCCTCTTCACGCATGGGGTGCCGGGACTCGCGTGTATCTAATGGGTACTTTTTTCCGTCTAATCCGATGAAGGTAAACATATGTATGTATCAGAAATATCTGCGGGGTATTTAGCCCTAGTAACATGAAGTCCTAATCGTTCGGCCATGCTTTGGGCGGCAAGAACTTCTTCTCTATCTTTTTCTGGAAGAACAACTACGTCCATCTTCCCCAAAGACGCAAGATGCTGATATACAAATTGTTCATCAAGCAGGGCGTCTTTGGAAAAGGCTACTGTCTTACTCATCGTCTGTTGATTCTGCTGCAAGAGCTAGCTCTCTGATTTTTGCTTCGAAATACTCGGCGTGCTTAGGATTCTTAGAAAGGTGCTTGATCAATTTCTCAACACCCTGGATCTTTACCTCTTCTCCCTCAAAGGTATAGCTCAGCCAAGCTCCCTTAGCATCTATCATGGCTAGATCTATTGCCAGTTTGGTGATATCGCCATACTTATCGTATCCGTGTCCATATCTGATTGGGAACATGCCCGATCCTGTACCCGCACTCAGTGGGGATTTCGTAATCTTGAAGATAGACTCTCGTCCAGTCTTTTTCTCGTCAGCCGTGCCAGAGGTAGGAGTTTCAGAAGTCTTCGTGCAAGTGATCTTGTAGCTGGAGAAATACTGCCAAGCGTTGCCGCCCACATCTTTGTTCGGACTTCCATAGCCAGATAGATTGGCTTGAACGTGGGTGATGCCAATAAGCAATGATTTCCGCAAACGAACGATTTGGGAAACCTTACGCATGAGATCGTAAGTGATCTTGGCGGGTCCGCCCATTTGGCGAGAATCGCCAATCTTTTGGGCATGTAGGTTTTCTGGGCAAAGAGCGGCAATAGAATCGATGATCACCACAATATTTTCTTCTTTCTCTATGAGAGAGATAATGATATTGAAGATGTCTTCGGCTGTTAGCAACTTGTCTTTTGTAGACTTGATAACTTCGAACTTTTCCTTATCGGTTGATAGACCATCAATCGTATTGAGCAGGGCGAGCTTTAGTCTATTTTCCGCGTCGATCCAATATACTTTCTTACCGGCTTTTTGGGCGGCTGCTGCAAGAGTTAAACAGTATGTGGTTTTGCCAGAGCCGGAGAATCCGGCAATAGTGGCGATATTACCCTCTTCCCACCCTCCACCTAGAGCAAGATCCAAACCTAAAGATACCGGTATGACCAATAGTTTTTCCTCTTTAAGTTTTGCAATGTCAAAGAACACCTCGCCGTATTCTTCGATAATTTGAGTCTGAATATTTAGTAAATTGCCTTTTTTGCTCATAGTAAATGCTTCAACTGATGATTTCTTTTGCGAATCGGTGGTGGGGCGGGAGCCGCATATTCTTTTGGCGTCATGTCCACCTCTACCTTGACTATCTTAGACGCTTCCTCAATCTTGGTAAGAGCGGCCAAAATCATTTCCTGGTTTTTCTTTTTAAGACCTTTGAACCCCGGCCAATAGTTTTCAGAATAGAACTTGACAATCGTTGGGGCAGAATACTTCTTCAAAAGTTGTTTAACGCCGATAAGCTCTAGAACATAACGTTTCGTCCACTTATCGATCTCTGGGGATTGCCCCTTATATTCCGCTCTCCAAAAAGGAAAAGTTGGAGCCGCGACCTTCTCCAACTTAAAATAATTTCTCATTATCAATTCTGTTATGTAATTAGCCGCGTCTGTTTCAACTTCCGTAGCAAAAGTGGACTTAAACTTTTCCATTTTTTCTTGCTTCGTCGGCTTTCATGCTAGATGATTCGGTGCGAACGTGTACCATGTTTTTAGTTTCGAATGTCTCTGGCGGAGGATTCTTACGTGTTGGATTCACGAAGTCTTTTATCCGTCTTGAATCTACGGGTTCGGCCGGAGCTTTTGTCTCTACTGGTGCGGGTGTTTCCACCATACATTCTTTCTTGATATGGTTCAACAGCTTTTTGGCTGTTAGCGACTTCTGTCCCTTTGCCCATTTTTCAATTTCTGCAAACTTTTCCGTCGAAATCATACGATGGCTCCCTGTGCTTCGGCAAGATATTCGCCCTTGCGGGTTTCCAAAAAGAAGAGATATGCCTGGAGGCACTTAGGAGTGCAGTTCTTCAACTTGGCAACTTCATCTCCCTTGAGTCTTGCCATCTTATATGATTCATCAATGTAGTCTTTAGAATAAGGATTCCACAAATCGCCCTTCTTATTTACTCTGGCAAAGCAAGCCGTACCTGATGAAGTTTCAGTCTTGGTTGCCATGATTTGGTCTTGCGGTAGAGCATCTTGCTGGGCACCGCATTTATCGTAAATTGTTACTTTTTCTTTCTTAAGCATTTTTCATCATCTCGTAAATAGACGTTCCGTCTGGAAGCGTGGTAATATCTTTGATTACCGTTGAGTCATAAACTTCTTCTCGTCCAATGGGACCGACATATGCTAGACCATCAATTTCATGAATAAAAGACTGTCCTTTGCAGAAGGGACAAGTAGCTCGCAATTTTTGCACAACGTCAGCTTTGGCGTACATTCTGTAATGTAGGAGCGGTTTACCGCAATCGCTGCATTTAACAGTTTTTTCGCCGCCATCTTCTATCTTGACTTCGTACTCCGTCATTTCTTTCCTTCGCGAATATATCTTGCTTGCTGAGCAGGCGACATTCTTGTCAAGGACAAGTCTGGCTTTGCCTTACCGGGCCTCCACCAAGGCGGTTTGGATTTGGGCTTTCTCTTAATCTTCCCCTCTTTTTCCATCTTGGCGGTATTTTTATCAGCCAGTCCACCGATAGTTTTGGGTTGTTTGCTATCAATAATAATAGCGGGCACCGAAAAGATTTTGCGATAAACGACCCCGTTTTCTTCAATTTCCTGCGGTATCTGATCTTTTATCGAAAAGTACTTTTCCAGTACTTTTCCATCACTGGACTGGTAATCGTGAAGGGGCATATATATGGTCTACCATTCTACAGAGCTTTTCTTTGGCTTCCTCGGCCGTAATATCAAATACTAATTCCATAGGAACAGCAAAAGTTGTACCATCAGGCATCTTTACTGTTGCTGGAATAACATCTTTTGGGCGGGCTGTGTCGGTCGTTCCAAACGAAATCAACAGATTCAACTTCATTTCTTTTTACCTTTAATCTTAGCAACTATAGATTTAGTGCCTTTTCCTTGTACGCTGTCAGCTATAGCAGCAAAAGCCTTGGGATCCGAAATCGCACCGGTTTCTTTTGCGGCCTGAATTGTTTTGACTGTTTCAGAATTGGCGTTTCGCTGCCGAATGTAGTCCCATAACAGATATAGTCCGAAAGCTACTAAAGCAACTAATCCAAGCATAAAATATACTGCAAATTTAGCGAGCAGATAGCTACCAACAATCATAATCATGCCAATTACACCAAGCGTAGCTCCCCACTTGATATTCTTTAAAAAGGCCCACACCAAACCTCCGGCGATAAGCATTGCTATTCCTGCGTACATAGGTATTTTTAATAGATTGGCCGTACCTATAATTTCGGCAACATTTGTGGAAGCTGGTAGATTGCCAGCGATCTTGATTCCTCCGCCTGGAGGAATCTCATACTTAAAATCTGTTTCCGTCTTAGGGTCGTCGGGCTGAGATATGGTAACCGTAGTTGTCGTTTCCTTAGTACCATCTGTTCCTACAAGGACTTCGTGCTGCTCTATGACAACGTCTCCGCCCCTTGAGTGGGGACTTTCACAGCCAGAAAAACTTATACTAGCAAGAGCGATCAAAAGTATAAACAGATAGTATTTCATATCTGAATATACACCCTTATTAGGGTTAAAAGCGGTTTATCGGCGTGTTGGGGTGCCGAACGAGAAGGTAAAGCTGACTTCGCCGCTGTCTGTAACGACAACTTCAAAAGTTCCCACGTAGTTTAGTTGACCAGCAGTTAGATCGGCGTCTACGGTGACGTTCACTAGGGTTGTTCCTACGACGCCAGTGGTAACAATTTCTGCCGAGCGGCCATCTGGAGCCGGAACAACCGATAGGAATGTGGGATCTTCTACATCCCAAACCGGGACGCCGTCAAGAGGGATGTCCCGCCCCGATGGGTCACGAATTGTGAAACTTACTGTATTTCTCTGAACGTTACTTAATTGAGTCTGTTGCATTTGATACTACCTATAGGGTTCACCGAAACTGAAAACTATTTTGGGGCGATTTCTACCAAGAAGTCGCATTAGGAATGCCCAAAATTGAGACCATAATTTTTTGAGAAAACTCACGCAGATTCTCCATCGAGAAACTCTTTGATGATGTCACAATGGCAGCCCAAGGGCTTGCAGAAACAAACCAGCACTTTGCCCTTCAAGGCTCTTACTCTTTCATTATAGACTGGATCCCGATCCAGTCTATCATAGAAGTACGATTTAAATTTTTCCAGCGTGGCCCCTCTCGGCTCTCCCGCTTCTAGCGGGATGGGATTACCAAAGTACCCATCGTGTCCGTGGCCTGCTCGGCCGCAATAGACAAAGTCTGGATCTTTTTCCCAGCCTTTCGGAAGGTGCCGCATGTTTTCAACATACGTCGTTTTACCAGTCATATTGACTCGGATCAACGTCATCTTCAAGATCCCAACACCATCCGCTCATTTTCAGTAAAAATGCTTCGATCATCGCCATCGCCTCTCCTAAACGCTCGTATTGATTTTCAATATCTGACGTATTCACTGTGTAGCCGATCAAGTTCTTTAATCTCAAATTCTTGTCCGCGAGGATCTAACAAAAAACGTTCGGAGTATAACTCTTTGAGTTTTATTAAGCGAAAACCTGGAATATAACCATATTTATTAGTTACTGGATCCTTGTCATATATCCTATCTGGGATTCTTATAACTAAATTCTTTATACTCCCATCGGTATTACGCTTTAATTCTGTAACTTTGCCACGCCGCAACCTACTTGTTGAGCGGCCCCACGGCATGGCCATGATAACGTATTCGTCGGGCTTAATAAGATCGCCATTAATATCCAGTAAGTCTTGCATTATATTTCACACTTTCCGCCTGCACAGGCCACGGTATTGTTAAGTTGTGTTTCATCTTCATCTTCAATCAATTCCTGATAATTAACGGGCTGCCATTGGGAACATAGATTGCTCCACCGCTTTTCATCTTCTTCGGTAACAACCGATTCAAACGGTGCTTGTGGATAATCCTTATCACCTGAGAACGGCAGTAACGATACCGCCGTAAAATCTCTTCGATTATCGTATATAAATTGAACTGCTTCATCCCATTCATTTGGCTTAATGTTCACTGTACACGAAACGTTGTGTTCTACGTCTTTGTTGTTAACATCTGTAGTGCCCGGACGAACCCAGTTGCACTGGGTGCTGCGGATATATTCCAAATGCTTTATA
>JACCDT010471380.1_pt1 | contig 10347 bp, 9 predicted proteins | sample 7446291 | NCBI WGS metagenome assembly JACCDT01 (sample SAMN15323446, study PRJNA562643) | freshwater metagenome | isolation source: river surface water | place: USA:Blue River Watershed | collected 2017-08-17 | reverse complement strand
TTCTGGAGATAAACATGTTGAAAGTTACTCGGCCAACGCCTTCACACTTTGGAATTTATGTGACTGATGTGGAGAAGATGGTTAGTTTTTACAAGACAGTATTTGGTCTAACGGAAACAGATCGCGGTGTCGGTAAAACCTTTAAGGCTCCACTTGTGTTTCTGAGTGCTAGTCCAGATCAGCATCATCAATTGGTGATTGCGGGTGGCCGACCTGCGGAGGCGACTTTCAGCACGGTGATGCAGTTGTCATTTGCTGTGCCAAGCATTCAGTATCTAAGAGATATCAAAAAGGTTGCGGCTGAGCACGGTGCCACCCGCATCATGCCCATGAATCACGGAAATGCCTTATCAGTTTATTTTGCAGATCCTGAAGGTAATACGGTTGAGACATACATCGATATGCCGTTCTATATCTCGCAGCCTCATGGGGATCCATTGGATCTTGAAAAGGATGATGAAACCTTGTTGCGGGAAACCGAAGAGATTTGCCGCAATGACCCTAGCTTCAAGCTTTTGGATGACTGGCGCGCTGAAGTTTTCAAGTAATTTGAAACCCCTCTCAATTTTTATCAAACAGGAAGAAAACAATGAAACTCTTATCTTTTATTTTCGAAGGTCGCACTACTTGGGGTGCTGTTGTTGGTCAAGATGATGTCGTTGACCTTGGTAAGGCATTTCCTCAGTACGCCAATTTAGCGCAGTACATTGGATCGGGCGCTTATTTGGAAGCTAGCAAGCACGTTGCTGGAAAAACACCTGATGCGAAACTGGCTCAAATTACATTCTTGCCTGTGATTCCAGAGGCAGAAAAAATTATTTGTGCAGTTCGTAATTACATGGATCATCACCAAGAGGTGTTGGCTGCTGGCATGCACCGTGAATTGTCAGAAGAGCCTCCGATCTTCTTGCGTGTATGGCGCTCACAAGTTGCGCACAATCAACCGATCGTTTGCCCGAAGGTTTCGGACACCTTGGACTGGGAAGGTGAGTTGGCTGTGATCATCGGTAAGCCTGGTCGATTTATTTCCGAGGAAAAAGCGTTTGAACACGTTGCCGGCTACTCTTGCTACAACGATGGCAGCATTCGTGAATGGCAATTCCACGCTAAACAAATTGCATCTGGCAAGAACTTTGAATCCACGGGTGGCTTTGGTCCATGGATGGTGACGGCTGACGAAATCGCTCCTAACCAAGAGCTCAAACTTGTTACTCGCTTGAACGGTGAGGTAGTTCAATCCAGCCACACTGGAAATATGATTTTCCCAATCGCAAAGCTGATCAGTTATGCCTCAACGATCTTCACACTGGTTCCCGGTGATGTGATTGCTACGGGTACACCAGCTGGTGTGGGTTGGAGTCGCAAGCCACAAAAATTCATGAAGCCTGGTGATGTTTGTGAAGTTGAGATTGAGCACATCGGTACTTTGATCAATCCAATCGTGGCTCAAGCTTAACAAGCATGCAAGTCGTACGCGTTCACCAACCAGGTGGGCCTGAGGCCTTGTGCTTTGAGCAATTGCCTCAGCCTACTCCAGGTCCTGGAGAGGTAAGAGTTAAAGCTCATGCCATTGGCGTTGGGCGCCCTGACGTATTAATACGTCAGGGAACATACAAATGGATGCCTCCGTTACCAGCAATACCAGGTGCAGAACTTGCTGGTGTTGTAGATGCTGTTGGCGTTCGGGTCACGTCACTCAAGGTTGGTCAACGCGTTTTGGTGAGCTCGAGAGATCTAGCGCAAAGAGGCGGTTGCTACGTTCAAAGTATTGTGGTCCCAGAAGACGCACCGTACATCCTCCCCGAAGCGATTTCGTTCAACGATGCCGTCAGCTTGCCAAATTTGCAACTTGCTCTAGCTCTTATGCAGGCTGCAAGTCCTGGTCACGCGCCCACGCCTGGAACGGTGTTAATTACTGGTGCGGCTGGCGGCGTTGCAACCATGCTTTCTCAAGTCGCTCGACATAACGGGTTTAAAACTATTGGAACAGCTCGTTCCGAAGATAAGAAAAACTTTGCTTTGTCGAATGGTTTTGATGTGATCTTGGATGCGAATCCGTTGACGCTGGTTGATCAAGTTATGTCTGTAACTGGTAACCAGGGGGTGAATTTGGTTTATGACCATTTGGGTGGTGCCATTTTCCCAGCATGTATCCGAAGCCTTAGTCCCTTGGGATTGGCCATTTCATACAACATCATCACGGGAAAGCCGGATACAGATGTGTTTGGATTGCTTAGAGAGCTTCTAGGAAAAAGTCTGGGAGTACGTTGCTTTTCGATGCATACATTTGATGAAGACAAAAACAACCGTAGAAGCATGATGAAAAGTGCCATTGAGTTGATGTCGAATGGTCACGTTAAGGCGCCATCTGCATTGGTCTTAAATTTTGATCAGGTTGCTGAAGCTCACGAAATTCTCGACAAGGGACTCACGTTAGGCAAGATAGTTTTGAACCCCCATTAAGAGGGATATTTTTTAATAATCACAGGAGACAAACCATGAACAAACAATTTGCAAAATCTTTACTTAAAACTTTACCTCTGTCACTTGCACTTTTATCTCCAATGATGAGTAGTGCGCAAACTTATCCAGATAAAAATATCAAAATCTTGCAGGGGTTTGCTCCTGGTGGCAATGCAGATGCAATTGCCAGAACAGTTGGTGCAGAAATTTCTAAGGGTCTTGGTCAGCCAGTTGTTGTGGAGGCGCAGGCTGGTGCCGGCGGCACGATTGCTGCTGGCACGGTTTCCAAAGCCAAGCCAGATGGTTACACCTTGTTGCTAGCCACTGGTGGGCACGCTGTAGCTGGAGCGCTTTACAACAATTTAAGCTACAAGACGGTTCAAGATTTCGAGATGATCAGCACCATCACGTATTTTCCGTTCTTGATGGTCGTTTCATCGGAAGGAAAAATCGCAAACTTGCCCGCGTTGATGGCCCAAGCAAAAGCTAATCCTGGAAAAGTTGCATACGGTACTGCTGGTATCGGCTCCACGCATCATTTGGCGGGTGAGCTCTTTGCGAGTATGGCTAAATTAGATTTATTGCATATTCCCTATCGTGGCGATGCAGGCTCAATTACTGCACTTTTAGCGGGTGATGTGCCGTTCATCATCGCGCCACCAACGGCTGTCCTCTCAAACATTAAGGCCGGAAAACTCAAGGCAATTGCAGTTACCGGACCACAGCGATGGGCTGGCATGCCTGATATTCCCACTGTTGCAGAGCAAGGTGTTGCTGGCTACGACGTCAGATCATGGGCTGGATTGATGGCACCTGCAGGTACACCTCGTCCAATCGTTGATCGATTGAATTCCGAAGTGCAGAAATCACTTCAGCTTGCAAATGTCAAATCTCGCTTAGAAGAAATGGGCGGCGACGTTCGTGGCAGTACTCCAGAAGAAATGAAATCGTTGGTTTCTTCTGAGACACAAAAATGGACTCAGGTTGTCAACAACGCCAAGATTCCCAAGCAATAAATTCAACAAGGAAGATCATGTCTTTAATCAAAATTCGTAAGCGTAGCCTCATTATTGAAACTCAATTTCATGAAGGCGGCCCCGTCACTGAAACGCCTCTTAAGCTTGCAGCCGCATGCGCTGTGATTGAAAATCCATATGCAGGCAAGTATGAACCTGACCTTATGCCTTTTATGGCTGAGTTGCGCTCGCTTGGTACTTTGCTGGCACAAGAGTTGGTTGATACGCTGGGTAAAGAAAACATTGAGATTTACAGTAAAGCTGCCATCGTCGGTGTGAACGGTGAGATGGAACATGGCGCTGTTTGGCATGAAGCTGGTGGGTGGGCAATGCGAACAGTACTTGGTGATCCTAAAGCCATGGTGCCTGCAAACAAAGCCGTTGCAGGTGCTGGTTACCGCTTGATGGTCCCACTGCATTACATCCATGCAAGCTACGTCCGTAGTCACTTCAACAGCATGGAGGTCGGCATTCAAGATGCGCCTCGTCCAAATGAAATTTTGTTTGCCCTAGTCATGGGTACCGGCGGGCGCGTGCATTCGCGACTTGGTGGCTTAACCAAAGAAGCTGTATCTGCCCACGACGGCTTGCGCTGATCGTGTACTTCAATATTGATTAAGTGAGAAATGTAATGACCTTTAAAGTGCTGGCAATTTCCGGAAGTCTTCGAAAAAACTCTACGAATACGTTTGCTTTAAAGGCATTACAAAAAATTGCACCAGCCGACATCACGATTGAGATTGCAAATATTTCTGATGTCCCTATGTACAACGGTGATTTGCATGAACTTGGTGAACCGCCATCTGTTACTGCGTTGAAGTTGAAAATCCGTCAAGCAGACGCAGTTGTCATTGCAACGCCGGAATACAACTTTTCAGTGCCTGCGGTTTTGAAGAACGTGCTTGATTGGGCGTCACGCCCTCCAGAGCCACCATTCAATGAAAAGCCTGTAGCAATCCTGGGCGTTTCACCAGGGCCTGTAGGTACGGCTAGGGCTCAATACCATCTGCGCCAAGTTCTTGTGTTTATGAATACGTTTACCTTGAACAAGCCAGAAGTATTTATCAACCATTCAGCTCAGAAATTTGATGCGAGTGGTGAGTTAACAGATGAGACTACTCAGAAGTTTTTGCTTGATCAACTGTTGGCATTGAAGACTCTGGCCCTCCGTGTGAAGGTCTGAGATGAGTTTGATCGATTCTTTAGCAAGTGTTTTTAGTGGGAAGATCATCAGTGATCCCACCGATATGGCTGCCTTCCTCACCGATTGGAGAGGAAAGTGGACAGGTGTCGCGCTCGCTGTAGTTCAGCCTGACAACACAGAGGATGTCTCTTTAGTTGTTCGATGGTGTAACGAACACGGTGTTTCTGTGGTGCCGCAGGGGGGTAATACAGGCCTATCTGGTGGCGCAACACCTAGCGCAACTGGGCTTAATGTTGTTCTCTCTCTAACTCGGATGAATAAGGTAAGAGATATTGATGTTCTGAATAACACAATTTCACTAGACGCTGGTGTCACTTTGTTGGCAGTTCAAGAGGCAGCTGATGAGGCGCAAAAACTGTTTCCGCTTAGCTTAGCTGCCGAGGGCACATGCACAATTGGTGGCAACTTGGCGACCAACGCTGGTGGTGTTCAGGTTCTTAGGTACGGTAATGCACGAGATTTGTGTTTGGGCCTTGAGGTTGTGACTTCAGATGGCAGTATTTGGAATGGTATGAAGTCCCTCAGAAAGGACAATACCGGGTATGACTTGAAAAATATCTTCATTGGTAGTGAAGGTACCTTAGGCGTAATTACTGGCGCAACGCTTAAGTTGTTTGAAAAACCAAAAAGCAAAGTCGTTTCATTTATTGCGCTTGCCGATCCAAGTGCAGCACTTCGGTTGCTTAAGCTAGCGCAAGAGCTTCACTCAAATGAGTTGACTGCTTTTGAATTGATGAGTGATGAGTGCATCCAACTAGTTGAAAAGCATGTGGATGCAGCTCGATCTCCTTTGGCTAGTCGTTCGGAGTGGTATGTATTACTTGAATTGTCTAGCTCTAGCGAAGAGCAGGCGCTTTCATCTCGAATAGAAAGTTTGCTAGAGATTGCTATGGAAAATGACTGGATAGCAGATGCTGCCATTTCATCTTCTATTGCGCAATTTAATGCAATTTGGGCATTGCGTGAGGATATTTCAGAGGCTCAAGCTGCTGAAGGTAAAACAATTAAACACGATATTTCGCTGCCTATCTCAGCGATCCCTCAGTTCATTGATCGGGTAACAAAGCGTTTACTTGATAGTTATTCAGTCGCGCGAATGGTTGTGTTCGGACATTTAGGCGATGGAAATTTACACTTCAATCTCTCGCCTGCTAGGTCTCTTGATAAATCACAAAATGAGTTATTTACAAGCATAGAAGCTGAAGTTAACAAGCTTGTTCATGATGAAGTGAATGCCTGTAATGGTTCAATTTCTGCCGAACATGGTTTAGGAGTCCTTAGACGTGACGAGGCGTCACGGTATAGGAGTGAGATTGAACGCAATTTAATGAGTTCATTAAAGAAGTCGTTTGATCCCAAGAATTTGATGAATCCAGGGAAAGTTATTTCCTAAGTAAAAAACTTTCACAATGGCAGGCTCAATGACAGTAAAACCGAATTTCATCAACGGCAAATGGGTTGAAGGACGTACGCATCTTGAAAACGTAAACCCATCGGATACAAGTGATGTTGTTGGATATTTCAGTATCGCCAATCAAGCTGATGTTTCAGCTGCAATTGAAGCAGCAACAGAGTCTAAGCACAAACTTTCAGCTCTAACGCCTCAGCAACGTTTCGATGCACTAGATTTCATTGGTTCGGAAATTTATCAGCGTTTGGATGAGTTGGCCGACTTGCTAGCCCGCGAGGAAGGTAAGGCACTTTTAGATGCTAAAGCGGAGGTAAATCGTGCCTCACAAATTTTTAAATTCTTTGCAGGTGAGGCTTTACGCATACAGGGTGAGATTGTTGCGTCAACTCGTCCAAATATGTCTGTCGAAATCACTCGAGAGCCGGTTGGCGTTGTTGCAGTTATCTCACCTTGGAACTTTCCAATAGCGATACCAGCGTGGAAAATTGCACCTGCCCTAGCGTACGGTAATGCAGTACTTTTCAAACCTTCTGAACTAGCCCCAGCTTCTGCGTGGGCACTAACGGAGATTATTAGTCGTTCTGGTTTTCCGTCTGGTAGTTTCAATCTTCTGATGGGCTACGGTCGCGATCTTGGTCCCGCAATGATCCATGACTCAAGGGTAGATGCTGTGACATTTACGGGTTCCGAAGGTACTGGTCGTTTAGTAGCAACTTCGTGTGTTTCACGCAAAGGCCATATTGCTAGATTTCAGTTGGAAATGGGCGGAAAAAATCCATTAGTAGTTTTAGACGATGCAGATCTTGATGTTGCTGTTGAGTGTGCTGTTAACGGAGCATTTTTCAGTACAGGTCAGCGATGCACTGCTAGCTCTCGTTTAATCGTTACTGAAAAAATCCATGATGAATTTGTCTCAAGATTAATCAAACGAATGAGTCAACTGAAAGTTGGTGATGCTCGAGCAGAAGGCACGAGCATTGGTCCAGTCATAGATCAGAATCAGTTAAAGAAAGATTTGCAATTCATTCAAATTGGCAAAGATGAGGGAGCCCACCTAGCTTGTGGTGGTGTCCATCACAGTCACATTTCTGGTAGGAATGGCTTTTACCTCGAGCCTACTTTGTTTACGAATGCAAGCAACCAAATGCGCATTTGCCAAGAGGAAATATTTGGACCAATTGCGGCTGTTATCCGCGTTAAAGATGCTGAAGAAGCTTTGCAGGTTGCAAATGACACACCTTACGGTTTGTCAGCGGGTGTTTGTACAACTTCGTTGAAGCAAGCATCAAAATTTAAACGTGAACTCTTAGTCGGTATGGTGATGATAAATGCTCCAACAGCAGGGGTTGATCCGCATGTGCCATTCGGTGGGCGCAAGTCTTCTAGTTTTGGCACAAGAGAGCAGGGAAGATACGCATCTGATTTTTATACCGTGGTCAAAACAACTTATGTGAATCCGTGAGTAAGTTCATTCTTTTTTTCTTTTCATCGTTTTCTTTAATGTTTTTTCTGCCCACAAGGGAAGCCATTGCGATAGATATTCGGTGAAAGCTTCACTAGCTGGAGATTGAGAGCGTGAGCTGGGTAAATAGATGCATACTTTTCGAACTGTCTCTGGGTTTACTATTCTGCGCATTACTAACCCGAACTTTTCTGCAATAACACCAACATATGCTGGTGCAAGAGTAACAACTGCGCCTTGCGCAGCAAGGCCCATTGCAGTGCTAATGTGATCAACTACCTCTATTGGTGCAATTCGCTTTTCAGTTGGTAAATTTACATGCATTTGTGCAACATTTCGCTCATGGTCATAGCCTGCTGAAACAACTTGTCTATTTTGCAAATCTGACCACTTGATTAGTCGCTTATTTGCGAGCGAATGTTTGGGTGAGCACAGCATCACCCAATCACTATCAAATAAGGGTTGACGAATTACATCGCTATCAGTGGCACGATCTGGACCAATTGCAATATCAATGTCGCCGGCAGATACGCTGTCAACAAGCTTTTCGACTGGTAAATCGCGAATTCGAATTACTATTCGCGGGTTTTTAAGCTGAAAATTTTTTATTGCCTCTGGAAGTGCTGTGCAAGCTAGCACCAAAGGCGCACCGACCCTAACAATCCCCACGGCTCTATGTCTAACGTCGTTAGCCACGCTTTCTGCACTCTGGACGTGTCGCATTAAGGTTTGAGCTGAAACTAAAAAGTCGCTTCCCGCACTAGAAAGTGCAACTCGTCTTGTTGTCCTATCAAATACTCTGAAATTAAGGTGAGTCTCTAGTTCGGCGATCAACTGACTAACAGCTTGTGTTGTCAATCCTAATCTTTCTGATGCAGATGAGAAGTTGCGGAGTTCTGCAACCGCTAAGAAGGCTTCAATTTGTCTGAGTGTAAATCTTGTAAGTGACATTTCGTCATTATCAATCAAAGGTTGATAGTTGTCATTATTTCATTGCTAGACACTGGGACTCATTTTTTTCACAATTGCGTCTAAATTTCGAGGGTGAAATTTTTAGTGCGTAAAAATTAATGGAGACTCAAATGAATCTAAATCGTCGAAAACTTTTGCAAGTTATTGCTGCGTCACTTTCAGTCGGACTTCATGGCGCTGGCCATTCCCAATCAGTTCTTGAAAGTGCAAAAATCATCGCTGGTTTTGCGCCTGGTGGCACAGTCGATACGCTTGCAAGGCGTGTTGCTAACAAACTTTCTGGTTCATTTGCAAAATCAGTTGTTGTAGATAATCGACCTGGTGCTGGAGGTCAGATTGCGATCAGTGCATTGAAATCATCTGCTTCTGACGGCGCTACTTTGTTGGTGACTCCTATGTCTATGTTGGGTATCTATCCGCACACCTATCGTAAATTGCCTTACGATCCTGTTGCAGATTTAACGCCCGTTTCACTTGGTGTGGAATTTGATATGGGATTTGCTGTCGGCCCTATGGTGCCAACGGCTGTTAAAAATATTGCTGATTTCCACGCTTGGTGCAAAAGCAATCCTACTAATGCAAATTTTGGATCTCCAGCTCCAGGATCGGTTCCCCACTTTGTTGGTGAGCTTATTGGACGTGCGGGAGGAATTAATCTTCAGCACATAGGGTTTCGCGGATCTCAACCTGCAATCATGGATATGCTTGGAGGGCAAATCGCCGCGGTTTCGGCTCCAGTTGGCGAATTCCTTCCACATTTGTCTGGCGGGAAGTTACGTGTAATTGCAACCAGTGGAATTCAACGCAATAAGTTTATGCCTGCAATTCCTACGTTGGTCGAGCAAGGATACAAAGACATGATCTATGGTGAATGGTTCGGTTTTTTCTTGCCTGGTAAAGCTTCTCCTGAAGTAGTTCAACGTACTAACGCTGCAATAAAAGTAGCCTTAGCTTCAAGTGAGGTTATCGAGGGTTTGGCTTCCATGGGTTTGGTTGCCCGATCGTCTAGTCCTAATGAGCTTGCTGCATTACTTAAATCCGATAGTGATCGATGGGGACCAATAGTTAAGTTAATTGGTTTTACTGCTGATTCCTAATTGTTGACAGACGCTTTCATTCGTCTTCGTTGCTTTAGAGATTCAGAATTGCAAGTGCGCGTCCACTTGGCCGCTTGCGGATTTTGGCACTTGAGTAGCTGAACTGATTTACGTGCATGAATGATTGCTTGTTTCTGATAAATAAGGTTACTTCTGAAGCAACCCATCTGGTTTGCACTGTGCCTAGTTGGCAGCGTCTAACTTGGTGAAGGTGGGTATTCAGAGAAACATTGACCATAGCGATTGGGTGATAAATCCTGTTGACTGAACATGGACGTCATTAATTGGCTTAATCAAAGTTCTACTTCCGTCTAGAAATGCAAGGGTTGAGCTTTTTCTGATCACTAATGGCATTCGTTTGTCTTTGTTGCTCGTATTCCCTGCCATATTTTTGGCTGGTGCATGCGCTGGCTTATATTTTTATAGCAGGAGACCTGAATGAGAGATCGTTTTCCAAAAGTAGCAGTAGCTGCTTCATTTACCTATGCGGCAATTAGCCAAACTCTATCGGTACATGAATTGACACTCAATGTGCACCACTACTTGCCCTAAGAATCGTCTATGTCGAATATGTCTCAACCGCCTGTTGGCGGCACGGTTTACGGTACCTTGTTGAACCATCGCGAGGCCTTGGCGGCATTGGGCGATCAAGTCAATGCGGCGCCTTACAAAGCACCACCCAAAGCGCCAATTTTGTATATCAAGCCGCGTAACACTTGGGC
>JACCDT010107176.1_pt1 | contig 10348 bp, 8 predicted proteins | sample 7446291 | NCBI WGS metagenome assembly JACCDT01 (sample SAMN15323446, study PRJNA562643) | freshwater metagenome | isolation source: river surface water | place: USA:Blue River Watershed | collected 2017-08-17 | reverse complement strand
TCGACCGCAACCGGTGTCGAGGTAGCGCATCGCGTATCAAATCGCATGGGTAAGTACTACTGTCTCATCTCTAATGGGGAATACAAGATTGTTGTTGATAAGAAAAATCCTGACGGTACATATACCAAAGTTCCGATTGAGACTCCAGTGGTTGTCGACAAGGGGTATATCAAGAAAGATTTCAGATTGTAATAAATAAATAAAAAATATCAGCCACAGTGGCGGATACTTTTTTGAAGGAATTATTTAACGAGAGTATTGATTTTTTCAATCACATCGCTGAGGGTAAAGTTTGACTTTACCATGTAGTCAGCGGCGCCTGCATCGAGTACTCGCTTCATAGTGTTTTCATCAGCGAGGTTTGAAAAGACGATGACGGGCACATCTTTTGTCTTTGGGTCTGTCTTCAGCTCGCCGAGAAGTACCTGTCCATCAATATCAGGAAGCATAAGATCAAGAAGGATGATTTGGGGAGCTGCTTCTGCAAGGGCTGCTTCAACCTCAGCTTTGTTTGATGCAGATACTACGTCAAAGCCTTCGTGGCTGAACTTTGCACTTTCAAGGTTTTTGAGGAAGGAATCGTCCTCGATAATCAATACTTTTTTCATATAAACCGATTATAGCGCACTTACTGAGGATTGGGAATTATTCTCAAGACGGGGGAATTGGAGTGAAAAGGTAGTCAGTCCGTCGATCGTACTGTTGAAAACAATACTTCCATGGTGTCGTTCGACAATTTGCTTGGTGGCGTAGAGCCCTAGCCCAGTACCATCATGCCCTATGGATGCATTTGATGCTCTAAAGAATTTACCAAAAATCTTTGAGTGATCGCTCGGGGGGATACCAATGCCGGTATTTGAAACAGAAATCGCTACATCGTGTTCACCGGTTGCAAGGATGATATTGATATCAGTGTCAGAGTTGCCATACTTGATAGCATTTTCAATAAGGTTGTGAAGGACGATCGCGAGCTTTGCAGTATCTCCGATGATAACTGCAGGTGCAGTAGGGGAGGTATAGCGGATATGGATACCTTTCTGAGCCGCTTCGCTCGTGAAGTCACGTATCGCATCTTCGATCAATCTACCCATATCAACAGCAGTAGACTGGTACGGTACAGACGTATCCCCGTTTTTGATCACGGTCATGGTTTCATTGATGAGTGCGATCATATGCTCATTACCCCCCGCGGCTTGTCGGAGCATTGAAAGTTGAGCATCATTGAGGGAGCCCAGGTCGCCATCTATCAGCATTTTGAGCAGCCACTTCATAGCTGAGAGTTGAGTGCGGAGCTCGTGTGCAGAGATGAGAAAGAGATCGGAGGATTCGTGAGGGTTCATATGTAACTAGTATAACAATAAAAAAAGCCTTCCGTATACGGAAGGCACTTTGTAAGAAATAATTTTTTAAGCAGCCATTTTTAACAACAATCCGTTGTCAAATTCTTTTTCAAGATGATAAATTTCTTCATGGTACTGAACGGATTTATGTATCCTTTTCTTTGCACCTTTTTCAAAAATAGTTTCTACTGCATGGAATTGAGTATCTACCATTTCAGGAATTTCCTGAATTATTTTTACAAAACCCTCAATTTGTTCAGGATATAATTTGTAAAAATAAACAATTTTCACACCTTCGTCATGGAGCTTCTTTACAAACGCTCGGGCATCTACAGATGGTCCAGAGCATACGTAACGTTCCATCGTACGCAATGTTTTTTCAATTTTTTGTTCAGCTTCGAAAATAGATTTTCTAATAGCAAAGACATAATCGCTAATTACTCCACTCTTCGGAAGTGTTTTGTTACTCATGGTAGTTAGTTTTTTTGATTAAAAATGTGCATTTCCGGGTACCATTGTACTCTGCTATACAAAAAAGTCAATAGAAACCAAAAATCCCCCGAAGGGGATTCTTGAGAAGCATGTCTCTGAAAGACTACTTTGTATTTACAGCGATATCACTTTCTGAAGAGGGGGCACTTGCTGCGAAAAGCGCCTTTACTTCCTCAATTTTTTCATTTGATTGGAAGCTGTGAGATCCTCCAAAAAGTTCAGCAAATTTCTCGGGTGTTACTATAACATATTCTCCTGTCCATCCGTTGTCATTTCTGAGTCGGATTAGAGCGTTTTTATGTTGAGTATTCGCCATACCGCCATCCTTTATGTCATTACTTGATCGTACCTGATAAAAAACCTCAGCTGCAATGCGTCCGTTTGGAGCATAGATTGCTTCTCCATCTTTTGCGAATGCAGCGAATGGGTCGGGCTGCTCAGGTTTGGTGTCTTGATTTTCTTCTACTACGTAAACGAGATCAAGATCTTTTGTTTTTTCAGCCTGATGAAACCCTTCTCCTTTGTTGAGCGTTACATGTTTTTTAGGGGTGAGGCGGTGTTCCTGTTTCTTTACAGTTTTTTTAGCGATTGGTTTTGCTACTTCTCCTCCATTTTTTTTACTCTCGGTAATTTTGTAAAAATAGGTTTTATTGTCTTTCTTGATCTCTTTATACCCTTCTGGTTTTTCAGTAACTTTTCGAGCAGTATTGAAATCAATAGTATTCATTGCGTGTTTTGTAGAGTCATTAAATGTACTGACCATAGATAGTCTTTCGCCCGCGAACACTTTTTCGGCAGTTGTGTGTGCCATTGTAGGAGTGGCTGCCACTATTGCTGTTCCTACCATTTTAGCTTCTGGGCTCTTGATTATACCCTTAGCCCATGATAATGCTCTCTGAAACCGGTTTTTTTTCTGAACAGGTTCTTGAGCTACTGGTAGCACGTCGGCTGTTTCTTCGACTTCTTTTGTTCCAAGGAATGTATCCATATCCACTTCTTCTTCTTCAGCAACAGGCTTTTCCCAAATGGTATTTTCCTTTGAAGGGAATGCTTCCTTCTTTAACACTTCTCGCAATTCCTCGCGCTTCTCTTCAATAAGTCTTTGCTTTTCTCTGTCACGAAGTTGTTGAAGGTGCGGATCCACATAGTCCCCGATCTCCTTGTCTGTATTTAGTTTTTTATCAACATCATCGGCGCCTTCTTTGTTGCGGAGGTGTTCAAGGTGAGAGTCAACATAGTTGTCATCTGGCAATGGGGGATTTTCGGTTGATTTAGTATTCATAGGGAAAGTATAGCGCACAAATGCTTTGGGTTTCTAATATACTTGACATTTTAGCAAATTTATGACGAAATGTCAATAGATAAAAAGGAGAATATTTCTATTTATACATTGATGTTGCTTCAACCTGTATCCTCTGTGGGGTATACTAGACATACATGGAAACACCTCCGACCACTTCACCAATTCCTGAAAAAGAACATACATTCGATGATCAATATCAGGAGTTGCTCACTATCTTTTCATTACCAAATCCTAATGAATATGTAATGGAGCCAGAGATGGAAGCGCGACTCGAGACTTTTTTGAAGAGTGTTTTTGCAAAAAAAGATGAATCACTAGTCATACCTTTAGTCCAGGCGTGTAAAGATAAATATTTAGCGGCTAATTTAGCAAAGGATTATTTACGGCAGTTCAATGATATTGACTATCTTCATGTCGTGCCTGAGGAACAAGATGCACTTTTTGAAAAACCACGTCATTTTTTACAGGGATTATTGGGAGCCGATGTTTTGAAGGATGAAAATGGTTATGACTATAGTAGTGAAGTGTTGGATGATATTAAATCATTGCTACCAAGGGATTTGCTATGGGAAGATAAGGATCTTCTTGGAGATATGAGAGTGAAATCTTTCCTGAAAAAATGGACCGTGGCCTCTCTTGCCAATTATAACCAAGACGCAGATCTGTACACACGCTATGTTGAAAAATATCCCGCTGAAGACCTTGATTTTCAGGCAGAAATAGGAGCGTCTCTTCAGACTCGCTATGATGATATCTTCAAAAACGGCGAACCACTTGAGTTGCTAGCGAAAACTGAATCGGTGATGAATCAAATAGGTCTCTCTTTTGATAAAGAAAAAATAATCACTGAAGCATTTGAAACAATGGCTACTCAAAATATCGAGTCTGGTTATTTCGGTATCTTAAAAGACGTGGTGAATAGATTTGATTCTTCAGGATTATATCCTCGTGAAAAAAGTACCACTTTTATACATAGCAAACTTCTTGAAAGTGAGAACGATATAACTCAAACTACAATCGCTAATTTTTGCAACATATCCAATATTCCTTACAACACGACTACTTTTTTTGAACAGCCGCTATTGAAAGAGTTGGCAACTAAAGCATCTCTTTCAATCTTAAAGCAAGGACATGATCCACGAGAAAATGGCTTTGCAGGCTTTCCATCGAATGTTCCCGGCATAGAAGCGGCATTAAAGCGAGGAGTGATGAACATGTACAATGGAGACTATTTAGTCATAGAGTCTTTGCAGAAACTTTTTGATCAGTATGCTGGCCGACATGAAGCAGTGCTTAATGATCCAGAAATACAGGAGTTTTTTAAGAAATGCATACCACATAAAATCCACACAGCCATTAATCACCTTGAATCATTTCGTTGGCTGTATGCGCGTACTAATATGTCCCCTGAAGAACTAAAAGATATTGCAGTTGATAAAGCACGAGAAAGATTTCTTGATGGTGACACCTATGTCTTTGATAATCTTGATAAAATTACGTCATTTAGCGAACGAGAAAAGGAATTGTTTATCGCCTCAGTTGGTGTCCGAGCCCAACGACAGTTTATTGAACAAAAAGAATATCGAAAGGTTGGACAGCTTGCACTCTCGTATGAGGAACTCCGGCCGCTGTATTATCAACAGATATATGAATTTTTGCAGGTAATTATGGATAAAGGTGCACCACTACAGAATAGGTTGGAAGTTTTTTTAACCGATTTACCGACAATGGCAATGCAGTTTGGGGATAATCAACAGCTCGAACAAGTCCATAAGGACCAGTCCGCAGAATTTATTCCACTCATATTGCAAGAATATGATGACATAAAGTCTGATCCTTTGCGAAACAATGCGCTCTCATTTTTAAAAAAGAACATTGCTTCCATGGATAAATCTTCTTCAGATATCTTTATCAAGATTTGTATGCGAGATAAGCCTGAAGAAGTTACTAATAAATACTTTCATGAAATTATTGCTCATGCAATGGAGCAGGGTGTTGATCTGACATCTATCACTGAAATGGTCTCGAAAGAGCAGATAGTTTCTATCGAGAGAAATAAAGCATTAGAAGACCAGGGAGGGCGTAGAGGTATGCTTGCAGCTGATATTTCAAAGATACTTTCTCTTGCCAATGCTAAAGAAGTGCTCAACGAGATTACAGGAAGCAACTTAGTCGGAGAAAAAATCATAAACTTTGTCGACACATATGAAATCGCTTCATCACAAAAAGGTAAAACAGTTGTAGCTTTAGAATTTCTAAAAATAATCGAATCAAAAGCCGCAGAAAATGTAGCGGATGTATTTGAAACACTCTCTGATAATCTTGAATCCTATAAAAAAGTTCTAGAAAATTATTCGAATGAGGATATACCACAAGGATTACATGTATCAATCGGTATGGAATATGAAATTACTCAGCATACTGCAAATCGATTTCGTGATCACTGTAATAGTTCTCTCTCTGCCGAACTTGGCGAAGTTGCAAAACACGCAGCTGTAGGGAGAGGAAACGATGCAGCTTTTGAGGTCGCAACACATCCGACTGACAATCCGTATATGGTGATGCTTGAAATGAAACTACTTTCAGAGCTTGGATACCTGGATTTCAATTTTAGTCCGGACACAATTCATGAACAATCTGCACGAGGGTGTCATATATCGCTCGGAGGAGAACAGTTCAATTCATCTCATCATCCTCACGTACATATGGTGCAAAATATGTTGGCGTTATCAGGATGGGCAGGAGTGCCGGGCGGAAGAGAGGAGGTAAGTGGAGGAGTGATTGCAAATCATGGATATTCGGACCGTGTGAAAGTTCTTGGAGAAACGAACGGGGATACTGTATATGAATTTCGTGGACTCAGCCTTGATAAAGTAGAACCCTTTGAGCGATCAGTCAGTTTTCTTCATACGGCAGGGATTGGCATAAATGCATTTAATGCTATTGCACCCCTTTTCGAACATGAAGAACTTCATCATTTGTTACAACGTATAGATACGTCTACAATCGAACACTGTATGGAAAGTCTTGCAAAAGAAACGATACTTAAAGAGGGTGTTGATGAAAAGACAAAATACATTGCATATGAATACATAAAGATGTCACAAAGTACTTTGAATACGATTAAGCAACACAATGAACAATTTCTCACACAAGAGACAGTCGGGTATTTCGAACCCGATGGATCATTTATTGACGCTGAATCGGGGGCTACGGTGGCAAAACGATTCAATAATTATCTCTCAGAGAAAGAAGGAGAGATTCAATCATTGGAAGTCTTTATGCAGAACAAGCTTACTATTGCACCATTTAAGCTTTTTACAAAGCATGAAGATATATATTCGGTTGCGAACCGCTTATCAAATATGTATCTCAAATATCGACCAGGTGAGGGCGGTGCAGTGAACTATTCACAAAATACTTCTGCAAATACTGCCGCGTTTTTGTCAGAAACAAAGATCGGAGACAAACTTGAATTTCCGGATGTTGCCGTTGGAGATCAGAAAGAAAAGTCGGTATTTGATGCGGATACTGTTTCTCGCAAAGGTTACTATTATATGCAAGACGCAACACCTGAGATGTTGATTCATAAAGTACAGCAACATATGTTGTCGTACCAAGAAGCGATAAAAGGTATCCTCCAGAGAAAAGAGCTTGAAGTACAAAGAGTTAACGTATGAGATTCGAATCATTCCTCCCAGTAAATTATTCAAATCATATCGAGCGGTGTATCACCTTGTATGATAAAACGGAGCTCTCCGAGCAATCGTTTGACGCACTGAAAGAGCTATATAAGGCCGAGTCTTATCAATATCCAGAATTCATCAATGCCATAAAAGGTCTCGAAGACCAAGGAAAATTATCCGCGCATGAACATATAATTCTTGTTGGTATTTTCTTATACGATCAGAAGAATGGAATGAAGTTGGAGAATTTTAAGGTAACCGTAGAAGCTATCGGAGAAGAAAAAACACCGTTGTTTGATTATGAAGAAGTGCGAAATGCAGGCTTATCTGAAAACACTCGTTCATATCTCGAATATTGCATCGATAAGATTACGAAATAGCTATTTCTGATATCTCGCCATAATCTCAGCCTCCACTTCTTCTCGAGGGCGGCCATATTTGAGGTATGAGAGCTCTTTGATCTTTTGAGCAATCTCGGTGTTTCCTGTTGGAGGGTAGGGAGTCTTTGAATTGAATGCTTTGACCGGAACGCCGTTTACGAGCATTTTGATGTAGCAGGTGAGGTTCTCTTGTTTAATGACATCGGCAGGAGTAAATGTTGGTGCAAGTTGTTGTTCAAAGATATTTGCATTTTCAGGAGAGACGCGGTGAATAACCATAGTACCGACGTTGCCGAAGACTGCATTTTTGATACCTTCATCGAGTTGTTCGACGTACTGATGGGCGACATTGAGTGAGAGGCGGTATTTGCGGGCCTCGGAGAGGATGGTGGAGATAGAATCGGTAGTCACATTTTGGAATTCATCGATATACAGATAGAAGTCATTCACTTGTTCTCGGCCGACGATATCGACACGGGACAGTGCTGCCATCGTAATCTTGCCGACCAGGAGTAGTCCGATGAGATTTGAGTTGATATCACCGAGACGACCTTTGGAAAGGTTGACGAGCAAGATCTTTTTCTTGTCCATGATGTCGCGGAAGTTGAGTACACTTTCTTGTTGGGCTACAACAGGGCGCATGATGTCATTTGAAATGAAGACGTCGAATTTGTTGGTGATGTAGGGGACGAAGTTTGCAAGTGCACTCTCACCAGTTGTCTTTTCTGCATTTTCCCAGAACTGTTTGATGATAGGGTTTCGACATTTGGAGAGTTTCATATCGCGAAATGGCTTGTCAGTGAGAACTCGGGCAATCTCAAGGAGTGTAGATCCTGATGCGGGGTCCTCCATGATAAGACCTGCGGAGTTGCGGAAATATTGTTCAAACATCGGACCGCCGGCGACCTTCATATCAAAGAGTTTGTTGAAAATACCAAGAAGTTCATTGATAACAAAAATCTTTTGTTCAGGGAATCGCTCGTCATACTCGAGCATGTTGAGCCCCATCGGACGTGCGGTATATGCAGGGTCAAAGTAAATGACATCGTCGATACGTTCTGGAGGGATATTTGCGAGAATTTTTTCTATATCATTTCCGTGTGGATCCATAAAACAACAACCATCGCCATTCTTGATATCCTGGATAATCATGTTCAACAGGAACATAGTCTTACCAGTACCTGTTTGCCCAATAACATAGGTGTGCCGAACACGGTCTTCACGCGCAAAGATGACATCAGTTGTTTGCCCACGATACGTGTTGGTACCAAGGCTGATACCGGGAGCATTAGAAAATACTGGCGCAGGGGCACTTGATGCGGATGACTCCTTGAGTTCTGGTGCGGCAGTGAGTCCGACAGGGAAGTGAAACAACGTTGCGAGTTCATTCACTGACAACGGCATCAGTTCTTCGGGGTGGAGTGTTCGGAAGCTGAAATCGTGCACAAGTGCAGGAATAGCTGAGACTTTTGTGTCAGTCCAAGAAATAGAGTTGGAGTTGGGAAGGGTGAACTGTGCGAATGATGATTTGATTGTGGTGAGAATACTCTGTGCTCGAGGAAGGTTTGTTGCAGAAGCGATAACTCTGATACTCGCAGAGAGACTCTGGCTTTTGTTCTTGAGCGTTGCCAGTTCAATGCCTCGGGTATCAATATTTTTTTCTTTCGTTTCATCAGGACTCTTCGGTGTATCAAAAAATGAGAGCAGGCCTTTGCCGACACCAGCGAGGACTGAATGAGTCATATCTTTGTACAGATTTTTTACAGAGTCAGTGCCTTTTTGTGCAGCTTCGATGACTGAAGTGTAGAGTTTGTTTGGTTGGTCAACGTCGCTCGTGATAATGACCTGGATTGCAGCGCCTTCGCCTGCTTGCTCAAGTTGTGAAAGGGAACCAATAAGAGCATTGAGTGGATCATGCTCGAAGTTTTCATCAGTGTTCAAAGGGAAAATAGCAGGCTCTGCGAGGTGTGCGATGCTGCCGGCAATGCCGGAACCTGTCGGAGTAAAAATATTGTAATCGTCAGTGACTTCATCGATGATTGCGGTCGGGTAGTACGCATGAACAAGTTTTTCAAATGTTTGATCACTCTCTTTTGGAATAGATGCATAGAGTGAAATGTCTCGTCCATGGTTTTGCACCGCAAGCTCGAGTACATAGTATTGTGCTTTGTAATGATCGGCGACAGTGAGCATTCCGACATAGAACTGCTTCATTGCCTGGATGAAGTTTTTGAACCCTGCCTTGTCATCGTTCCCCGCACTTGGAAGTGTGACAGCAAAGAGTGAGTGACCAAGCTCCACTGCGAGCGGACTGGTCTCACGAAGACCCGGGATTGCGCCGATTGTGTGGAGGTACTGGACGAGGAATCGATGAAAGTCATCTTCGAGGTGTGCATCATTCATCCGACTAACAACGTCGAGTGCATTCTTCACACCCTTTTCAAGCATGAGGCCAAAGAGCTCTTCGATCTTTGTATCATGCGCTTCTGGTTTGAGTTTGAGTACGATACGCTCTGCGCTATGGGTGGGGAGTACTTGGGTTTCGTGGAGAAAGTCTTTGGCTTCGGCACGTGCATATTGCTCAACAGTTGCACGTGTTGCACTCTCAAGATTCTTGTGGGGTTCGTTTTGCAAGATGTATTCTTTTTGTGATTGCTCAGCAAGCCAGTTGAGTTCTTCAGCAGGAGAGCGAAATGGTTCTTTTGTTCCAAACATACCTAATAGTATACACAAAAACACTATCGATTACTCGATAGTGTTTTTGTTACATAATATTCGATCGAATATTATTTCTGTATTACTTTACGGCGTCCTTGAGCGCCTTTGCTGCGCGGAATTTTGGCACGCGAGTAGCTGCAACCTTGACTTGTTCACCAGTCTTTGGATTGCGAGCCATGCGAGCTGCGCGAGGTTTCACTGAAAAGATTCCAAGACCTGCGATCGATACTTCGTCGCCCTTCTTCAATGTCTTGGTGATCTCTGCAATGATACTCTCCACGATTTCTTCGGCCTGTACTTTCGTACCGTTGACCTTACCGTGGACGAGTTCAACGAGTGCTGCTTTGTTCATAGTAGTTCTTTGGTTCCCCGAGGGGAGTGATTGATAATCTCGTCAGGAGTGCTTACGCTTCCGCCATAAGCATAGGG
>JACCDT011098778.1_pt1 | contig 10349 bp, 11 predicted proteins | sample 7446291 | NCBI WGS metagenome assembly JACCDT01 (sample SAMN15323446, study PRJNA562643) | freshwater metagenome | isolation source: river surface water | place: USA:Blue River Watershed | collected 2017-08-17 | reverse complement strand
CTTTGTTGCTGGACTCGCGGGCAACGCCTGGATACGGATCATGGCATTCGCGATGCTCTACATCATGCTCGCCCTTGGGCTGAACATCGTCGTCGGTTATGCCGGACTTTTGGATCTTGGCTACATCGCGTTCTCCGCGGTCGGCGCCTACCTCTACGCACTATTAGCCTCCCCGCATTTATTCGAACAGTTCGCCTGGATACGCGCAACGTTCCCAGATGGTCTACATAACTCGATCTGGATGGTCGTGCCGATCTCGGCTGCACTCGCCGCCCTGTTCGGTGTACTACTCGGCGCACCAACCCTGAAACTTCGTGGCGACTATCTCGCAATCGTCACCCTGGGGTTTGGCGAGATTATTCGCATATTCCTTAACAACCTAAACGCGCCGATCAATCTAACAAATGGGCCGCAGGGAATCAGCAACATTGATCCCATCAGTATTGCCGGCATCAATCTTGGGAAGTCTCTTCAGATCTTCGGCATCACGCTGCCATCGGTGCAGCTCTATTACTACCTGTTCCTGGTGCTCACCGTCATCATCATCGTGATCACAGTCCGGCTTCAAGACTCTCGCGTGGGTCGCGCCTGGGTGGCAATCCGTGAAGATGAGGTGGCGGCTCAGGCGATGGGAATTAACACCCGCAACGTGAAGCTCTTGGCCTTTGCTATGGGCGCGTCGTTCGGTGGCGTCTCCGGTGCCATGTTCTCCGCCTTTCAGGGGTTTGTTTCCCCGGAAAGCTTTGTCTTGATGGAAAGCATCGTGATCGTCTCGATGGTGGTGCTAGGTGGCATGGGTTACGTGCCCGGCGTGATCTTGGGCGCAATCCTCTTGTATGCGATTCCTGAGATGCTTCGCTATGTCGCCCGCCCCATCCAAGAGACACTCTTTGGGCAAGAAATAATTGCACCAGAGGCACTACGAATGCTGCTGTTTGGGCTGGCCATGATTGTGATCATGCTCTATCGACCGCGTGGGCTTCTGGCTCCCAAACGAGCACTATGAATTCGTCGCCCTTACTCCAGGTCATCGGCGCCCAGAAGCGGTTCGGAGGTCTCGTTGCGCTTGATGATGTCAGTCTAGACATTCGAGCCGGAGAGATCTACGGACTTATTGGTCCTAATGGTGCTGGCAAAACGACTTTCTTTAATGTCATCACCGGTCTTTACACCCCCGATCGCGGGGAGTTTTTACTACAGGGTGCGCCCTATCGCCCAAGCTCCGTGCATCAGGTCACCGCTGCAGGCATCGCTCGGACGTTTCAGAACATTCGTCTTTTTCCAGAGCTCACAGCCCTGGAAAACGTCATGGTTGGGCGTCACCTTCGAACCCATGGGATTCATCAGGGTGTTCTCGGCGCGATCCTTCGCACCAAAGGGTTTGTCGCCAGCGAAAAAGCGATTCGTGAACAGTCGCGTACCCTGCTCGCCTACCTGGGAATCGAACGACTTGCCGATGCTGCGGCCAAGACCTTGTCATATGGTGACCAACGTCGACTGGAGATTGCCCGTGCCCTGGCAACGGAACCTAAGCTGCTGGCACTAGATGAGCCTGCAGCCGGTATGAATGCAACAGAAAAAAATGCACTACGAGAAACACTCGAAAAGATCCGACATGATGGGAAGACCATTCTCTTGATCGAGCATGACGTGAAGCTTGTAATGGGGCTGTGTGACCGCGTCACCGTTCTGGATTACGGGCGCGTCATTGCCCATGGCCTTCCGGATGATGTGCGACGAGACCCGGTCGTGATCGAGGCCTACCTGGGATCCGGAGTCACCCATGGATAGATCGGACATCGCGCTGGAACTTCGTGGGCTAAAGGTCCGCTACGGCGGAATCCAGGCGATTAAGGGGATCTCACTCTCCGTTCGCCAAGGAGAACTGGTCACCCTGATCGGCGCCAATGGCGCCGGCAAAACGACCACATTAAAAGCCATCACGAATCTGATTCCCACCGCGGAAGGAGACGTCGTCTATCACGGAGAATCGCTTCGGTCACTTGCCCCACATACGCTCGCTGAAAAGGGTCTCGTAATGGTGCCTGAAGGTCGAGGAATCTTTCGTCGACTGACCATCTTGGAAAACCTTCAAATGGGGGGTTACTGTCGTGGACCGAGTCACCACGCACAGGCCAGCGGATCCGCGAGGGCGATTGCAGAATCGATTGAAGAACAACTGGTGCTGTTCCCGAGACTCAAGGAACGACTGAAGCAGCTTGCCGGAACGCTATCGGGTGGAGAGCAGCAGATGCTGGCGATGGCGCGCGCATTGGTCTCGAAGCCAGCGCTGTTACTTCTCGATGAGCCATCTATGGGGCTATCGCCCGTCATGGTCGAAAAGATCTTCGACGTGATTCGATCAGTATCGGCAACGGGCGTGACGATCCTTTTAGTGGAGCAGAATGCCCGGCTCGCCCTTCAGATTGCGGATCGTGGCTACGTGATGGAGTCTGGACTCATCACGTCCAGTGCGTCCGGCGAGGCCCTGCTGCACGATCCTGCCGTTCGCGCCGCCTATCTTGGCGAATAAAAAAACCCGGCATGACGCCGGGTGTCAGGAGACAAAAAGGTCAGATCAGTTTTGAGAATCGATTCGGATTGATCTGTGACTGAAAGTAACGATCAAAGACCATGCTAATCGCCCTGAGAAAAAAGCGGCCTTTGGGACGGATCTGAATTTCATCTGACCGCACATCGAGCATTTCTTCGCCAGAAAAGAGCGCTAAGGACTCAAGTTCTTTCGCGAAGTATTCACGAAACTGAATGCCATGGGCATGCTCAATAGCGCTAAAGCTCACTGCGCTTTGACACATCAAGGACATGATCACATCCCGACGAATGAGGTCATCATGGCTGAGTTCCATTCCCCGGGTCACCGGCAAAATCCCCGCATCCAGCGCGGCGTAGTACTCATCGAGTGTCTTGTGGTTTTGACTGTAAGAGGCACCAATCTTGCTGATCGATGATACCCCCAGTGCCAAGAGGTCACATTCCGCGCGAGTCGTGTACCCCTGAAAATTGCGATGCAGACTACCAGACTGCTGGGCAATGGCGAGTTCATCCGTCGCTTTCGCAAAATGATCCATCCCCACATAGAGATAGCCCGCCTCTAAGAGTCGATTCATTGCCAAGAAGAAAATCTCAAGCTTGGTATCTGCCGTCGGCATATCCTCGAGATGAATGCGACGCTGCGGCTTAAATCGCTCCGGCAAATGGGCATAGCTATATAGAGCAATCCGCTCCGGAGACGCCTCAAGCACCTGATCAAGCGTTCGACTAAAGCCTTCCGGTGTCTGCTTAGGAAGTCCATAGATCAGATCCAGATTAATCGATTGGAATCCACTCTCGCGCGCCGCCTCGAGTGTGGCCATCGTCATCTCGGCAGGCTGAATGCGATGCACGGCACGCTGTACAACCTCGTCGAAATCCTGGACACCAATACTCATTCGGTTAAATCCAAGGTCAGCGAGGAGATGGATTATCTTCCGATCTGCACTTCTGGGATCAATCTCGATTGCGTACTCTCCATCTGGCGCAAACTCAAAGTTGTCCCGCAGTATGCGCATTAAGCGCGAGAGCTCTTCCGTATTCAAAAAAGTGGGGGTGCCCCCACCAAAATGCATCTGTGTCACGTAACGGCTCTTAGAGAGATAAGACGTCTGCAGTCGAACTTCTTTCTCTAGATAGTCGATGTATTTCGCGGATCGAGAGTGATCTTTAGTGATGACTTTATTGCAGGCGCAGTAATAGCAAATCGACGCACAGAAAGGTAAGTGGACATACAGCGAGAGCGGTTTATCTCGTTCAATGCGATCCCGATGGTCTAACCACTTGGCATGTACCTGTGCATCGAACCCTTCATGAAAACGGTCCGCCGTTGGATAGGACGTATAACGAGGCCCAGGGATATCGAATCGCCGGATCAATGCCTCATCAACGCCAAAGCTTTCAATCGTCATTGCCATGGTGAACCACCTGTCATTTGGAACGCCTGCAGTATGGGTAAAGGCTTGCCGAAAGTGGTTGATACAGGTCAATAAGGCGAAGTGGGCTACTCAACGAAAGCGTATTGATTCAGAGGCGTTGAATCACATCAAAAAAAGACGCCCAAAGGGGGGAGCCTTTGGGCGTCACCTCCAAGACCCGGATGGGGGACATCCGTTAATTGGTCTGAGAAGGAGGGGAGGAAAGCCGGCTACTTCGCTGCTGCGCCGGCTGAATTGGTTTTCACATTCATCAGTTTCGCCACTGGACCCTGTAGTTCAGGATGACTCTGGGCCATTGACGTCCCATACAGCGGCTTGTAGGCGCCCTGATGGCAGGTTGAACAATTGACTTTTGCGACGTCACCCGTCGGTCCAAGACGACTTGCTGGAAACACAGACGTCAACGGTGTCATGAACTCATTGTTCAGCTCCCGGACCATTTTGATGCCGTGCCATGCCGTGACACGCTGAGGAGGGCTCTGCTCCCAGTCCGAGAAGTTCCGGGAGTTATGGCAGTAGCTGCAGTTCACGCCGAGTCCCTTAGACATATGCACCATGAGTCCATAAGTCGCTTCGGTTGCCTGAGTCGATGAGCCGTTGCTATTGATCCCCTGGGGCAGCGCGGTCTGTGCAATCTGTCGAATACGGGTGTCCTTTTCAAAGTACGCCGTAAACGGATCCTTCGGTAACGAACTGAGCCCCACCGACATAACGGGTTCATTCTGTCCATTGCGCTGACCGAGGAGTCCCTTCGCCAATTTGGCGTCAGACGGCTTGAACCAGATCTCGTTAGGGACTGGCTGACCACGGTGACAGGTATGACAGGTCACTCCGGTACCCGCAACGTGATTTTTCCACGCGGCGTTTAAGTGCTGAGTCATCTCCGTCATCCGACGCGCAACAACTTTGGTGTACAACGAGTCGTCTGCAAAGTTCTGAGGATTGTGGCAATAGACGCAGCCCTGCTCGGGTGCGACCCACTGGGTCATTGCCACCATGGTTCGAGTGAACTCTGCCACGCTCAGATTGCCAAGCACCTTGACGTTCTTATAGACCTGACCAGCGCGAGGACCCGTCTTATCCGCCTCGGGCAGTGCCTCAGGCGCCGTGTGTAATGCAGCCTCCTTTGCCAAGGTCCGTGGATTGTAGACAAGCTCCATTCCAGTACCACGAAAGCCCTTTTGAACGGTATCAACGGGAGGGCGTTCACAGCCTGCGAGCATTGCCGAGGCTGCGACGATCATCGCCATCCATGAGGTTCGAGTGAATATCATTATTTCGCTCCTTGAACGGTGGCGGGATCCGGTAACGGCACGCCCCACATATCGGGATAAGGCGGTGCAATCCCATGCTTCACACCCCAGAGATACCAGTTGTCAACGACAGTACCGGTCAGCAGAATGCCAATGCCGCCTGTTAACGGGCAGAGCACCGCAAACCACCAGGCCCAACGGTGAATCGATTCCATCGTGGCGTTAAACCCCATGGTCCAACGCCAGAACAAGGCGGCACGCTCTGAGGCGGAACCGCGGTCAACAATCTGCTCCACTTCGCGATCACCACCATAGTGACTCACCGCAAGAATCGTTGCGCCGTGCATCGCGAATAACAATGCAGATCCATACAAGAAAGCAATCGACAGCATATGGAACGGGTTGTAGAACAGGTTTCCGTATCGAATCGAAAACGCCGCTGTCCAGTCCAGGTGAGAGAAGATGCCAAAGGGAACCCCTTCGGACCAGCTACCCATGAGTAAAGGACGAATGAATCCCAGCACGAGATAGAGCCAGATAGCCGCAGCAAAAGCCCAAGCAATGTGGGTGCCCATGCCAAGCGCGCGGGCGCGACGATAGACACGAACCCACCAGAGCAGGATCGACACCGTCAGAAAGAAACCGGCGATATTCCACCATCCGCCTTTATTGAGCGGCGCAAGCTTCAACCCATACTCCGGTGAGGGAGGATCCAGCGACAACCAGAAGAGCTGGCGAACAAACTGGATCGGGTCATAGTTCACCTGCACCAACATATTCCATCCCATGATGGTGAAGGCGATGATGAAACAGAATGCAGACGCAATGCCGACTTTGCCGAGATAGAGGGGGCCAATCTGGGCATTACCGAGCCGACCCGCGATATGCAGTAGGAACGGTTTAATAATCCGCTCATCGTTATCCGGCCCTTTGAGCGGGACACCGTCATGCGGCTTACTGACAGGTTGAATCTGTGTAAATAAATTTTGATATTGCATGTTGTTCTCCTGACCCCTCGACCTACGACCAGATCGGTAGATTCAGCCACCAACCCCACCATTCGGGCCAACCACGCGTCCAGAATGGGCCACTAATCACGATACAGACGGCACTAAAAAATACTGCGCCAAGTGCAAGATAGAGACCAAGACGGTGAATTCCTAGCGTGCCGACCGAGTAACCGATGGTGTCGCGAAAGAATGTGTCTTCGTGATCAGAATTTTTAACTCGCTCACCTTTTGCAGGATTAGCCGCCGACAGAATGAGTCCGCCGTGCATCGCTAATGCCAGACAGCAGGTGAAGAACAAGGTGATTGCCAGCATGTGCGCTGGGTTGTAGTGGAAGTGCAGGTACTGATAGCCCACGTTCGACACCCAGTCCAGATGACTCAAGATGCCGTACGGAAATCCGTGACCCCAGGCGCCCATCAGTAGCGGTCGAATCACAACGAGGGTGACGTATGCGAAGACCGCCATGCTAAAGGCGATCGGGACGTGATACCCCATGCCCAGCTTTCGACAAATCTCCACCTCACGCAGCGCCCATGAACCAAAGGCGCCCACCGCACAAATCGTGATCAGCTGCCAAAGTCCACCTTGTAGCAACGGGGCAAAGCCAAGGCCATAGCTCAGGTCGGGGGGGGCGATATTAATCTGCCAAAGATTCCAAGTGGGCCCCTGCGAGGCACCCCAGATAATCAGCAGCGTGCCCAGCACACTAAAAAAAGCCGCAGTGATTCCGAAGAAGCCGACATAGAACGGCCCTACCCAGAAATCAAATAGATCCCCGCCAACGAGGGTTCCACCACGGACACGATACTTTCTTTCAAAACTGAGCATCGCCATTTGAATCTCTCCAGTTCAAATCGCAGAGTGCGCTGAGTGCGACCTCAAGCGCGCCCTGCTTTCTTTACAACAACTTACTTGGGTGACGCAGCAGGAGCTGGGGTCGCTTTCGCAGCCTTGATCTCTGCCTGGGTCTTGCCGTCCAGCCAATTGAAACGCTCGGTTGAGAGCAGAATGAAATGAATCATTGCTGCCAGGCCGAACAAAAACACCGCCTGTGCTGCTAAAGCACGGAGCGGATCGAACAGGCGCCATATTCTCCACATGGTTCCATCTCCTAGAAAAGTGATTAAGTGAGTTGAGACATAAAGGTGTACACCGCTGCCTTAACATCACCGATTAACGTCTTACCGCCCTCTGCCCCCGGAAACCAGGAACGCCATTGCAGAAAACACACCTGCGCGATGAGGGCAATCGCCAGAAACACGACGAAGCTAATTGCAAAAATCCCGTAGAACGCCAAAGAGTCGTTTCTCGTGGACTCGTGCAAGGATTCGTTAGTTATCTGAGACATAGCATTCCCCTATTCAGAAAGGTCGGTAATTAGTTAATCCAAGGACGCCATGCCCAGACAAGCGCATGAGCAATCACGGCAGTCGCCGTGAACCCGAGGAAGCCCTGGATGTAAAACTTGTGAAACTCCTGGGCTTCTTCGTCGGTAAGTCCCGAAAGACTCGTTTTGCCATTACTCATAGGATCTCTCCTGTAAGTTGGCCTTGCGGCCGTTACCACGAAAACCCCCCGTGGCCGGAGATGACACAACAGACCGCTGTGACATTCGTTGCGTTCTTAACCCGACACTGAGGACACTCATGCGAGGGCTCCTTGGCGAAGGGCATCACGGGCCTGCTCAACATGCTCGGCAGTCACGCGGTCCTGACCCGCTTCCTTGGCTTCGCGCTCTGCTCGATCGCGAAGGCGCTTCGCGGCAGAGATCTGAACCAAGACGGGCTCGGACTGAACAAATTCGTTTAAACGCTGCTGGGCTTCCAAATCCCAGATCGCCATCTTCTGTGCACCATCGAGTGCGCGCGCTGGCGTTGGATCGACGCGATCCATATCCGATCCCAAGGGAAGGATGTGAAACAACGCATCAAACAGGGCATTACAGAATTCCTGAAGCAGATAGGTGGCGCCCGCATACCCCATGAATGGCGTTCCCGTATGCCGACGAATAATCGCCCCAGGAAATGACGCAGGAATATAGGTCGCACGCGACCCGTTTTCGGCCAGATACATCCGCTCGTTGTAGCTGCCGTACATCACAAGCGGTGGCTTCTCTTTACAGAGCTGGCGAATGGCCTCGCTATCCGTCTTTTCGCCGGGACGACGGGCGACTGCAAATTGGCAGGGCAGCCCAAGCTCATCTTCGAGAAAGTGACGGATACCGCGGGTGTACGTATCGTTTGCGACCACAGCGAAACTCGCCGTGCCAAAGAAATCCTGCGTCACTGAACGCCAGAGATCCCAAATTGGTTTGATAGTGGTGTGTTTCTGCTGAGTAATGAACGGCTCAGGATCAAGCCCTAATAGCTCGCCGAGCTTACGCAGAAATTTCGTCGTACTGTGCAGTCCAATGGGCGCCTGCAGGTATGGGCGATCGAGCGCTTCACAAAGTAGACGCCCAAATTCCCGATACATACAGATATTGACATCTGCTTCAACAAGACGCGAGACATCCGACAGATGACTTCCCAGTGGAAAGACCATATTGATCTCTGCGCCAATTCCTTGGACAAGGCGGCGAATCTCAGCGAGGTCGCTGGCCATATTAAAGGTGCCATAGCAGGGCCCGATAATATTGACGCGGGGTTTCTCCCCTGGCTTGCGGGGACGCGGTGCGGGCACTTTCTTCATGCCGTACTCGGTCCACAGCCACATCATGGCGCGGTTTGCACACTGCCACTGATCTTCATCGATTGTGCGCGGCAGAAACCGCTTGATATTGGTGCCCTCTGGTGTGACCCCTCCGCCGATCATTTCTGCAATCGATCCTGTGACCACCACCGCAGGGAGATCAGGGTCTAAGACCTTGTGGGCGCGCTTCATCGCACCTTCGGTACCTTCGCGCCCAAGCTGCTCCTCGGCAAGACCCGTCACCACAATCGGAAGTTCATGAGGCGGCAGCGCGTCGGTGTAATGCAGTACTGATGTCACCGGCAGGTTTTCACAGCCGACCGGGCCATCAATGACGACCTGCATGCCTTTGATTGCCGTAAACACATAGACGGCACCCCAGTAGCCCCCTGCGCGATCATGGTCGATGACAAACATCAGCCCATCTCCTCTGCCTTACGGGCTTTCTGTTGCTTGGCCAGCTGACGCCGGGTCATTTCTCGGAATTCAGGATGCGCTTTCGGCATTTCTTCCCAGACACCAGCGTTATCGCCAGCGCCGATTTCCTCGAAGAAGGCATGCATCTCATCGAATCGTGTCTTGTTCTGAATGGCCGCGTTAATCACCTGGGCAAGCGAACCTGCACCAGCCGCCCCCATCAGCGGACGGGCCGAGATCAAGTTCGTGAAATACAGCGCAGGAATACTCGCTTGTTTAGCGGCCTGAACAACTGGTGTTGTGCCAATTGCAAGATCCGGCGTGAAGTGCTGGAGGGCATAGAGATCATTCTCAAGCGACGCACGGTACTGCACCGTCACTCCCCGCGATTCAAGCCATTCGCGATCCGCATCACTCCAGCTGGTTTTGGGACATGCAGTTCCGACATATCGTAGGTCTGCGCCCGACTCCACCAAGAGCCGTGCGACCAAAAGCTCAGACCCTTCGTAGCCACTCATGGTGATGCGACCTTTGATCGGCATCTTGGCTAATGCCCCTTTGATCGCAGGCAGAAAGGCATTTTTAGCGGCATCAATCTTGTCTTGCGAGACATTGACCGCCTTGCCAATCGCTGAAAGCCATGCGTCAGTGCCGTCAAATCCAACGGGGGCGGACCCAACAACGGGTCGCCCTGCCGCCTCAAACTCTCGGATGCTCGCCGTGTAAAACGGATGTACTGCCGCCACAGCAGCCCCATCGAGTGCGGCATAGAGTTCGCGCCATTCACGTGTTGGCACAACCGGACCAGCAGCAAGGCCCATCGGTGCGAGCATCATGCTAATCCCTACTGGATCTGCAGAAAACATCTCCCCCAGCAAGGTAATCGTTGGCTTATCGGTCACGCGATTTTTTGGCGCAGGTACCGGGCCAGACAGAATTTCTTCTCTAGCGTAACGGAGCATCGCCCCGGCGAGAACGTCCTTCGCTT
>JACCDT010366793.1_pt1 | contig 10355 bp, 11 predicted proteins | sample 7446291 | NCBI WGS metagenome assembly JACCDT01 (sample SAMN15323446, study PRJNA562643) | freshwater metagenome | isolation source: river surface water | place: USA:Blue River Watershed | collected 2017-08-17 | reverse complement strand
CGCCGCCACCCGCCTGGTCGACCCACTCCGTCCCGGTGCCGTCGTCGTTGACCGCCGCCACCTGACCCGGGTCGCCGAGTGGAGTCGGCAACAGTCGCACCGCGGGCGTTGATTCGGACGTGCCGACGACCGTCAGCCATGTGACGCCAGGCGTGGTCTGGGATTCCCACACGACCTCGGTGACGTTGCGTTCCCAGGTCGTCATGAGCCCGCCTCTCGCGGTGCACGCTCCGAACGCACCCGGTAGGTACCGATCTTCCACGTCTGATCGGCACCCGCCTTCTTGGCCTTGCCCCACACGTCGATCATCGGGGGCCACGACTCGCGTTCGGACGAGTCGACCCACCACGACCAGCGGCCCTCGTCGAAATCGGTCGGCGGGATCTCGTACTCCTCGGACCCGTCGAGGTGCACCCCCTCGTCCTCGGAGGTGACGAGCACAGTCCCGGACGAGTCGGTGATCGTGATGATCGGTTCGGTGTGATCCGACACGTCCGTCGACGTCACCCAGATCTGGAACCAGATGTCGCGGTGGGTCACCGTGTCGGTCGCGGTCGCGTCACAACAGGACATGCGGCCTCCCTTCAGGTCTGCGTCGTGTGCTTCACGCGGACGACAAGGCCCCGCGCGTAGTCACCCGCCTGGTACACGGCCGCCCGGATCGTGTCGCCCTTCCCGGCGATCTGATTCGTGTACTGGCCGTCGTTCGAGTCGTCATCCGGCGCAGTCGCCCCGGCCGGGATCGTGATGGCGTGGAAGAACGGGACGTAGTCCGGCGCCCCCGTGTTGAACGGCCCGCCGCCGTTGATGCGCAGGTGGACCACCGTCGCCGTGTCGCCGGCCTGCGTGAGTGCCCAGCGGACCCGGTACATGAGGATCGGTTCGTCCACCGGCCAGTCGTCGGAGTGCCCTTCGTCCTCGGGGTCGGAGTAGTCGAGCTCGGCGACCAGCGGCCCGTTTTGATTGAACACCCACCCGTCCCTCCGAAGCGGACCGAACGGGACGCCCGCCCCAAGGTCCAGGGCCGACACGGAGTCGGCACGACCAGAGAGGGCGCCTGGGGTGATCTGCTCGAGCCACCGCTGCTTTCGTGCGGCTTCGTTCTCAACTCTGGCGTTGAGCTCGAGGCCGAATCGGACGACTCCGAGCGGAGACTCGGTGACGGGGATCGCGACGGTGCGATGCTGTTCGTGGGTGCCGTCGATGTTCGCGGCGCTGACGGCATCGCCGAGATCGAAGTCGTCGAACGGTGAGTCGTCGTCGTTGCGGGGGGCGATCGCCATACCGATGGCGACGGTGTTCTCGGCGTCGGTTGCCTCTGCGAGCTCGGCATCGACGACCGTGTCGACGGAGCCGGGATCCGCATAGTCGGTCTTGGACGTGAACACGACGTCGTCACCGACGGCTCCCCGATAGCGGTAGCCGGTGGAGTCGCGGATGAGCGCCCTCACCGGATGCGCTCCTCGTGAACCATGTCGAGCACGTTCGGCAGACGCCCGTCGACAGGGGCGAACGCCGCGTCGGAGAACACGGGGGCGGAGGCTGGCGCGGTGTGGAAGTTGCCTCGCTCGCGCCACCGGAACACCCGAAGCGTCTTCGTGGCGTAGTCGACGTCGAGGTCACACCACGACTTGGCCATGCCGAGCAGGAACTCGGAGCCCAGCTTGCATCCGACCCTGAACGGGACGTGTGCGATGCGGTCGAGTTCGTTGCCGTTCGCGTCCAACGAGTCGTCGTCGCCCTCGATCGACCAGCCGAGCAGCTTCTCCTGTTCCTCCTGGACCTGCACCAGCGCGGATCGAATGATGCGCTTCGCCGTCGGCCCCTGTGGGGTCGCTGACGCCTTCCACGGGTACGGAGTGACGCCCGTGATGTAGCCGGTGCGCCAGAGGATCGTGTCGCCGTTCATGGATCCGGTGGTGGCGTCGTTGATCGCGAACGCCGTCGCCGCCCACCGCGGATCCGGTGAGCCAGGGAGTCCCTGCACCTCGAACGCCCAGCGAGTCACACCCTCAGGCAGTCGGGCGCCGCCGTGGTGGGTCTGGCCCCATGCCGACGATGGCGGGCCGTCGGTTTGACCCATCGACACACCGTTGACCCAGCCCGTGCCCTGGTCCGCAAACGCCTGATGAACCGACACGGCGAGCGGCGCGTCGGCTTCGTCGACCTCCTGGTCGTAGACGAAATACCGGTGCGTCGAGGCGTCGAACACGTAGCCGAACCCGTCGACCCACGGGTCGGGGTGGGAGTAGCCGTCGGCGAACACCGGGCGGAGGAACACGGCATCGTCGAGGTCGTCGATGTCGGCCTCGGGGCTCATCCATCCGAAGTTGCGGATCTCGCCGCCGAGGAAGTACACAGCGCCGGGATGGGGCGGGAGGACAGCCCGGTCCCACTCCGACAGCACACCCTCCATCCGGAGCGACCGGACCAGCGCGGAGTGCCCCTTCGATGCCGCCGAGGTCTGCCGGCGTGGCCGGATCACAGCAGCGAACCGAAGCTCGCCGTCGAGGTAATAGCGGACGATTCGCCCACGCGTGAGGTCTGTCGCCTCGACGTTGGGCACCATCTCCGATAGAGCCTCGCTGGTGACGAACAACGGAATCGAGAACGCCGCAGTGCCGAACGCTCCGATACCAGGCAACTCTGGGGTGAAAGCTCGGGTGCCCGTCAGGTCCGTGGTCAGGTCCCGGACGAACGTCCCGTCAGCCTCGTACAGCTTCAGCTGGATCCGACGCTGAGGCGGCTCGACCGCCTCCGGGCCTGGCGTCACGACCCTGCCTCGGGCGCGAAGGGTGCGGTGAGGCGGAACTCGAACATGAGCGGCCACCCCGCCGGCCGCTTCCTTCCCCGACCCGAGAGCCTGAAGCGCGACGCGGTGGCGGTCCGACTCTCCCCGGAAGGCATCGTGAGCGTCCCGGTTCGTGCGACGACGGTCGGGTCGAGGAGTTCGGTGCGCCAGTAGTTGAGGTTCGACTCGAGACCCTCGATGACGTTCGAGTGCGGGACGCCCTCGTGGTCGATGTGGCCGGCGAACCACATGGGGATCTGGACGATCGTGGGTGCCCATCCGACAGGGTTCAGGATGTAGTCACCGAGGCCGACCTGCGTGTCGTCGCCCTCAAGGTCCAGACCGAACCACAGTGGGGTGAGGGCGTCGTCCTCGGGCCACCATGGGTCCGTCACGATGTGGAACGGCCCCGATGTCCCGTCGAACGTGAGCTGCCCGCCGCTGGTGTCAGCCACGGGAGATGTCCTGCCCGGTCGTCACCCACGAATCCGCACGAGCGACACGGAGCGCCTCGTTCATGGTCGGGGCGACCTGATCGGGGCGAGCATGGATCGTCGGTGCGTAGACGACCCGCTCGAGGTTCGCGACGTCCTGCCGTAGTCCGCGGAGTTCGGCGAGGATCTCGGCCTCGTAGGACTGTCCGAACGTGGTTGCCGTCGGCGCGAGGGTCGCCGCTGGCACGCTTGAGGTCAGGGTGCGGCCGTCATTGAGCGCCTGAAGCGGTCCGAGCCCGACACGCTGAACGGCCGCCTTGCGGATCACGAACTCACCTGGCGTGGCCGCGATGAGCTCGCTGTCGTCGTTCCCGTAGCCTTCAACGAGTCCGCCAGCGGCGAACTTGGGGATCCACTTCTTCTGTCGGGCGTCCCACTGCCAAGGTCGGCCGTCGTAGTCCCGGGCGACACCATTCCGGCTGCCGGACCCCAGCCCGATCTGCTCGCCCTGCGCCGCTGTCAACGGACCCCACTCGCGAGGCTCGTACGGGTCGGTGGAGCCCGGTCCGGCGCCGAGCGGGCCGTGCTGGTCGGTGGTGCGCCCGGGCAGTTCGTGACCAGGGGCGGTGGGGCCCTGGGGTGCCTGCGGGTATACGGGCGTGTAGAGCCGGCGGCGCTGTTCCTCAGCCGCGGCGGTAGCCAGGATGATCTCGGTCTTGAGGCGGGCGACCTCGTCGGCGGCGAGGCCATTCCGCTGGGCGAACTCGTCGATCTGCGCCAGCGTCCCCTCGATCAGTTCGGGATGCTGAGCGAGGGTGTCGTTCAGGTCGCCGAGCGCCGCCTCAGCATCGAGGTCGGCGTCCCGCTGCCTGCGGCGGGCCTCTTCGAGACGTTCCTCTGCGGCCGCGAGGTCGTCGGCCTGGTCGGCGTTGTTCGATCGGGCGTCAGCGACTCGCTGCTCGGCGTCGTACACCGAGTCGGCGGCGTCGGCCACGCGGTCCTGGGCGTCGAGTTGGGCGTCCTGGGCGTCCCGCACCTTCTCGGACAGGTCTCGGTAGCGGTTCGGGTCCCGCACGGGGTCGACGTGTGCCAGCTCGGCCTGCAGGTCAGCGAGGTCACGGTTCGCGTCGGCAAGATCTCGCTCGGCGCCGAGTTGATCACGCTTCGCCGACGCTACCGAGCGGACAGCGTCGGCGAGATCTCGCTCCGCCTCAGCGGCCTCTTCGGCGGTTCGGGTACCGCCAGCCCGAATGCGAGCGACCTCAGCCTCTGCCTCGGCCACCTCTTCGTTGGCGTCGATGCGCGCCTGCAGCGCATCGACCGCTGCGAACGGTGTAGCCGTGACGTTGGTGATCGAGTCGATGTACTGGCCGTACTTGCCCTTGGCCTGATCGATCGCGAACCCGAACGTGTCGAACTGCTCAGCACCGACCTTGGTCGTGTCGTTGTTGACCTTCTGAGCCTTCGTGGCGGTGTTGACCGTTTCCTGCCACTTGTCGAGCAACTTCTCGGTCTCGATGTACGCGGTGGAGTTGTGGTCGAGCTGCGAGTTCTGCTCCCGGGCAGCGTCGATGAAGGTCTGCACCTCGGCCGTGGGCCGCGACATCGAGATCTTGTCGAACGCCTGCTGGAAGTACTCGATGTCACGAACATCAGTGACGCCGGCGAACGAGAACTCGGCGCCGAGCGACTTGAACCCGTCGGCGAGGGAGGCGCTTGAATCCTCGATCTGGGACAGGTTGTTGAACGCCCCCAAGATGTCGACCCGGCCGCCGTCGATGTTGGCGACGAAGTTGTCCATCGACTCCCGAGATGCGGCATCGAGGCCCCGGAGTTCGTTGGCGATAGCGGAGATGGCCTCGACAATCGGGAGACCGACCAGCACGCCTCCGGCGATCGTTGCTGCTGATGTCAACTGGCTGAACGCCGCCTGACCGATCGACCCGATCTGTCGGACCGCTCCACCGAACCGCGACACCCGAGGGGTGGCGGCGGCGGAGGCCGCTCCGATGTCCCCGACCGTGGACGCGACACCTGGACCGACAGCGCGAACGTCGTCGAAGCTGTCGGAGATCACTTCGACATCGATGAAGTCCCGGCCGGAAGGGAGGCCGCGCACCTCGGCGTTCAATCGGGCGAGATCGTCGGCGACGGGTGCGACGGACTGCGCTCCGAGCACGGACAGCGCTGCGCCGGTCGCTGTCACCGCAGATGTGGCAGTCGTGGCTGACGTGGCGATGCCGGACATCGCCCGGGTGCCAGCAGCGCCGGCCGCGGTCGAACTGGTGGTGACCCGGTCCATCGCCGCTGCGACCCCATCGGTGCCGACCGCCGCGGTTGAGTCCCCAAGATCACCGACGCCGGACAAGCTGCGTCGCTCCTCGAGGTACTCCTTGATCATCTTTCTGGCGCCGAGGATGGACGAGACGGAACCGCCAAGTATCGACGTGACGCCGATGCCTGCGGCGGCGACACCGACCGCTTCCAGCCCGCCTGGGACCTTCTCGACGACGCCGAGGAACTTCGTCGCGGCGGACGAGGCGCCAGCCCAGACCTTCTCGACCGAAGCACCCAACTTGGTCTGGGCGTCCTCCATCTCGGCGTTGCGAACCTTCTCGCGGCCGGCGAACCCATCCCGCTCCCGGTCGAACTGGCCAGTCGCCTCGGCGGTCTGCTCGAGGATCAGCTGGTAGACGAGCCACGCCCGCGTTGACGGATCGAGCGCCTCGGACTTCGTCTTGATGAGGTTCCGACGGAGCGCCTCTTCCTTGACGATGGTCTCGTTCAGGATGACCTGAACCCGCTCGATCGGGTCGAACTCGCCGCGCAATGCGGACGAGAACATGTCAACGACCTCGCCTGTGTCGAAGCCCTTGAGTGCACCGACATCGGCGGCACGGGAGGTCAGGTTCTCGGCGAACTCGACGGCCTTCTCGCCCTCCTGGTTGGCGAGCTTCGCGTACGTACCGAACGTGCCAAGAGCGCGCAGCGACGCCTGCTGCGACAGGCCGATGGCCTGTGCGGACCCCTCGGCGAACCTCATGGCGCTGGCGAATGCGTCGCCGAACGTGACCTCGGTCGAGCCGATCGTCTCGTTCAGCTCCGACGCCTTGCGGACCGCCGGGGTGAGGCCGCGCAGGATCTGAGACCCGACGGTGATCGCCCCGCCGCCGAGGGCGACCATCTGCCCGCCGGACAGGTTGATCGACGATCCGAGCCGGCCGAGCTCGCGCTGTCCGACCGAACCGAGCTGCGTCAGTTCGCCCTGGGCGCGACGGGTGTTGATCGAGTCGAGGGATCGCTGTCCAGCCCTCGACTCGCGATCGAGGTCTCGGCCGACCGTGGACTGCAGCTCGGCCTTGAGGCCGAACGGGCGCAGTCCACGGAAGAACCTGTCCACCGTCGAACCGACAGTGGACAGGTTCGGCTCGACATCGACACTGACGACACCGCCGCGCTCGGTCATCGGCTCACATCACGATCGAGAAGAACGCCCGGGCCTCGGCCCCGGACGGATCGACGGCGACAGGAGCGGGAGCGACGGTGGGGCGCGGTGAAGCCGGCGGCGCAGGTGCGCCGCCGGCCACCTCCCACCAGATCGCCTCCTGAAGCTCCTCGGGGAAGCTCAGGAACTCTGACCAGGCGCATGAGGCTCGGACGATGATGCGGGCGAGGACGGCTGGGTCTGGCTCGCCTCGCCCCCAGAAGGGTCCGCCCCGTCGACGTTGGAGGCCTCCACCCACTCGATGGCGGCCACGTACTCGTCGTAGGTCCGCGTGTCGCCGTGCAGGTGCGTCGCAGCGTGCCAGGCGACCCACGGCTGCCACAGCGTGAAGTCGTCCCCTTCCAGGGCGTCGTTCAGGTTGCGTCCGTCGTGATCGGCCGGGAAGGCGAGGAACGTCGCGAGTGGGACCAGCGTCTCGGTGACCTGGCCGTTCTCGGTGACGTCGACCTTGAGCCGCATCAGCTCCCGCCACCGGGGTTCGGGGCGATCATGTACCACGCCGCCGGCGCGTTGGTCGGCGAGAGCGCGTCGACGGTCATCGGCACACCGGTCATCTGCGTCGGACGCAGGGGCACGTCGGTGTCGCCGCCGGTCGTGCAGCGCTCGAGCACGTAGCGGGTGATCTGGTTGTTGAACAGGGCGTCCACGACGAACGTGCCGTAGCTCAACGTGCCGGGCTCGGGTGGGACGAACATCGCGTTGCCGTTCGAGGTGGTCGTCCACGTGCCGCCGCCGTACGCGGCGACGATGGCGTCCTGGTTCAGGTACTCGTGCAAGGTCGTCTGGAACACGGCCTCGACCTGGTCCTCGGTGACGAGCACGGGGTTCCGCTGCTGGTGGACGTAGTGCTTGGTGCGCTGCTTGGTCTCGCGGAAGTTCGACCCCTCGTTGGTGGTCGCGCCGAGGAGCACGAAGTTCAGGGCTTCGAGTTCGGTTCGGGCGCCGTCGATGGTCGTCGCGACGTCCTCGGGCAGGTCGTCGGCTTCAGCGTCATACTCGCGCCAGAAGACGCCGAGCGAACCGGCGATGAACAGGTTCGCGGGGGTGATTTCGGACAGGGTGGGCATGGTTCCTCCCGGGTTGGGACAGGTGGGGGTTGCCGGCGCGACGCGGACGTGCGTCAGGTCGGATGGGTGAGCTCAAGCCCGCAGGCGAGCGGCGATCAGGCCGGGGTGGCCCAGAAGGTGGCGGTGAGCCTGGACGTTGGCTTCGCGGGGGTGTACGTCTTGTCGATGTCGTCGCGAGCCGTGCCGACTCGAACGTCCGTGACAACTGCTGCGGCTCCGCCGGCTTCGACTCGGTCGTGCATGCGGCGGAGCGCCTGTCCGACGGTCTCGCACAGGTCGTGAGCGGCGAGGCGGTCGGAGATGCCAGGTCCCCAGGTGTCGACCTGGATCACGGTCTGGCCGAGGAACCCGAGTCCATCGGTGCCGCCACCGAGTTGCGTGATTCGAACGACCGGGAAGGTCTCGTCATGGGGCAAATCGGTGTAGATCGCCTGCCCAACGACCTCGGTCACCTCCGACTGCTCGAGCAGATAGAAGACGATGAGGCGGGCGACATAGGGCTGCTTGACGTCGGCGTTCACTCGGGTGTGAACCTTCCGTGCCGGGCAGCAGCTGAGCGCATCGCTCCGGTCGGCGTCGAGTGTCCGCCCCCGTACTCGTCGAGGTGGGAGAACGGGTTGTACGTCACCGCCCGGAAGCCCTTGTCGGTGGGTTCGACGATCACGCCCATCCGAGGGTCTGCCGTCTGGAGCTCATGCTGGGCGTACCCCGCACGTGCGTCGGCGGCGATGGCCTGCGTGATCCGCTCGATGCCTTCTTGGGCTGCGCGACCGAAGGCATCCTCGAGCGCGCTCATTGGGTCCTGACCAGGGTTGCGGTCTGCCCGACGACCTGGCCATCCCGCGGTGAGTGCCACGGCTCTGGTGGTCCTACGAACTCGAACTCGACGCCCGCGTACGTGAGCCGGGTCGTGGTCGTGATCTCGTCGCACGCATCGAAGTAGCCGGTCATCTGCCTTGTTCCCACCTGCTGGGGCTCGTTGGTCTCGTCGGCCTGCTTGGGGTGCATCAGGAACCGGATCTTCTTCACGGTGACTGTCTCGGTCTGCCGGTTCATGTCGTCGCGCTCGTCGGACTTCGCGACCGTGATGAGCACACCGCGCATCGTGAGCCACCGGCGCACCCACTGGGCGGTGATCACGCCGCGACCAGGGCCCGCATGGCGTCGGCGTTGCGGGCTGCCCGCTGGTACCGGTTCAGCAGGGCGAGGTTGTTGTGGTTGCCGACGCTGCGCGACTTCCGTTCCGCCGGCGGGTGCCACAGGTGCACGAGGTCGGCGGTGCCCCGCCACGGCTTCCCGACGAGGACACTCAGGGCGAGCGCCCAGGCTTCGTCTTCCTGACCCCACCCGACGAACCGGGGGTCGGGGGGTGCGGTGTTGAGGGCGTCGCGGCTGACGACAACGAGGGTGCCGCCGGCGTATCCGATGTACGGCTTCCTGTCGCGGGCGTTGGACTGATCGAGGCCGAGACCGTCGAGAGACGCGCCGGCCATGTAGGCGTCGGACGACTCTTGTGAGAGGCGGTGGAGGAGCCGGTGAGGGACCGCCCACCCGTCGGTTCGGGCAGCATCGATGGCGGGGAGGAGCGGGCCGAGCAACGCGGCGTCGGTGTCGTGGAACACCAGCACGTCCGCGTCGGTCTTCGCCGCCCCGTCGAGCATCGCCGCCGACCGGTTGAACGGGCCCTCCGGGGACTCGCCGATCACCTGTTCCATGTGCGGGTACTGCCGGCGGAGCGAGTCGCGGACGAAGCCGAACGAGCGCTCGCGATGGGGGCAGCCGGGGCGCCAGGTGAACACGACAGCGACACTCATGGCTTCCTCCCGATCAGTCGGACCCCCGACGCGGTGTTCCAGTCTCGACGAGGCACGGCCAGATCCACGGGTCGATCGGTGCGAGGAGTGGGCCGACGTCGGTGTCGACGACACCGATCGGGGTTCCGCTCACCGCTGCCGTTCGAGGATCGACGCCTTCTGTTCGTCGGTGCCCCAACTGTGGTGCCAGTGGTGGACGCCGAACGCCCACGGCGCCGATGCGGCGGTGACGTTGGCCCGCTCAGCCTTCGCGAGGTAGTGGTACGGGTAGAACGCCCCGGGAGGGAGCAGGGCGACGTCGTGGCGGCCAGGCAGGCGACGTGTCGTCACCCCGGGCCCACTCGTCCATTCGTCGCGCCCCGCCTTCACGAGCTTGCACGCTTCAGTCAGCATCTCGGCGAACACCGGGTGGCCGCGGCGGCACGCCAGAACAGCGTCAGGGACGGTGGTCTCGTCTTCCCACCCAGCGAAGGCTTCGAGGCCGAGGAGAGAGTCGATAGGACGGAACGGCTCGACATCGGAATCGACGTAGACGCCACCCCAAGTGGCGAGAGCCTCGAGGCGGATCAGACCCGCCTTCTGGGCACCGCTTCGGCAGCGGTCCCACAGTGGCGACGAGATCGGGAACAGGGCCGCGTCGATCGGGTCGCGATAGGTGCGCAGCTCCCAGTCGGGATGGAGCTCGCCCCATCGCTCCCACCACGCTTCGACCTGCGGATCGATGGCCTCGGGAACGGTGCGGTG
>JACCDT011165461.1_pt1 | contig 10356 bp, 3 predicted proteins | sample 7446291 | NCBI WGS metagenome assembly JACCDT01 (sample SAMN15323446, study PRJNA562643) | freshwater metagenome | isolation source: river surface water | place: USA:Blue River Watershed | collected 2017-08-17 | reverse complement strand
GTAGATGGTGCAGATAATGGTGAATAACTCGGTTCTGTTCCAAGATATTCTTTATTTTGTACTATATCATCATATGTAAAACCTGATACATTAAAACCTGAATTACTAACAGTATGTTGATTTATTAATGTACAACCACTTAAAAAATTATCACAATAGTATGTTCTATTTATTGGTCCACCTACAGTATCATCTATTCTTATTTTAAATTGTCTTTCAGATGTATCAGAAACACTAACAGGTCCTATTGAATCATTCCAAGGGATACTTGACCATGTTGAACCATAATCACTTGAATATAAAGTAGCACCAGGAAAAACATTAACATTTGCCACAGCGTATGGAATATAAATGTATTGTCCTGTTGCACTCATATTAACCTTTCCACCAGGAAAACCATAATTGTTTGTATATACTGTTGAGAAAGTCTGTCCACTATTTGTAGATAATAATACCTTAGCAAAAGTATATCCTGAATTTGAGTTAAAATCAGAAGTTGTTAAGACAATATATTTTCTATCTTGAGAAATTGCCCCATCAATAAAAGATGTTGTACTTGTGGCACCTGTCAATTTTGTAAATGGTCCCGATAACGAATCTAATCTATAAATTCCGTCTGTTGCCAAACCATACATAGGTAATGGTTGACTGTCAGGTATAAATGGTTTTATCCAATTCTTATTTGATTGAGTTATAAAACTAAATGTATTACCACTATCAAGTGAATAAAAATATGGACCCCAAGATTGTGTTAAAGCAACATATCTTCCATTCTGTGAACCATCCATTCCTGTCCAATCACCTGATCTTGTAAATCCTGAAGTTGCAGAAGTTACTGTTGACCATGTTGTACCACTATCACTTGATTTGTATATTGAACCACCAACACTTTCATAATTGGCGTCAGGATATGTACTAGAAAACGATTGGAATCTACCATTTCCTGAGATATATGCGTCTGAAAACAAAGTTCCACCTGTAATTGTTGTAATTGATTGTCCCCAAAGATTACTTTTTCTTGTAACATAATCAGTTATTGTACCAGTATTTGACCACTGAGTACTCCTATATAAACTAAATCTACCTTCAGGATTTGGTTGTGGACAAAGAAAATCACAAGTATCATAACCAAGACTGGTTATGTTTGTTGTTGTTGCACCTGTATTTGGTACAACTTGAAAGTCAATCTCAATTACATTTCCCGTTGCACCACTTAAATCATTATAAAATTTACCAATTTCTAATGGAACAGAATTGTTAATAGTTGTTCCTGTTGAAACTAATGTACATTCACCTAAGAAAGTACAAGAATATCTTGAAATAGAATAATAATTGAATGAAGGAATAATACCCACATCAATTCTATATTCAAAATTATAGGATGTATTTAGAACAGATACGGGGAATTGTATAACATCATATGTTGAATAAACATTCGTTGTTACACTAACTTGGTTTCTTTTTATACCTTTGTCACCACCGTCATCATCATTTGTATAACTATATCTTTCAACAGTTATGTTAGATGTATAACCGGTTTCTCTATATATTGTTAATCTTACAGTATCGTTATTGTCTAAATAAGTTGAATATAACTTATCTGAAATAGTATAATGTAAATCTCTTGATATAAAACTACCTGATGAATTAGGTTGTATTTCTACTAAATAATGAGGCGTACCTTTATTATTTAAATCCCTGTCATCAAATGTGATTAATAAACTTCCTTTCATAATAATAAATATCTTTAACAAGTGTTACCACAATCCAAAATAGTAAATGATGCAACATCTGCATATGGGATACCCACAATTACAGATGAACATAACGCACAAGCAGGAATATCATAATTTCCTAATGTACTTACATATGTATATTGTTGACCAGCTGCGGTTGTATATTTAATCCAACCTGTATCTGTAACATTTATGGTAATACCTGTTGTATATGGTGATGTTGACGGTGAACCAAGTACCTTAGCACCAATTGATGCTGCTTGTGTATTAAAGTCAGTACACCCTGTGAAAACATTTAGTGTTGCCCTTGTTTGTCCTGAACTTAATAAAAATATAGGACTCCTTTGATTATATATATTACCTTCAGGTGCTTCCTCTACAGAATCAATAAAATAATTGTTTACAGGATCAGCAATATGTGTTGTACCACTTATATTATAAGAGGCTTCATCAATTTCCCATATTGAATATGGAAGATATGTGTTACCTGTATATGGAACTGAGGATGTAAATCCACTCACATTACCACCTAACGCACCTACCATATAGTCATAGAATATTGACCAATAATAGTAAGTACCATAGATACTTTGTGAGTCAGTAAAGTCAGTTTTAAATCTGAATGTTCTTGTATCTCCTGAACAATATTTGTAATTAAAATATCTTGTTGGATAATTTAATACCCTATTATTATATTGAACTAATTCAACTTTGGTTAATTCAGGATTGGTTAGATTATATTCTTCAATCTTATTCCATGTAAAATATTGATCATTAACCTTAATTAAATCATCAGCTTCTAAATTATGTACATCGTTTATATCCAATTGGAAATAACCCGATAACATTCTTGTATTTTTGTTGTATGCGTTTTCTACTCTATTAAAATAGAATCTATTATATACATTATTTTCAGTATAAATGTTTAGTGTTGAACCACTACCCAATAACTGAACAGACCTACCTTGTATATCTAATTGTGGTTCACAATTAAATAAGATTGAGATTGAATCATTATTTATTTTATTACTATCAGGATTACCTAACGGCATTGTATGTGAAACCATAGGATTTACCAAACTACCTTGAGGATCTGTACCATCATTCTTTTCAATTTTAAAGTATGTTGATGTAACACCTGTAAAAGTTAATATCTCTCTTGGTCTATCTAAGAATGGTGAAAAGTTACCCATATTATATATAAGTCTTGGGTTAGTTTTAACACCGGTATAAGTCCAATCTACTACATTTTCATTTTCTTGAGATGCTTCAGCGTAGTTAATCATGAGTGGGATACCTACATCGTTTGTAACCCCTGTTAGAGTGGATGGGTTCCACTTTCTTATCAGTTGTGGTGAGAATATCGTTTCAATCTTTTTCTGTGAGGATTTAAACTCTGTTGGGTTATAAACAATATTCCTACCATATATTCTATTGTTGGTATCTTTAAATTCTTTATTACCTGAGTCACCATCCTCTTTATCTGAAAGGTATAACTCACTCTCAACAAAGTTCTGTGCTGGTTGTACGGTAAATCCTTTATCCCAACTTAATTTATCCGTCCAATCATAGACATTTCCTTTACCCACATAATAATCATATGGTTCAATTATAATTTCTTTTGGATTGTCCTTACTTGGGATAAACAATAAATTAAATTTCTTTGCAATAGATGAAAGAAAATCAATCTGTTTAATATCAGGATTCATAGCCAAACTCATATCCAAATATTCACCATCAACCATGTCTACTGTTGTACCTGATTGAGATGGTAGATAGTTTAGTGGTTTATTTATGACACCTACGGATGTTGTAAGATTATATAACGCATATCCCGCACTCCAATTAATTCCATATTCGGCAGTGTTTGCCGGAATTGTAAAACTAACAGGAATTAAGAAATTAAAATATATATTTCTAACTGTTAATGTTCCTGTAATATTTGTATCACATAATGCTGGTGTTCCTGTATTAGATTTAACAACATACATTTTAATGTTAGTTGTACCTGTTTGTGTATAAGTTACATCAACACCTGTAGGTCCAAATGTAGAAAGAGGTGGTGCTGTAAAAGATAGTTTTGGACTATTGTCTGAAAAATATCCATACATATACAATAATTTCATCCAAGGTGTGTTTAAAAAATCTGATTTGATTGTATAACCACTTTCCTTGAATATTAATTGTAATAAACCATAAACATTTAATGCCGGTTTTAATTGGTTATCTCTCACACCATCTTCAACCGAATTAATATGTCCTCTTTGTGAACCTGCAGTATATGCTGCGGCTGCTGTTGACCAAGAACCTAACTTGGTCGTTGTATATATTGAAGTACCTGTTGTGGTACCTGTTTGTACTGTTAAAGTATTTCCTGTATTGACATAAACATATCCGTTATGTGCAACAGGATAGAAATATGTAGATGGGATTGGGTTACCTGATTTTAAACTTTCATATCTCCAACCATATAATGTATTGTCTCTAGTAAAAACATGATTATAAAAATAATCAGGTTCTCTAAAGTTTAAATCCTTCATTAACTTGTTTCCAATCTGTCCATATAAATCAGATACGGTAGAAAATAATGTTACATCGTACTCAACCTTTGAGTTAAGTACACTAATGTTATTTAATCTCAAATAACCTGTGAAAAAACTCTCATCGTTGATAAGAACATCACACTGAACCTTCTTTGTAACATCAAAATATAGAGAAACATTATCTACATCATAGAAATTCTCAAAGAATCTATTGTTCTTTTTACTGCCAGGTAGTTTTAAACCCACAGAATAGTCAGAATTTTTCTTACCAATATCCTGTAATTCTGCAAAAGAACGATTTATTTTGATTGGAATATCATCATATAAGTCTAATGTATCATATTCATCAACGGTTTGTCTTGTAAATTCAACATCAGGAACCACATAAATTCTATAATTAGAACCTGTTACTGGTGAACCACCTTGTTTGAATGTTACAATATCACCACTTTGTACCTTAAAATAGTCAGCATAACTTGAGGCACTTGGTGGATAAGTCGTTAAAACCTTTCTTGAAAAGTTTTCACCTGCATGTTGAATAAAAATTTGTAGGTAGTTTAACCCAACTCCAACTGTATATAATGTAAAATCAAAATATAATGTACCATTTCCTGTAACATTTACTGTTAAAAAAGATGGAACTGTTGGATATGTACCTTGATAAGGTGAACTTGGGGTACCGGTTCCTCCTGAATAAACAAATCCTGCGGTATTTCCCGTTAAAGATATTGATGTTGTACCTGTAACGACTAAATCACTTGGTTTATTTGTTTTAACCCTAAGTACTGTTTGTTGTTGTTGCGACATATATTAGAAACCTTTATTTACGAAGAAACCATCTGCGTATTTACAAGTGATTCTGTATTTATTTAGTTTTTTATGTTTTGTGTTAATCGTCTCAACTTCTGTTGATAGGATTTGAATAGGTCTTAAGTCTTTATATACTTTATCCTGTCTATCTAATGGAGAAATATAATCATCTTTCATCTCATAGACAATAGGAGAATAAAATAATTGTTCCAACCAATCACCATAAGCCTCACTTAAGTAATCACTTTCTAATACAAATTCTCTTTCTACATTTGTATCAAAAGTCTTAACTGTTCTTCCCACATTTCTATCGGCTGACGCTAAATTGGTTGCGTAATATCTGTTATTGTATGTTTGTCTTGTTATTTTCTTTACATCTTGTCTAAACTTGGTGAATGTAAAATAATCATATCCACCTCTTTGATTTAGGAACGCAAGTCTTGTATCTTCAGGTCCACAATTATCGTATAGATAAAAATAGAATGTTTCAGATAATGGACCGACAGATCCTAATGTAACTCTATTCGTATTATTTGTTGGCCAAGCGTAGAATAATTGGACGGTATAATACGCAACTTGTGACCAGTTAACTGATGAAAATATATTCTCAATATCTTTTGGTCCACATGGTATTGCAAATATTCTTAAGTTATCTGTATATCCTGTTGGTGATGAGTAAGTAGTACCACTAAAATTAATTTGTTCTTCAAAGTAATATACTGAAGTATTGTTCTCATCAAAAAATTCAAATACAACATAATCCGCTTCAATAACCTGTCTGTCACCTGTTTGTCCATTCAGAAAATATAAGTTATGATTTTCTTTTTGTTGTATTGTTTGGATACGAGGTGAGTCAGTTAAGAATCTTGAAGTTTCACTCATCTGTGGTAATGAAGGATAATCCATCAAATACTGAGACATAGGTGATAATCTTCTATTAATATCAAGTGTGTTAATGTCAATTCCACTACCAATAACTGTTCCCAATTCTTGGTCAAAGTTTGCTAAATAGAATTTCTCTCTACCCATTTGAAAACTTCCACCAACATAATCAAAATAATTTCCTGTACTAATAAAATCACTCGCTGTAAATCCTGTACTTGTCGCACAGAATGGTATATCAGTATAGTGGTTAAAATTATTTGTTGGTGAGGTTGTATATTCAGTTACCAAAGTTGCACCTGAATAATACTTGTAACCATACTTAAAGTTTGCTTTGATTTTGTTTGGATATTCATTGTTTATATTAACATCCTGATTTGTTGTGTACCAATCGTTTAACCAGTAGTACTGATAATGTTCTGACTCAACAAAGTTTGATAAATAATCGTATGGTCTTATATTAAATTTATAAGTATATGTTGAACCTGATTGTGTTACATCATATGGAACAAGGGACATACTACCAACCTTCTCATCATCAGAATATAAATCTACTTCTAATTCCATAGATGATTGGTAACTACTACCGGTTAATATCACCTCATAAGTAGCACCTCTTTGATAAATCATGTCGGTTGATCTTCTAATTTGGCTATTAGAGTTTAATCCATTTGCATATTGTGTTGGGTATCCGAAACTCATATTAAATTCCTTCTAATCTGTTTACTAATTCTTCAAAGGCCTCTTGTCCTAATGCATCTACAATTCTTTGGTCTGTTTCCAAAAGATTGAACGCTTTGTCCAAGAAATTTGCTGGTCTTATTCCGAACTTTTTTATGTTTGTTTGTATTGCGAAAGCAAAACTTCTTCTTTTTATAAATCTACCTTTTTTATCTCTACCTGTCAACCCTCTTGACCTAATCCATTCTTCTATCGCATCAAGTGGTACACTTTTCTTTCCTGGCATTCTTCCTGATTGTACCCACTGCCAATAGTCTTCCATAAATATCCTGATAATAGGTCTATCTTCACTTGGGACCACATCTACCTTCACACTATTTTTTAATCTACCACTTGCAACCTTATTACCAAGTCCTCTGACTTTGGAAAATCCAAAAGGATATACTCTTTGTGAAAGTACATCCTGAATGGTATCTTTTATAATGGGTGCAATTATTGTATAATCCATATTATGATATTAAGTTCCAAGTTGTTCCATTATGGAAGTATAGTTCATTTGAAGCTGATACCGCAAGTTGTCCTAACGCACCTGCCGGTAATGGGTTTTGTGGTGCTAATGTCATTACACTACTAATGTTAACTGAACCCGTTACTGTTGTATTACCCACTAATGTTGATGAACCACTTACGGATAATGAACCTGTTATTGTTGTATTACTATTATTATCAATTCTGATTGCGTTTCTTCTTGCACCAACTGCCGTACCCGAACCTACAACAAATATTGTATCTTGTGTACTTTCTTGAAGTGAACCGGTTGCGTTGAATCTACCAAAGAATGCAGAACCACCGTTTGTACCTGTTGTATGTGAACCTGATACTGATAATGCGTTACCATATATGACTGTTGCAATTGTATTTGCGTTAGATGAACTTACAAATGATGATGAAATAATAATATTTCTACCACCAATTAAGCTATCACTTACAACTCTACCTGTATTTGATGACTGTGAACCAGATACCCAAACACCTAATGGTGTATTTCCTGAACCACCAAATACAGCATTATTTGTAAAATTAAATGCGTTAGTAGCAATTCCTGAAGAACTTAAATGGTTATTAATAACAAGTGGTGAGTTGTTGTAGTTATTTTGATAATTTATTGAACTACTAATATGATTTAATGTAATAGAACCGATAACATTATTTGCACCGATAGTTGGTCTTGTATTTGTTACAAAAGTTTGTGTTGATGTATAACCCCCACCTAATATCGCATTTGTTAATACATTTACGGTTCCTGATGGATGATTTATATCTATTTGTCCACCAAAAATCAAATTATTGTTAATTAATGGATGACCACCTGCTATTGATGAAGTGGTAAAGTTTAAATATGTATTTGCATTAGTACTATGGAAATTACCTTGTGTTTTAGGAAATAATTGTGAACCACCATTTAAATATATTGTTCCATTATTAGCGGTAAAAATGTTACTTGAACCTGATATATAAGCTGTTGCTTCTGTATTAAATCCAAAAACTGTTGGTCTAAGAATTGGTAATGTTACAATATTATTTGAACCTGTAATTCTTAATGAACCTGTATAGTTTGCTTGATTTGATGCTACACCAGCAGCGGATGGATTTTCACCCCAACCTAAAATAATATTTGACTGTCCTAATAATGAACTTGTTAAATATAAATCAGGATTAAGTGTTGTATTATTTGAGATGTTATGTAAGTTACCTCTAACAACCATACTACCTGAGTTAGTTAAACCTCTTTCTTGAACGGCTAACACAGGACTATAGTTACTGTTGATAATCATACCATTTCTAACTTCAATATCCGCAGAACCTGTACTTCTAAGTGGTGCTTCAAATTCAACTTCATGTGTACCCATTCTATAGTACATAAAGTGATTGTTTGTTGGAAAATCAGATATGGCTACATCACCTCCACCACCAGGTACAGGTTGCATGTTAATCCATCTTGTTCCCTGTGAACCTGATTGGAATTGAATTGCTGCTACATTACCACCAATAGTATTATTACCATTTAATCTTAAAACAGAACCTGTATTTAATAATAGGGTACCATCAACTGTTACACCACTCAAGAAAGTTGTTGGTGGTAATATGGTTGCACTACCTGTACTTATATCTAATAAATGATTATTTCCAGGATCTTGTACGATACCAAACTCACCACCAACTTTTTTACTTAATCTGTAATATGCACCATCAAGTCCATCACCAATATTGAAATTAATTTGTGAACCTGATTTAATAAAACTATCTGCGTTATAATTAACATTACCATTATAATTAGTTTGTTGATTGAATGTACTATTACCACCAACAATTAAAGATTGTGTAACATTTAAATTAGTTTCAATATTTTGTTGACCGGTAAATGTATTTGAACCTGTTGTTGCAAATTCAGAACTATCCTTACCATCTAATAAACCAGCGTTGTCTGCTCAAGATGATGATACTGTATTTTGTGATTGAGAAGAAGACACCGCATTCTGTGCTTGAGACGCCGATAATGCGTTCGTTGCGTATGATGCTGTACCTTGTAAATTACCAAAGAAACCTAATGATGAGGTTGTTGCACCTGTTACATTTAAATTTCCTAATGGAATATCTACTCTACCATTTAATGTTTGTACATCTGATGCTTCATCACCAAGTATGTTTGAACCTGATGTGAATATAACAGATGATGTTTGATATACTGTTTGTAAGTAAGTAATTGACGCAGATAATGCGTTGATACTTCCTGTTACATTTAATGAACCTGATATTGTTTGATTACCTTGAAATACATTTGATCCTGTTGACGCAAATCCTAATTCTGCACCTGTTTCATTTACCCACTGACCATAAGAACCTGAACGGTAAACCAATAAGTCACCAACAACAGGATTGGTAATATCCACATCATGTAATTCCGTTAATTCATAACCGTTATCTACGGATATATATGCGGAACCATTATTTGTATTAACTCTTAAGACTTGTCCCAATCTAACCTCGTGAAATGGTGCTGGTGGTGGGGTTGTTGTATATTGTCCTGATGAAGACAAGAATAACAACGCACCTGCAGTCATACCATTTGTATTAATACCACTTACTTTACCTTGAACAACCACATTTGCAAAACCATTTGGTGCAACATCTTCACTCAACATACCTAATGTATTTGCTGAGTTTGCGTCGTTAATCCAACTGGCAGTATCAAATAATGGATTGTCACCATCCGCACCTGATATTCTTACAATCGTACCTCTTGTTAATTGACTTGGGTTATTGTTCTTACCTCTTACAATTAAATCATTTGCAATTGATGCGGTAGCCGCATTGGTTGCGTTTGTTGCATTTAGTGCGTATGATGAAGACAACGCATTGGTTGCGTAAGAACTTGATAAGGCGTTAGTTGAATATGATGATGATAATGCGTTGGTTGCAAATGAACTTGACAACGCTGTGGATGCGTATGACGATGAAACGGCAAAGTTCGCATAAGATGCTGATATTGCGTTTGTTGCTGTAATACCTGTTAATCCACTTCCATCACCTCTGAATGAACCGGTAATAACAATAGAACTTGTTGATACCTGCATTGGTATTTTATTTCCGATACCATCCGTTACATATTGTAATGTTGATGTAACACCTGTAAATGCGTTATC
>JACCDT010277859.1_pt1 | contig 10360 bp, 10 predicted proteins | sample 7446291 | NCBI WGS metagenome assembly JACCDT01 (sample SAMN15323446, study PRJNA562643) | freshwater metagenome | isolation source: river surface water | place: USA:Blue River Watershed | collected 2017-08-17 | reverse complement strand
GATGATGTTCATAAGCCAGTGAAGGTGCTATCTGGCGGCGAAAGAACTCGCTTAGCCCTTGCGACCCTTGTCGTTTCTGCGGCAAACGTTCTTCTGCTCGATGAGCCAACAAACAACTTAGATCCCGCTTCTCGCGAAGAAATCTTAGGCGCACTTACCGAATACCAAGGTGCAGTAGTTATGGTTTCTCACGATGAAGGTGCCGTGCAGGCACTTAAGCCAGAACGCGTAATTTTGTTACCTGATGGAGATGAAGATATTTGGAAAGACGAGTATTTCGACCTAGTCGCAATTGATTAAAACTGACGAAAACGAATAAGTTAAGCGTCGATCCGATCGCGATCGATTTCTGCTGTTGAGATAAATTCTTTACGTGGGGCTACATCGTTACCCATGAGAAGCTCAAACATTGACTCAGCCGCAGCTGCATCTGAGATTGTTATACGGCGCAGGGTACGTGCATCTGGGTCCATAGTGGTCTCACGGAGCTGATCAGCATCCATTTCGCCAAGGCCCTTGTAGCGCTGAATTGGTTCTTTCCACTTCTTGCCGGCCTTCTTCAAATCTGCGGTGACCTTCTTCATCTCTTCATCAGAGTAGGTGTAGATGTACTCGCCCTTTTTGCCGCCGCTACCCATCATTTCGATCCGGTGCAGAGGTGGAATTGCAGCAAAGACGCGACCATCATCGATCATCGGCTTCATGTAGCGATAGAGAAGAGTTAGAAGCAAGCAACGAATGTGCGCACCGTCGACGTCCGCATCAGACATCAAGATGATGCGGCCGTAGCGAGCATCAGCAAGCTCAAATGACTTTCCAGATCCAGCACCGATTACCTGAATGATCGATGCACATTCGGAGTTATCGAGCATCTGTGAAAGCGATGCCTTTTGTACGTTAAGGATCTTGCCGCGAATTGGCAGGATTGCTTGGAATTCTGAGTTACGCGCAGCCTTGGTTGTACCAAGTGCCGAATCACCTTCAACGATAAGAAGTTCGGTGCGGGTTACATCTTCTGAGCGACAATCAGAGAGCTTGGTTGGAAGCGCGGATGATTCAAGCGCGTTCTTGCGGCGCTGTAGATCTTTGTGAGTACGCGCTGAGATACGGGTGCGAGATGCTGCAGCAACCTTCTCCATGATCAATCGACCATTGGCCTTATCGATACGGCGCGTGGTGTTAAAGAATTCTTTTAACTTATCGGCAACGACTGCTGAAACGATTCTTGTCGCTGCTGCGGTTCCGAGAACTTCCTTGGTCTGGCCTTCAAACTGTGGCTCTGACATACGTACTGTGATGACAGCGGTTAGACCTTCCATGATGTCATCTTTGATTACATCGGCTTCGTTCTTCTTCAGAGTTCCGCTGGCGCGAAGCGCTTCGTTAAAGGCCTTAGTGATTGCGCGATCAAAACCTTGAACGTGGGTTCCGCCCTTTGGAGTCGAGATAATGTTTACGAAAGATTGGATGGTGGCATCAAAACCATTGCCCCACTTCATCGCGATATCAACTTCCATATCGCGTTCTACTTCGGTTGAAACCATATGGCCTTTATCGTCAAGGACGGGGACCGTCTCTTGATAATGGCCAGTGCCGTAGATGCGGATTACTTCGCCTACTGGTTGATCAGGTTGTAAGAATTCGCAGAACTCCGAGATTCCGCCCTTGTGATAGAAAGTTTGAGTTGTTGCAGCTTTGGTGCGATTGTCATTAACAATAAGCGTTAAGCCGGGAACCAAGAAAGAGGTCTGGCGTGCGCGAGCGTAGATCTCTTCGATATCAAGTGATGCTTCCTTTAAGAAGATCTGGCGGTCTGCCCACCACTTGATACGTGTACCTGTAACTTTTGCAGAAACTTTTCCGATTGTTCGAAGCCCTGATTGCGGAGTGAACTCTGCCTTAGGACCTTCGCCTTCGAATACACCGGCAACGCCGCGTTTAAATGACATCCAGTAAATCTTGCCGTTGCGATCTACTTCAGCATCAAGGCGCTCAGCAAGTGCGTTTACAACTGACGCACCAACACCGTGGAGACCACCGGAAGCTGCATATGAACCGCCACCAAACTTTCCACCTGCGTGCAATTTAGTGAGTACAACTTCAACGCCAGTTAAACCAGTCTTTGGTTCTTTATCTACCGGGATACCGCGACCATCGTCGTGGACTTCAACTGATCCATCTGCTTCAAGATTAATTTCAATTTTCTTACAGTGTCCGGCAAGTGATTCATCTACTGAGTTATCGATGATTTCCCAGAGACAGTGCATGAGCCCGCGTGAATCGGTTGAACCGATATACATACCTGGGCGTTTACGAACCGCATCAAGGCCTTCAAGAACTGCAAGATCTTTGGCGGTATAGGAATCTTCGGCGTCGCCAAGAGCGGTGAGATCTAACTGATCCCCAGCGTCATTTGATTTCTTGGTGGCCACGGAGGCAAAGGTTATCGGCGTAGTTGCAAAGATCTCGCGCTAACGCGCCGAATTAGTCTCAAATATTGGTAAAACCACCATATCTTGGGAAATACGGTGAATTGCAACGCAAAAGTAACAATATTCCTCCATTTATTTCCTGCGGGGAATAAAGAGACATGGTTTGATGTTCCATAAGAAGTACCACTTCCCACCTAAACGAACGGAGAGCGCGATGACCGAGCAAGTAATCCTCGAATCCACACCTCTTAATGCACTAGATCGCTGCGATCGTTGTGGCGCTCAGGCATATGTGCGAGCAACCCTCGCAACAGGTGGAGAGCTAATGTTCTGTGCACACCACGGCAAGGAATACGCTGAAAAGCTAAAGGCTGTGGCAGTTGCAATCCAAGATGAAACCAATCGCTTGGTTGAATCTAAAAACTAACTAGTTATTTTCTTTAAGAAGGCCCTTATGCGATCCATCGCATAAGGGTTTTTCTTTTGATTGCCCACAACCGCAAAACTTTGGGTTTTCTAAAGTCTCGATCACGTTGCCATCAGCATCTACCCGATCAACAACTCCGGTAAAGCGGATAGATCCGCTCTTTGGATTGATAAATACCGTTGGCTTTTCCATGCAATAAACCCAGTTTTAATCTAAGTAATCGCGGAGTGATTGCGAACGTGATGGGTGGCGCAACTTCGACATTGTCTTAGATTCGATCTGGCGGATACGTTCGCGAGTTACCCCGTGAACCTTGCCGATCTCATCAAGTGTCTTTGGCTGACCATCTGTAAGTCCATAACGAGCCTTGATTACATCTGCTTCACGGTTGGTGAGGCCACCAAGGACCTGCATCAACTGCTCTTGCAAGATTGTGAAGGTAACTGACTCTTCTGGCTTAACCGCTTCAGAGTCTTCGATGAGATCTCCGAATTCAGAATCTCCTTCTTCACCTAGTGGTGTGTGAAGTGAAATTGGTTCACGGCCGTACTTCTGAACTTCAACAACCTTTTCAGGTGTCATATCAAGTTCTTTAGCAAGCTCTTCTGGTGTCGGTTCGCGGCCGAGGTCTTGCAACATCTGGCGCTGTACACGAGCCAACTTGTTGATGACTTCAACCATATGAACTGGAATACGGATTGTGCGAGCCTGATCGGCCATCGCGCGAGTGATCGCCTGACGGATCCACCAAGTTGCATAGGTAGAGAACTTATAACCCTTTGTGTAGTCGAACTTTTCAACTGCACGGATAAGTCCGAGGTTTCCTTCTTGAATCAAGTCAAGGAATAACATTCCGCGACCGGTGTAACGCTTTGCAAGAGAAACAACGAGACGAAGGTTTGCTTCAAGCAAGTGGTTCTTCGCGCGCTTGCCATCTTCAACGATCCATTCAAGTTCGCGCTTGAACTTCTTATCAATCTTCTTATCTTCTTTAAGTTTTTCTTCCGCAAAGAGGCCCGCTTCAATACGTGTTGCTAGCTCTACTTCGAGCTCAGCGTTAAGCAGCGCTACGCGGCCGATCTGCTTTAGGTAATCCTTTACTGGGTCAGCAGTTGCGCCGGCAGTCATAACTGTCTGAGCAGGTGCATCATCTTCTTCAGAGGCCTTTAACGTGAAGGCATTTTCTTCGTTGCCAGAAGCTTCTTCAGCCAGGTTTACAACGCGTGGTTGATTAGATTTATCTTCTGCTTCAGTATCGATGATTTCAGCAACTTCGGCGATAAGTGTTTCAACATCTTCGAGTTCTACTTCTTCGACAACGATCTCATTACCTTCATCATCTAGAACAATCGCTGCCTTAGGAGCCTTACCTTCGCTCTTGCCAGAAGTTGAATTGGCAGGTGCTGCAGCTACAGGTGCTGGAGGTGGTGCGATAAGTGCTAGTTGAGCCTTAGAGAGAATGCGCGCAGATGTTCCGAGTCCGGCTTTGCGTGCTTTCTCAGAATCAACTGCGATAACTTCATCAAGGTGGCGCGCTTCTTGAGCGAGCGCCAAAAATTCTTTCTTAACCGCTTTGCGATAATTATCGATACCGCTAGCAGCAAGTGATTCGACGATCTCTTTGTGGCGAGCGACGTCGTTCTTCAAATTTACAAGTTGCTGAACTTCTTTGGCAGATAAATCTTTCTTAAGGGCAACCTTTACTGGCTTTACCGGCTTTACAACTGCCTTCTTTACAGGCTTTGCGGCGACCTTCTTAGCTGGCGCTTTCTTAACAGGTGCTTTCTTAGCAGCAACCTTCTTTGCCGGAGCTTTTTTCGCAACAGCTTTCTTGGCGGGCGCCTTCTTTGCAGACTTCGCCTTGTTTTTGAGCGCACTAAATACAGCCACAATTGTCCTTTGGTTTTTTCGAACTATCTTCGAAACTTTTGTTTCGAACTGCTCGAAGCGATGGCTATATTATACTCAGCGCTTGGCGGATTGCGTCGCCAACTGACTCAGATTCCACCAAAAATCCATCGTGTCCGAAGTCCGATGAGATAGTAATTAGCGGTTGCGCCTTGGGAACGAGCTCGGCAATCTCAACCTGAAGTCGAGGTGGGAAGAGGCGATCGGTATCAATTGAGACCACAACGGCCGGAATCTTGATCGATTCCAGCGCCGCTACGACTCCCCCGCGATCTCGACCGACATCATGGGATGCCATCGCCGAAGTAAGCGAGATATAGGTATTGGCATCAAAGCGTTTGGCCAACTTATCGGCCTGATGATCCAAATATGACTCAACGGCATAGCGCCCGGTGTCATCGCCCTGCATCTGGCGGCCAAAGCGCACATCCATCTCAGATTCGGTGCGATAGGTCAGGTGTGCGATACGTCGGGCTATTCCGAGCCCTTCGATTGGGCCCTTTGCTTGCTGGTAATAATCGCCACCATTGAAATTGGGATCGCTCTTGATGGCGCGGATCTGAACTGAGAAGCCACCGATCTGATCACCAGTTGCAACTGCAGATGAACCGATCGTGCAAATTGCACCGACGCGATCAGGATATTCAATCGCCCATTCCAGCGAGCGCATTCCGCCAAGTGATGGGCCAACCGCCAACCGGTATTTCTTTATACCAATTGCATCGGTAAATAAAAGTTCTGCTGCAGCCATATCGCGCACAGTGACAACTGGAAAACGTGAACCGTAACGTTTTCCATCTGGAGCAATACTCGATGGCCCCGTACTTCCTTGGCATCCGCCGATTACATTTGGGCAGACGATGAAATATTTATCGGTATCAAAGGGCAGACCCGGGCCAACCATATTTGGCCACCAACTCGTTACATCAGACCAACCAGTCATCGCATGGTTAATCAAAATCGCATTATCTTTTGCAGCGTTTAACGTGCCCCAAGTTTGATAAGCGATTGTGATATCAGGCAGCGTCTCGCCGCTTTCGAGTAAGAGAAAACCGATCTTGATAAATTTGCGATCGCCGGGGTCATGGCTTTCTAGCCATGCACCTGTAACTGCTGTAGTAATCGAGTTCGACATTTAATTCCTTCACGCACTTGCTCACATCGTGTGATGCAAACCTGGTCGTCACCCGGAGCACCCCACCGCGGTGGAGGGTTGCCGCCTAATCAGCCGGGGCTATCGATTAGAACTCGTGACCTGGGGGTAAGTCTAACCCAAAAATTCCAGCGCAGACTTTGGGGTGAAGCTCTCGCCGCATTGCGGCAAAGGAAGCCGGCGGCCAACCCGCGGTAAAGACGCGACGTAACAGCAGCGCCAGGGAATATCCATTTACATCTTCGAGTGCGCGATCTAGCGAGCGATGTGCCAGTGCTCCATCTCCGCTTTCATAAGCCAGCGCTGCGCAAAGGGATGCGACCGGTGCAACAAAGCCTTGCGGTGCGATACGCATCAGGTGGCGCCACATCTGAAAGTAGGTATCAACGCTTTCTTCGTCATGGCTTCCCAAAGCAAAGTCGCGCACTTGAATATCACTCAAGCGCCCAATTACTCGCGCGGTAAGTTCGAGGTCTTGACCGATTCGCCCGCTGGCGAATTCGCCAGCCAAATCAATTACCGCGGTTGCTCCATCGCGTTGCTCTTTCGTTAAATCCTGGGCGCTAGAGGTAACTTGAAAACTCTTTACTTGATCTATCCAGCGTTGTTCTTCTGCAACTGGCAGCGATGAAATTGAATCTGTTAGAGCTTGCAGATTGGCAAAGGGCATCGCGCGTCCTGCAACTACATGTTCTACGGCGATCCGCGATCCATCTATTTCGGGAATCAAGTTTCCTTCAGCGGGGCAACAACTCTGATCCTGACAAAGCACAGAGCGATAGCGTCCACCTTGGATAAGCAGTGATTCATCAGTTGTGATGTCGATTCGAGTTAGTGCAGCGCTGGCATCGGCTAGAACAATCTCACCATCGCTGCGATTATTTGGAACATAGGCAACTAACAAAGCCCCGGTTGCCGAATCTCGCTGGAGATGTGAAGCCAGTAAGTCGTAAGCGCCTTGCGGGAGATCAACTGGATAATCGATTCGCATCGCCATTCCGACCGCGTTATCTTTAATTGAAACCACAACGAGCGAATCTTCTGGGTGATATCCGATTAGAAAAGGGATAGCGGCAAGTAAGTCATGTGGTGATGTAAGTGTGGTCATCTCTCTCAATTCATAAATCGGGTTGGAGCTGCCACCACGGTGATAGTCAGCGCTGAAACTTTTTTGATTTGGCCGGTAATGGCGCGTTCAACGGCGTTGTGAGAAAAACTGCCGTTCCAGGTTGTTGTTAGCAGCACCGGATAAATGCCAGGTTGCGAATAAATATGTGTGACTTTTCCTTCGGGAAATGGTCCACCTGGATCTGTCGTTGCAAAGAAAGATCCATCTCCGAATGACCATACGTAAGAAGGTCGCAGAACCACATCGATGGTTTCGCCAATTAAATTAACCTGAGTACGAAAAACGGAAGGAAGGTCATTCCAGAAATAAACCGGGGTATGAATTAGCGGCTTAAAATTTGGTTGATAGGAAATGCCACCAGTTGGAAGTGATTTACTTAAGCGATCACTGAGCGAAGTTGCAGCAACTACCTTCGGTGGCGCTTTCTTTACTGGTTTCTTCGCTGGTTTTGCGGGTGCTTTCTTAGCGGGTGCGACCACCTTTGGTTTCACAACTGGCTTTGGTTTGGCAACAACCTTTGGCTTGGACACAACTTTTGGCTTTACAACTTTAGGTTTGGTCACTTTATTTGAACTCGGACCGCTTCCCTTTCGCGCTTCGAAGATAAGTTGACCATCTTGGGTATAGACATCAATGCAGGCTTTGACGCAATCTGCTGCCATTGTTGGGGCGCTTTGAATTACAGATATAAAGATTGCTGTGAGAATTAATCGCAGTTTCATCTGCGGGAAGATAGATCTAGCAACTGATAAGAAAGGCCCCACGCCTATTACATGTGGATAGTTATTGGCAGATATGCCAAAGTAGGAACATGGTTGCGCGCGATGGAGATGGTTGGGTCCAATGCGAGTGCGGATCAAAACATTGGGGTCTACATGGCGCCGCAGGACTATTGATCTATCGCGACGGTTCAATACTTTTACAACATCGCGCACCTTGGGTTCATAACGGTGACACTTGGGGAATCCCGGGCGGTGCGCGCGATTCGCATGAGAGCGTTATCGATGGCGCAATTCGCGAAGCGGTAGAAGAGACCGGTATTGATCCACAGCAGTTAATGATTCGCCATACCTCAACCGATAAACACGGTAATTGGTGTTATGACACAGTGATCGCCGAGGCAACGAAGGAACTTGTGGCACTTGAGTTAAATGATGAATCTCATGAAGTGCGCTGGGTCTTATTTGATGATGTAACCCGCTTGCCACTGCACCCGAGCTTTGCAAAATCTTGGGCAAATCTAAGAACCCAGTTGGATTACCTGATCACACCAAGATAACTGTTCGACTTCGCTATGCACGACCAGAACAAGCGTCTTACCTGAACTGCGCAGCCGCTTGAAGATCTCAATTAGAGCGCCTTTACTTGCCAAATCTTGCGCTGCAAATGGTTCATCAAAGAAGTAGATCGGGCACTCGCGCAATAACGTCCGCGCTATCTCAACGCGCTGAATCTGCCCCACCGAAAGAGTGGTCACTAAGTTGTTTAGCAATTGAGTTAAACCTAAATCACTAGCCACTTGCTCGATACCTTCTATAGCCTGATCAGTTTGACCAAGTGCCAGTACCTCTCGCACCGTCATCGGTAACCAGAAGGTGCGCTCTTGCAGCGCCATACTTCGTAGCTGTGATTGCGCAAGATCGCTTAAATCCTGCAGGTTCTTTTCATTGATAAAGATTTCACCGCTAGCTGGTTTTAAATCTCCCGCAAGCGCCAACAACAGCGAACTCTTGCCACAACCATTTGGACCAACAATTGCGCTAATCGAACCCTTTGCCATAGCAGCGTTTAACCCTGAGAAAAGCTCGCGGTTATTGCGTTGCAGAGTTAAATCTTTGATTCTAATCATTTCCACGCTAGCGCCGCCTTTCGCACTAACACGATAAGTATCGGCGCACCGAGCAGTGCAGTAATTAAGCCAATAGGTAGCTCATACGGTGGCAGAGCGCTGCGTGCGATGGTGTCACCGATCAACAAAATCAACGCGCCAATTAGCGATGATGCGATCGTAAGGATTCGGTTACGTCCCCCAAAAACAATGCGTGCGATATGTGGGGCCGCTAGCGCTAAGAACGAGATTGAACCAACGGTGCTTACACTTACCGCTACAAGTAGTCCAATAATCACAAAGGCTTTTAGTCGGATCTTCTTTGGAGATCTTCCCAAGTGGCGCACTGAGATGTCACCAAGGGCAAGTAGATCTAACTGTGGTGCGATCTTGATTGCGATCACAAGGCATGCAACTAATACCGGAGCAATGATTAATAGATTTTCTGGAGTTGCCAACGCCAACGAACCGAGTGACCAGAACGAGATCGAACGTATCTCTGGGTTATTTGTTGAGGTAATCAATAGACCTACGATCGCTGAAAACAGGGCGGATGTACCAATACCAATAATGATTAGCGCACCGGCGGTTCGCGCCCAAGTAAACGTTAACGCCGTTGCCAATAAAGCACCGATAACTGCAAAGAGCACCGCTAAGAGTGAACCAACTTCGGCAACGTTTAAGAGAACTGCAATAACTACGCCCAGACTTGCACCTGCCGATGTGCCCAGGATCGCTGGATCTGCCAATGGGTTATTTGCTGCAGATTGCGCGATCGCACCGGCTAAACCAAGTGCTGCACCAATAAGTATCGCGGCAATGATGCGCGGGATTCTGATCTCCCAAAGAATTAAATGGTTAGTGCTTTCGCTATCAAAACCTGGGCTAAAGAGATAGCGCCAGATATTTTCAACCTCCGTAGCACCCAGTAAAAGTGCGGCAACGATCGCTAAGTTGAGAGCGATGACAATTAATGAAAAACGTAACTTCATTTCATCAGCTCATCCACTGCTGCCGCCATCTGCAATATCAAATTTGGAGTTCGTGGACCAAAGGAAAGCAAAAGTGAATCATCGACAGCCAGGATTCGCCCTTTCTTTCCCGCTTCGGTCTGGGCAACACCAGGTAGTTCACGTAGACCGGTTACTCCCCCAACTGATGCCAAACCTTTACTCATCACCAGAATTACATCAGGGTTTAAACCAGCCAAGATCTCTGCGCTAACTGGAGTAAATGGATCTGCTGAAAATTCTGCTCCAACATCGACGCCGTTGATTGCAGAAATTAAAGAGTCGGCCCCTGAACCTTTTCCGCCAAGTAGGTAGATCGAGTTTCCGCCCCGCAGGTAGAGAAAGAGAATCTTCGCCTTGCGATCAGCAGCCTTAACAGCGGCCAGTGATTGGCCAATCGCTTTACTTAGAGCAACACCTGATGAAATGGCGCCAACAGCGGCGGCAACATCTGCGATCTTTAAATCAATATC
>JACCDT010653020.1_pt1 | contig 10362 bp, 8 predicted proteins | sample 7446291 | NCBI WGS metagenome assembly JACCDT01 (sample SAMN15323446, study PRJNA562643) | freshwater metagenome | isolation source: river surface water | place: USA:Blue River Watershed | collected 2017-08-17 | reverse complement strand
GTTCACTCCTCAGTCTACGGATCCTGCTTTCTTCCAGGGAACCCTCATGGGTACTACCTCTGCTGCTTCTACGGTTACGACTGTCATTGGTACTATCGCATCGTATGATACTGCTTCTGCCAATCCGTTCCCGAGTCCTGTCGTTACGAATATCGCTACGCCGCGCGTGCAGTTCAGGAAGGTGTAGCCTATGCCGATCTATTATCCTACTACTGGTGGTGTTACCGGTATCCCGGTTACTACCGTCAATGCTAAGGGTGATCTTCTCGTTGGTACTGCTGACGATACGATCACTCGTGTTCCTGTTGGCGTCAATGATACCTTCCTCAAGGCGGATAGTGCTCAGCCTTCTGGTGTTACCTGGTCCACGGTCGGTATCAACTTCGTTGGTAAGAACGTGCTCGACTATGGTACGACTGCAACGCTTGGTACTGCATTCAATGCTGCTGTTGCTGCGCTTGGTTCTGCTGGTGGGGATATCTGGATTCCTCCTGGTTCCTACACCGTTGACACTACGATGAACCTGGATAGCAACGTTCCGATCCGAGTGTTCGCCAAGGGTGCTACGATGACTGTCTCTGCTGGTGTAGGGATCGGTCTACTGGTCGATGGTGATAACTCTGCTCTTGCTCCTGGTTGTGACTGGCTCGATGGTATCTTCGATGGTGTTACTGCCAGCACTCAGGTTCTCGTCAAGTTGCGTAACTCGATGCGATTCCGCATGGCTGGTACGTATCTGCGTAGGGCTGGTAAGGCTATCCTCTTCTCCAATGATGGTAGTGTTTCCTCTCAGCCGTACTGCGAGTCGAATAACTTCTACGGTATCGGCATCAATGGTTGTACTGTTGGTGTTGACACTGAGATTGTCTCTGGTGGTAACGCTTCCTTCGATCAGAACCGATTCACTGATTGTGACTTCCCGAACAACGGAACGAGCATCAACCTCTGTACTGGTGCTGACCTGTTCGGTTTCCAGATCAAGGGCGGGGCTATCTGGTGCAGCAATGCTCAGACTGGTATCGCTATCGACGGTAAGTGTACTGGACTTCATATCCAGACTCGTATCGAGGGTACTGCCGCTACTCCTACTGCTGGTCTTTCCTTTGGTGCGAATGCTACCAACTTGCGTGAGGGTCATTACGAACTCAACTTCGTTAGCAACTTCACGGCAACGAATCAGGTTGTCATCAATGTTGGCAATCCGACTCAGGCTATCACCTGGGAAGAGTACAGTACCGGCAGGTACTACACTACGAATTCGGCAAGTCCTTCGTCTACTGAGCCTTGGATGGCGTATCGCTATGCCGGGGATACCTCAAGCCGTGTGGAATTCATGCCAACTGGTGGTGGTCAGTTGCGGTTCGGTATCGGCTCTGGTACTCCAGATACGAACCTCTATCGTACTGCTGCGAATACGCTTCGTACTGATGATGTGTTCCGTGCTTCTGTTGTGCAGACTGGTACCAAGGCTGGTACTCCTGTTGATGGTGACTTTGCTGCTACTCCTGGTGATGGAGCAATGGCAATTGATACCACCAACCATCTCGTCTACTTCCGCTCTGGTGGTACCTGGCGTACGATGCCTACGGGTTCTGCTAGGAAGTATGCTGTCTACACTGTTGCTGCTACGAATGCTACTGGTACCTGGAATGCTGACTATGTTGCTTCTGGTACGACGGATAACAGTGCTACGATCCAGGCTGCTATCGATGCTGCGTTTGCTGCTGGTGGTGGTACGGTCGAGTTGAGTGATGGTCGATTCTACATCGCTAACAGTGTGAAGATCAAGACTGGCGTGTGGCTCAAGGGTCAGGGCAAGGCTACGCAGTTGCGTGGTACTGGTTCTGCTTGGGTCAGCGGTAACGCTGAGATCGAGACTGCTGATGTTGATACGCATGCATTTGCTATCACTGATATGCGGATCGAGCAGCCTAACTCTGTTGGCACTCCTGGTCAGGGTTACTGCCACGGTATCTACATGAACTGCTCTGGTGGAGACTTCTCCGGTACTATCGACACTTCTCCTGATCCTGTTCCGTATATCGCTAACATCCAGTTCTACAAGATCAAGGGTAGTGCCATTATGGCTTCTACTCTTCCGACGCATACGCATACCAACACATCGTTCTCTGATGTGCGTGGTGCTACGATCCAGAATATCTTTGCATTGGATAGTCGTGACTACGGTATCCTCTTCCATGGTTCTGACTCGTATCTTGCAGATATCGTCTGTGGTGGTGGAGCAAATACTGTCCATCAGTTTGTGGTCAATGGTTCCAATAACCGAATCAATGGCTGTAAAGGTTATTACGCTGGTCAGGCTTGTCTCTACATCGGAGGCAACCGGAACATGGTCAATGGCTTTGAGGCACAGGATGCTGGTCGTGATGGTGCAATCATCGCTGGCAACAACAATCAGGTCTTGGGTCTGGTCTGTGACTCTGCCGGTCGTAGTTCCGGTACGTATCCTGCTGCTGGTCTGTATGATGGTGTCGTGCTCTCTGGTAGTCGCAACATTCTTTCGTTTGCTGCATTCAACCGATTCAATGCTACTCAGTGGAATACTCGCTGCGGTATCAATATCGGTGGTTCCGATAACATCATCTCTGGTACTATCGATGTGACTACGAACTTCACTGGTATTAGTGGAGTCAAGGCATACGCTGGTACTCGTACTGGTCAGACCATGATGACGTGTACCGTCAACGGTGAGAACCTTGATGAGTTCCGCATTGGTACTGGTAGGTCCTATCTTCTCGCTCCTACTACTGCTCCGACTGCCAGTTTGATCCCTAACTCTGGTTGGTCTGCATACTATGACGAGGTTGGTAGTCGTTTGACATTCCACGTCAAGAGTTCGGCCGGTGTAGTCAAGACTGGTTCTATTACACTGGTGTAGTTCCTAAGGAGGGTAATGCCCGGTTTCAAGTATGATATGCCATATCCTGATGAGTTGGAGTTGGCACGTAGAAGTAATCGGTTTGCGTACAAGATGGCATTCTTCTTGAAGCATGGGTATTACCCTCACTTGTTCCAGTTCATGTTCCATACTGCAACTGGACCTGACGATAACCTGACACTCCAGCGTCATCTGCTTGCTGGTCGTCGTGGCGGTAAGACCCTCTCTGCTGCATGGGAAACTGCTGCTTACGCAATCGAACCTGATATCTACAGGTATGATGTTGGTAAGGATCACAATGATGACTTGTGGTTCTGGTGTGTCGCTAAGAATTATAAACTGACTCGGCCTGCCTATCTTACCTTTAAGAAGGTGCTGAATCAGATCGGGCTTGTCCCTGGTAAGGACTACAAGCATAACAAGGCTGACCTTACCTTTGAGTTCGATAGGACTCTCGTAGAGTTCAAGTCTGCTGATGATCCTGAGTCTCTTCGTGGTCCTGGTCTTGACCTTCTCTGGATTGATGAGGCTGCGTTCATTCCGACCAAGGAAGCGTGGGAAGTTGTATTCCCTGCCCTTGCGGATAAGGATGGTCGTGCTGTATTCACTACGACTCCTGACGGTAGGAACTGGTACTATGATGAGTTCTTCAATGATGATGCCAAGGCTGATCCCGAGGCATTCCGTGTAGAGTATCGTAGTGCTGATAATCCTCATCTTCCGTCTAAGACGATTGCTCACTACAAGGCTCGCTATCATCCTCTCAAGTTCAAGCAGGAGTTCATGGCTTCCTTCGATGCTATGGCTGGTAAGGACCTGAGCGGAGATTGGCTGTTCTACTACAAGGATGGTGACCTTCCGCCAAGGAACATGCTCGATACGTATATCGGTGTTGATCCTGCTGTTGGTACGACCAATGGTGACAGGTTCGTCATTACTGTTATTGGTGTTGCTAGGGAAACTGGTCAGGTCTATCTCTTGGATCAGCATGCCAGTAAGGTACCGTTTCCAGAACAGATCGACCTCATTAGTCTCTACCATCAGAAGTGGTTGCCTCAGATCATCGGCATCGAGTCTCAGGCATATCAGGCTGTTCTTAGTCAGCAGGTCGCTCGTCTTTCCTCTCTTCCTCCTGTGGTGCCAATGTTCGCTAAGGGTAAGAAGGCAGACAGGATCATGAGCATGAGTCCGTTGTTCAAGATCAGCAAAGTGCGAATCAAGGCTGAGCATAAGGACTTCATCGATGAGTGGATCAACTACGACAGTAGTATGACCAAGCCTAGTGATGACTGCCTGGATTCGATGGAGATTGCTCTACGTGCTGCTGGTGCTCTCATGCCGATCATGATTGAGGACCTACCTACGAAGGATAACAGTCTTGCTGGATTGAATGAGGCTTGGATTGCAAGTCTCGATAAGACAGATACATTCGATGAACACATGGGAAGTAGTTGGTAATGCTTGAGTTTGATTATGTCAATAGTGCACTCCTTCCTCCTGGGATGGATTTCATTACGGAGACTGGACTCTCCGGTGAGCGGTTCGTTGACACTGGTAGGGTCTATGATCCTGGTGTCCTTACGTATCTTAATGGGAGGAAGTATGTTTCGTATTCGACGTTTCTTTCGTTGGCTAACGCTTTCGGAGTCACCATCTGTGACGGAGCCTGTTGTTCCTGTCAGTGTGATGATGCAGATGCTAGCGGAGCAGAAGGCAGCGATGCTGGAAGCGATGGAGGCGCAGAGGTTGACCCTGTACCCTCAGACAGTGATCCCCAGCCAGAAGTTGTGGCTAAGCGAGGACGACGAGGACAGGCTAGCGATTGAGTACGGGACTGAGCCTATCAACACAATGGAGAAGGCTGAGACAGTCCTTGGTGATTATCTAGAGTCTTTGGGTCTTAACCCTGAGATTGAATACGATCAGATGTAAGGGGGTGATACATGGCCGTTGAGAACTTGACTGAGGCTAAGGACCTCTTCAAAGAGTTTACGAAGTTGGATACCAGTCGTGAAGAGTACAAGATCAAGTGGACTATCAACCTTGCATTCTTCAAGGGTCGTCAGTATGTCTTTTGGAATAAGGCTGCTAGCCGGCTCAATCAGATTCCTGTAGAGGATGGAGAGAAGCCCCGTCATCGTGTACGGCTAGTCTCTAACCAGATTGCTCCCTATACGAATAAGTTGATTGCTCAGATGAATAAGACCAAGCCTGTCATGCATGCGAAGTCTGGTAACTCGGACCTCGATAGTATCCAGGCTGCGAGTGTTGCTGAGCAGTTGCTAGAGGATGTTGAATCCTATACGTCCATGGAGTACAAGAAGCGTGAGGCTCTTAAGTGGGCTGCGATTACTGGTAAGGGTTTCTGGCGTATGTCTTGGGATGACAAGGCTGGTGATCCTACTCACCTGTTGCTTGATCCTAATGGTCAGCCGATCATCAATCCGCTCCAGAAGAGAATCTTTCAGGACGAGTTGGCTGCACAGGGTATCGATCCTGAGATGCTTACGCATACGCTCTGGCCGGGACAGGTGAGAATCGACGTCATCTCTCCGTTTGAGATTGTGGTTGATCCGCTTGCTACCAGCATGAGTCATGCCAAGTACGCCATCTGTTGCCACGCAATGTCTCCATCTGAGGTTGAGACTCGATATGGTAAGAAGGTTCCTGGCGATAGCAAGATGCAGTCCCCTGACAGTTTCATTACTGCGAATGGTCCTACGTATACCAGCGAGCAGAATGATGCCGTGAAGGTCTACTACGGTTACTTCCTTCCCTGTGCTACGATGCCAAAGGGTAGGTACGTTGTATTCACCAAGGATACGATCCTGATGGATGGTCCCTGGTCGTTCCCGATCAAGAGGCTTCCGTTCGTAGAGTTCGTCATCGATGAGTTCCCTGGTGAGATGTGGTCCTACGGTCTAGTCGATAAGGCTGTTCCGTTGCAGAAGCAGTTGAACCGCGCTATCAGTCAGATTGCTGAGTTCACGAATCTCACTGTTGCTCCGAAGATGATTGCTGCATACGGTAGTCTACGTGAGACTCCTAGCAATGAGCCAGGTAGTATCCTCCAGTATAATGCTGTAGGTAACGCTCCTCCTCCAGGTTATATGCAGCAGCCTCAGATGAATCCCATGGTCTTTAATCAGATTCAGGATATCTCTGTTCGATTGATGCAGACGTTCTACCAGACTGAGATGCAGGATGGTATGGTTCCTCCGAACATCGAGGCGGCTACTGCTATCGATCTGCTCCAGGAGATGAGTGCTGACGGTATCGCTCCACTGATCGATGCGTTTGAGAAGTCTATCGAGGGTGCTGCTAACATCATCCTTGAATACTGTAAGGTCTACTACGATCTTCCTCGGGTTCTCTCTATCGTTGGTGCTAATAACATTGCCAAGGCTAAGGCATTCTTCTCTGTTGGTGCTAACGTCAAGGTTGAGTCCGGTAGTGGTATGCCGCGTACCCGTGCTGGTCGTCAGGCCGCTATCGAGCGGCTTGTACAGATGGGAGTCATTCCCCCTCACTTCGCTGGTAAGTATCTCGATACTGCTAACGCACGAGAGATTCAGGCGAAGATCGAGGCAGACGAGGATCAGGCTTTGCGAGAGCACGAGAAGATCATGAAGGGCATTCCTACGAATCCTGTTGCTGTTCAGCAGGCTATCGCTCAGGTCAATGCTGTTGATCCTAATGTTGGTGCTCCGCTGGCTATGGTCGATCCTGAGGGTGCTCAGCAGATGGTCCAGTCCGCAGCATACAGTCCTCTTGCATATGAGAACTATGCTGTGCATGCAGACATTCATGCTCAGTTCATGAAGTCTCCTGAGTTTGAAGGTATGGACCCTGAGGTTCAGGCTATCTTCATCGATCACTTCCAGCAGACTACTGCGATGCTTGCTCAGCCCGAGCAGGTTGAGAAGCCGAACGTCACCTTGCAGTTGCGTGGTGCTGTTGGTGGTAAGACTGCCGCTGCGATCCTCAATGAGTCTGGTGTGGATATTCCGTCCGATGTGGTTGAGAATGATACTCCGCTCGATACTGTTGTGTTCAACAGTAAGGATAAGCCGGATTCCGGTACTGACCTGTACATGCAGGAGTTGGAACTTAAGGCTAAGGAAGCCGGTATCAACATGGAGATGCAGAAGGCTGACGACAATAGCATGCTTGCTGAGGCAACGGCTATGGAGAAGTTGGCTAAGGCACAGGCAACATTGGAGAAGGATGGCACGTCGTAGTTACACTGATGCTGAAAAGGCTAGGGTATATGTACGACTCGTTACAAACGAGTTCAATGTAAAGCGAACTGCACGCGAGATGGGAATGCCAGACTCTACAGTCAAACTGTGGAAGTTGGCTTGGGAGGCTAATGGGCCTCCCTCCCGTATCGCTGATTATGTTCCCGAGGCTGCTGATGAGTTTGTTCTAAAGTCTGAGGAAGTTATCGATATGGGCTTGGATAAGGCCAAGCAGTTGATTCCTGAACTTGGACCTCAGCAGTTTTCAGCACTTGGTACCATGATTGGTATTCTAAGTGATAAGGTTACTCGCGCTAAGGGCTTGCCTACAAACAAGACAGAAGTTGTACATCGACTCCCCGATCCGGTAGAGTTTGAACGTGCTCTTGCTCAGTATGCTAGCCAGATGCGAGACAACCAGATTAGTCGTAGTGCTGAGGTACTAGACGTTGAGATTATCCGGGAGCAACCTGATGGACTCCCACAACCAAAGGAATGATATGAGCGAAACTGCATTCGACCTGGCTACCAACATGCTTGTTGGTGACAGTGACCCGTTGCTTAATGCACCGGATAACACTGATGTTCCTGTCGTTGATGCTGAGCCGGTGGTGGATACTGAGGACGCACTAACTCCTGATGGAGAGTCGTTTACCAAGATTGATCCGAACACCCTTGACCCTGTTCTTGCACAGGTGTATAAGTCTATGCAGGCTGATTACACTCGTAAGGCACAGGAGATTGCCGGGTATCGTAAGTTGGGGGCTGACCCTGATACCTTGCAGCGTGCGTATGAGTTCTTCAACAAGATGGACACTGATCCTAACTATGCCAAGGCTGTAGCAGAGCATGTTATGAATACCCTTGGTGGGAATCAGCCAGTCCAGGATGAGGACGCATCGGACGATTTTGAATTCGATGATAATGTTCCCTCTGCCCTACAGCGTGAGATTAATGAGTTGCGTAGTTGGCGTGAGCAGATGGAAGAGAAGGAAATCCTGAACCAGATGAGTGCGTTGGTTACCAAGCAGGAGGCTCAGATTCGTAGTGCCAACCAGCATTACGATGATACGGATATCGAGGCGATCTATGAGATTGCCGCTGGGATGGAAGTCCCTGATCTTATCCAGGCCGAGGAGCGGTATACCAAGTTGCAGGCATCGTGGGCTCAGAAGTTCATGGCTAACAAGGCATCTGCCAAGCCTGACGTTCCTCCTGTTCCTGGTAGTTTCGCACAGGATGTTGTCCGCCCGAGTACGATGGGTGAGGCTACTGACATTGCACTTAAGATGATCTTGGGGCAGAACGGACAGTAACCTTAGGAGGTTATTGTGGCTGCTGATCTTACTACTCTTTCTAATATTCTTAAGGACCTGTACCTTGGTCCGGTTCAGGAGCAGTTGCAGAATGACATTCTGTTGCTCCAGCGGATCGAGCCGAAGGCTCAGGACCTTGATGGTAACCAGGCTGTTATCCCGCTGCATACTTCGCGCACTGGTGGCATTGGTGCTCGGCCGGAGTCTGGTGCTCTCCCGACTGACGGTAACCAGTCGTATCGCAAGGTCGTCTACGATCTCAAGTATCTCTACGGTGCCATCAAGGTTTCGGGTATCGCCATGCTCAAGACTCGTTCGGATGCCGGCGCATTCCTTCGTGCTCTTGAGTCGGAGATTGACGGGCTCAAGGCTGACTTGCAGAAGGATACGAGCCGCCAGTTGTATGGTGACGGCACGGGTGCTGTTGCTGTTCTTACGTCGGGTTCGTCCACGACGGTTCTGAATACGGCTACGAACGAGTCGTTGCTCAAGGGTCAGATTTACCCGAACATGGTTATCAACGTTGGTACGTTGCCTAACCCGGTTTCGCGGTCGTCCAGCCCGGGTACTGTCTCTGCTGTTGATCCGGCTGGTAACGGTGGTCTTGGTACGGTTACGCTCCTGGCTGCCATCTCTGGTTCTGGTGCTGCGGGCGAGTTCATCTTCCGCTACAACAACACGGCTGCTTCGTCTGTCTCGTACGAGACTAACGGCCTCCAGAACATTGTCAGTGTTTCCACTGGTACTTCGCTTGGTGGTCTTGCGGCTTCGACTGAGCCGCTTTGGGATAACGTTCGCCTTGATAACGGTGGCACTACGATTGTTCTCGATAACCTTGAGAAGATTCTTGGTCGCATCCGCATCAACGGTGGCAAGCCTACGGCTGCGATTACCTCGCACGGTATTCGTCGCCAGGTGTTCAATGCCCTGTCGAGTCAGATTCGGTACATGGAGCCGCAGAACCTCAAGGGTGGCTTTACGGCTGTCCAGTATGGTGACTACCCGATCATCTCGGACGTTGACGCTCCGTATGGTCGTGTCTACCTGCTTGATGAGGCGCAGTTGCGGATGTTCTCCCCGGAGGATTGGAACTGGCTGGACGAGGATGGTAAGACGCTCAAGTGGGATAGTGGTTACGACCGCTGGATCGCTGTCATGCGTCGGGCCATGCAGTTCGGTGCTGTCCGCCGCAATACGCACGGTGTCCTGTACAACATCACGGATGCTGGCTTCTAGTAGTTAACCTGTGAAGGGGGTGGGCAGTAGTCCTGCCCCCTTTACTTGTCTTTGGAGGTTTCATGGCTACGATCTACGTGCCCGGTAAGGGTCACATGGATACTACGCTATTCAATATTGATCGTGCTCTCCATCAGTACGACGAGAACCTGTATCTCAAGTTCAATGATGAGCAGCAGGAATGGTGCGTCTATGTAAAGGTTCCTCGGGATAGTGATATCCCTGATGTTCCTGTGCTTGGACTTGGGCATGAGAAGCCGCACAAGGATTACGTCATGGAGAAGATTCACAAGATGGATACTAAGACCCATGCGAAGAACATGCTAACGGAGATTGATAGACACAACGATCGGATCAAGGCAGAGCGAGCATTGCAGTTCAAGGATGCTGTGCTCGATGCTGGTGAGAAGGTAGTTGCTGGCGCTCTCCATAACAAGGTGAATTGGAAGGTGTAGTGTATGAACGTCAGTGATATGATTACCGAGATTCAGGAGCATGGCTTTGAGGATATCAGTTCCACTCGCATTGTGGCTGCTATCAATGACGCCTATCACGATGTGGTGTCTCGCTATTCCTGGCCTTGGGCAGAAGTTACTCAGACGGCTTCATCGGTTGTAGGTAATCAGACATTGACGCTTGCAACTGCGATTCGTAAGGTTCAGAAGGTTGT
>JACCDT011727456.1_pt1 | contig 10369 bp, 13 predicted proteins | sample 7446291 | NCBI WGS metagenome assembly JACCDT01 (sample SAMN15323446, study PRJNA562643) | freshwater metagenome | isolation source: river surface water | place: USA:Blue River Watershed | collected 2017-08-17 | reverse complement strand
TTAGTAGTCCGAAGGGTAGAGCAGATTTGCGAATAAGAGAATGGTCTTGTCTGTCGTGTGGTACACGACATGACCGTGACATAAACGCTGCAAAGAACATTCTTGCGCTCGGACATGAGCGTCCAGTAGTGGGAATCCCCTTGTTTTAGCTAGGGGAGGATGTCAATAATGTGGTCAGTATTTGGTGTATTATATTACACTGAAAAATATATGAAAAATAAAAATACTGACATACAAAATTTGTTATGTATTTACACTTATTTGTTAACAATGTGTATCACACTAATAATTTTTAATGATTTAATGTTCTTTATTTTAATGGTTTCTTTTTTAATTGGAGGTATATTAGTAATAATAAACACATAAGCTGTTACATTGTCTAACAAAAGACAATAAAAACTAAACATACATTTTTGGAATTACGTATTAAAGTATGGATACTTTGAAAATAGAGAGGCAAACGATATGAATTATAACTTCCCCGATTGTGAAACATTTGATATTAGAATAGAAAATGAAAACAGTATTAGACTTAAAATTAAAAATTCAACATATATTTTAGGTAAATATATGCCAAAATTACCCTCAATTATATCTGCTACAACATTCAGTGCTATTGCTAATGTTCTATACGATTATATAGCAATAGATGATATATCATTATCAAATACTAGTTTTAAAAATAATTTAAATATGACATGTTATGATTTAGTTTTAGAATTACCTGAATTAGATAAAAAGCTTTATATTTTCTTTAATTATGAATTTACATTAATTTGTTATAAAGAACATGGTATGTATAAAAAAATAGGGTTAAGTAATTTTTTACATCTTCAATTAGTAAAAGGCTTAACACCCACCGAAGTAAGTAATATTGTAAATGTTTGGAGAAGTTTAGATGTTAACTGAAAAATTAACTATTGATTTAATTGAGTTTGATACTTCTATAAAAGTTGACATTAAAAAAAGTGAACTTATCCATGAATATAATGTATATTATACAGATAATACATTTATTTTAAATGCAACATATAATAATAAAAAAGAAATATTAGAATTTAATGAGGGATTAATTATCTCTAATGAAATTTTAAATGCAGTATTTGATGTTATTGATGCAATAGAGAAAGAATATGAGTCTTAATAATTTATCAGAAGACGTATTAGCGTTTATTAGACTAAAATATCCCTTTGTTATATGGGTGGTGGACGACCACCCATATAACAGAAATATACCTTTATGTAAACAACATTCTACTCTATTAGTCAGGCAAAAATCTACTGAATTTTGTCAACAAGCATTTGAACAATATTTTTCTAATTACAAATTAGAAAGTAATAAATGTTATTTTATGACAATATATTTTGGGAAATTAATTACAGAAAAATATACTACTAATATTATAAGAACAGTTTTATATGAATCATTACACAATGCTAATACAGTTGAAGAAAAAACTATTATTTCTGAATTTATTGAAAAAAAATTTAAAGAAATAAAATTTCCTGTAGCTACATGTGATAATGATTATACAAATATTTAATAAAAAGCCTCTAGTAAGAGGCTTTTTTATTTTCTATTACTAACGTGATTATTAAGATTTACATAAATGCTTTATGTGAAATAAAAAAATTTCTTAATGTAATTAAGTAGTTATAGCCGTTACTCTTATAAGAGAATATACAAAAATATATTTATAATAATATAGTATTTTATAGAAGAAAAAAGAAAGAAAAGTAGCAGCGAAGCTGCGTGAGCGAAGCTCACTGTTATTAATAAATTATAGTTTAATGTAAAGTGATAATGAATAATATAAATGAATAATATAAATGAATAATATAATTATCATTTAATAGTAATTAATATATCATTTAATAAAATCAATTATACGAGCTTTTAAAGCACCTCTAAGACACGATAAAGAAAAAGATGTACTAAGATACTACTTTTCATTACTATGTCTTAAAACGCATTTAAACAGCCTATATGACATATTATTTTAATACACATGTATTATAGATATTAAAATATTGTAATGATAAAATTATAAACTAACGTGATTAATAAGATTTACATAAATGCTTTATGTGAATTATTTTTTTTCTCTTTATATTACAATAAGATATAGCAGTTACTCTTATAAGAGAATATATAAAAATATATTTATAATAATATAGTATTTTATAGAATAAAAAGAAAGAAAAGTAGCAGCGAAGCTGCGTGAGCGAAGCTCACTGTTATTAATAAATTATAGTTTAATATAAAAGTAATAAGTTATTATCATTTAATAGTAATTAATATATCATTTAATAAAATCAATTATACACATCAGTAAAGCACCTCTATGACACGCTAAAGAAAAAGATGTACTAAGATACTACTTTTCATTACTATGTCTTAAAACGCATTTAAATTAGTGTTTACAATATAATATAATTAGTGTATAATAAATTTTATTTGAGGTTATTATGCAAAAATTAATTAATACTGAATTAGTACATTTCTTCACACCTGAATATGAAGAAATTATATGTACACCTAAAGATATGAGTCTTGATATTATTGATGGATGTTATAAGTGTAATAATATTAATAATTATGTTTATGACTATCATAGTGAATTTAATGATGTAAATTTTAATTATTATATAGTTGAAATATATAGCAATTATATATTTAAAGTAAAGTCTGTATATACAGACAATGACTACTATAATGATATGATTAGTACAATAAATATTTTCACAGATAGCGATGTTATAAATAATTTTTGTGGATATTTATCAAATAATTTCAATATAGATAAAATTAAAGATATAACAAATACTATCAATAAACGTAATTTTTATATACATATAATTAATTATTTTGATATTAATTTAAATAATGATTTAGAATTTACTAGTAAAATAATTAATAATCTAGCTTGTACTGCTACTTCCTTTGATAATAGAAATACATTTTTAAAAATAGTTATTGATAAATTAGATAGTAAAAATAAAAAATTATTTTTATGTCAATATTTCAATGATAATTCATATAATATTGAAAAATTTAAATTAACTAATAGTGGGTTTGATATATTATATCTTAAAGAATTTTTTAAAAGACTAACAAAAGATGAAATAATATTAATTACTAAGAAAAATTTTGACACTAACTCAAATATAATTTATGATATTGCTTTAGATACATTTTTAGAAAAAATGCCTACTGAAAATGAAAAATATGTCTGGTGTAAAGAATTTTGTGTTAGACCATTATCATTTAAATTAAATTTTTGGGATAAATTGTATTTATTTTTTACTAATTAATAAAATGGAAGTAAATGAACTCTATATAATCAAATAGAAAAAAATAATGATATATCTAAAAAGCTAACACGTAACAACCCACAGCAACGTCATAATGTGCAATGTTGCCAATGACTGCAAACATAACACAATCATCGGCTGGGTTGTTATCGTTGTTGAGTGAGAGTTAGATGTGTTTAAGAGTAGCGATGAATTTGGATATGAATGATGACAAAAGCTGAAAAACGTGCAGAAGCACAAGCAATTTTAGATGAGCTTAAAAAACTTGGTATTGTTGCTAAGACTTGCAAAAAGTTGGTGATTTACGAGGGTAAATTGCCGTATGACTTATATATGAGAACTCTTGCTGTTAGGAGAGAAATAGCGGAGTTACTAAATAACATCTAACTACTATTTTACAATTGACTGAAGATGCGTCTAAGTATTATAACCGATTTTGAATTAACTATATGGGATAAATTAAAGCTAAAATTTATATAATAAAATCCTCATATTACAATATACTAAATAGTTGTAATATGAGGATTTTTTATGGGTATATTTAAAACACATTATAAACATGACATAATACAAAAATATTCGTTGGCTTTTGGTTCACTTTTTAATTCAATAGAATTAGTAAAGTTAGATAATAACGGCCAAGAAAAAGAAAGAATAACCGTTCCTTTACAGTATTCTGCTAAAGATAAATTTATACAACGAAATCAACAAGACCCTGAATTATTAAGAGTAGAAAATGTAACATTACCTAGAATGGGGTATGAATTAATTTCTATGTATTATGATTCTAGTAGAAATTTGAATAATAAACAATTATTAGGTATATTACATAATAGCAATTCAAATATAAAACATGCTTTTTTTACACCCGCACCTTATATATTTCAATATAACTTATATATAAAAACTAAAACATTAAGCGAAACATATCAAATATTAGAACAAATATTGCCCGCTTTTAAACCCGATTTAATGTTAACTTTAAAATTATTTGATGATATAGATATGCTAATTGATATGCCTGTATCAATAGGTTCACCCACGATAGAAGATAATTATGAAGGTGTTTTTAATGAAGAAACTCGTGAAATTTTATGTATTATTCCATTTACTGTTAAAGCATATTTATTCGGTCCTATAAAAGATAAACAAATAATTAAACAAATAATTATACATTATCATCCTACTACTGAAAAAAATGTAGAACCTGATAATAATAAAATAGAATATGCTAAAACGCAATCAACTGTTGTCAGTGATACTAAACCTACTAATCAAATATTTGAAACAGATGAATGGTATATAGAAACTATATATACTAGTAACATATAAAGTAAGGATATGATATGGATAATAAAGGATATAATGATTCTGACATTGATATAAAAGATATGGATTATGATAATGATTCTTTTTTAACAGATGATACACCATTTGATTTTAACTCAAATGTTACATTAAATACAACTACTGTTCAAACTACTCATAGTAATAATCCTATTATTACAACAGACCCTAATAGTTTTATAGTTTTAAATATATTAGATAGTGATAAAAAATTACCTGAATTAATAAAAATATCTAATAATTTAAAACCTAATCAAGATGTTGATGAAAATATTGATGAAAGTCAACCAAGTAGTAATGAATTAGCTATGCCTAAATTAGAATATACACAATTACCTGACTTAGAATCTGATTTTCAATTAGCTAGAAGAAATCTAATAGCATTGACTAAGCAAGGAACGTCTGTAGTAGAGGATATAGTAGCATTGGCTAAATCAACCGAACATCCTAATACATATAAAGCATTAAATGAAACATTATCAACATTTGCACAATTAAATAAAGATTTATTAGAAATTTATCGAACAAAAATAGAAATAGAGAAAAAAGTAGCAGAGACGGGAGGAATAACAACTAATTCACCTAATCAAGTAAGTAATCAGTCTAATGTACAGAATAATGTATTTATAGGTACAACTGATGAATTATTAGCTAAAATAGCAAATGCAGGATTAAATCAATTAGATAATATGTTAGTTTCTGATAAAGATGACGGAGATAATAAATGAGATACTATCAAGGGTTATATTCCCCTAAAAATACCAAAAAATATTTAGGTAATACTGATAACGTAATATACAGGTCACGATGGGAATTATTAGTTTTTAGATGGTGTGATTTAAACCCTGATGTTATAGAATGGGTATCAGAAGAAATAACTATACCTTATATATGTCAAACTGATAATAAACAACATACTTATTATGTTGATTTATATATAAAGTATAAGTCAGGAAAAAGAGTATTAGTAGAAGTTAAGCCTGAAAAACAAGGTATCGAACCTAAACCGTCAAAAGGTAAAAAAACGTCTACATTATTAACAGAAGCATTAGTATATCAAAAAAATATATCAAAATGGACTGCGGCACGAAAATACGCTAATATTAATGGTATGCATTTTGAGGTATGGGGTGAAACTGCATTAAAAAGTATAGGAATTAATGTTACTGAAACAAGAAATCCTAAAAAATCTTAGAGGATATTATATGGAACAAAAATCGTCATTAGATAGACATATTGATAGTATTAGTAATAAAAAAATAATTTCATTTTCTGATTTGATAAAATTAAATAATTATAATAAAAAGTCACATGAATTAAGTGTCGGTAAATATGTAACTTTTCAATATAATCATACTAATAATAAAAATATATTTAATAAATTACCTTTCTTATTAGTTACTGATTATTCTCCATATCATGTTACTGGTATTAATATGTTGAACTTAAATTTACCTCTTAGGGCTAATATTTTTAATATTATTGAAAAAAATGATGATATAAAATTATTACATCATCATTTAGCACAAGTATCTAAAACACATTATTTACCATTTGTTCAGTCATATAGTTTTAAGAATTTTCAATCTCATATGTTAACTTTTACTAAAGAACATCATAATATAATTGGTAAATTACCTTTTATATCTAATGTGGTAGGAATTGAACCTAAAAAAGTATTATCAAATAATAGTGAACATAAAAATATAATTAAGTCTAATACTATTAAAAATGTGAAAGTTTCATAAATGTAAATACTATATTGAATAAATAAAGGAATTAAAATGGCATTTAATATAAGAAATTTTAGGTCTGAATTTAGGACATTTTCACAGCCTAATCATTTTGACATGATGTTTGTTGGACAGTTACCTTTGGGTATGAGAGATAATGCAATTTGTGAATACTTTAGTACAACTGGTATGAGGCATAGAGCATTTTCTACACAACTACCTGGAAGAACATTAGATGTAGTTGAAAGAAGATACTCAGGTCCTACTAGATTAATACCGACAGGTTATGTATATCAAGCATTACCTATTTCTATTTATGAAAATTCAGCAGGTAATGTAAAATATTTTTTTGATAAATGGATGAGTTTAATAGCAGAGCAAGACTATTGGTTTACTAAGTACTATGATGATATTATTATTGAAGATTTGCGTTTGCAATTATATTCAAAATTATCTAAAAAAGATTCAGCAGGAGGTGCTGTTCCCACAAAAACTTATATTTTGAAGGAGGTATTTCCTATTAGTATTAATGCTGTTCAGTTAGATTGGAATACAACTAATGCAGTAACTATAATAAATGTAGAACTACAATATTATAAATGGCAATTAGCTGATACTATAGCATATGATGACAGTTTTGATGATTTTGAAGGTAAAAAAAATAGTATTAATAAAACACCAACAAATAATAAATCTAATAAAAAATCAAAACCATTATTACCAGCTATACCTGAACAAAAACAATTTGATATAAATAGAGATATTATTAATAGAGACCCATTTTCAACTGTATAAGGAATAAAATATGTTTGAATTAGATAGTAATTACCCACATTATACTACAACTTTACCTGATTCTAAAATAGAAGTTAAATATAGACCATATAAAATAAAAGAAGACAATATTTTAAAATATGCTGCACAAACTAATTCTGATGAAGATTATGAAGATGCTATTAAGCAAATAATATATAATTGTTCTACAGTTAATATATATGAAATATCAAACATAGACTATGAGTGGTTATTTCTAAAGATACATGCTGCATCTAATAATAATATTGTGGATATAAATTTTATTATTGATGAATGTGAAAATGAAAAATGTGAAGGTCAAGCACCTGGTTATTTTGATATTAATGAAGTAGAGGTAGTAAAAAGTACACAGAAATCACCTTTTAAACAAAGAGGAAATACATATATTATACCTGTTACTGATAAAATAGGTATGCAACTAAAAAAAGTAACAGTAGTAGAAAATGATGATTATCAAACATTATATAATTCATTAGTATCTATTTATAATGATGATAAAATATATCCTAAATCTGCTGTTCCATATGAAAAATTTATAGAGTTTATAGATGAATTACCAAAGTATATCGCATTAGAAATTAAAAAGTTTTTTGAGTTTGAAGAATCTTCTATAAAATGTAAGGCATACGGAAAATGTAATATTTGTAAAAGATATTTTAAAGAAGACATTATAGGATTACAAAATTTTTTCGGGTAATGCATGGGGAATCTGACGCATTCCACATGCTTAAATTACATTCTATGCTAGTCGTCAATAAAGATATTTCTTTTTCTGAATTAGAAAATATGATACCTTTTGAAAGAGAGGCATTTTTAACTATTTTAATAGAAGAAAAAAATAAAATAAATAATAATAATATCAATCCTAAAATTGATATTTCAACAAATGATGTAAGAGATTTTGGATAATATATTGTATAAGGAATATAATTAATGTCATTAATAGATACTATCAGTCAAATAAAAAATAAAGACGGTAAAAATGGAGTTTTTAAACATGATAATCCACAAGTATCGTCACGGTTTATTAATATGGGTAAATTATTATCTCGTAATGGTATTAATAATAAATTATTTGAAAATAATAGTAAACCTCCTAAAAACACATATAATACAGATATTAATGCAGATATTAATGCAGATAAAATATCAAATATAGTTAGTGCTGATAATAAATATATGGTTAATGATATTAGTGTAGGTGATACTAATAAAGTTAACCATATTAATCCTATAAAAAATATTGTATCTTCATATGATAATAATAGTATATCAAAAGGTTCATCTACACCTGATTATAAGTCTAATAATACAAGTAATGTAGTTAACAGTCAGTCTAATCTTGTAAAAAATATTGTATCTTCAAATGATGATAGAAATATATCAAAAGGTTCATTCACACCTGATTATAAGTCTAATAATACAAGTAATAATACAAGTAACAATAATAATACAAGTAATACAAGTAATAATAATACAAGTAATACAAGTAATAATAATACAAGTAATACAAGTAATAATAATAATACAAGTAATACAAGTAATAATAATACAAGTAATACAAGTAATAATAATACAAGTAATACAAGTAATAATAATAATACAAGTAATGTAGTTAACAGTCAGTCTAATCTTGTAAAAAATATTGTATCTTCATATGATAATAAAAATATATCAAAAGGTTCATTTACACCTGATTATAAACCATTAAAAGTGAGTCCTGATGTAAATATTACTAAATTGCCTACAAAAGTTAATAATACAAATACGTTTACTAATAATAAAGGTTTAACTCCAGTTACTCATAATGAACCTTTAGCTAGTAGTTTTAAGTTTGATGAAAAAAATAATGATAATAAAGAATTACTTGACGAAATGAAAGCGCAAACAAAAGTACAACGTGATATATTAGTTGAAATAAGAAAAAATAGTGATGACAGTAAAGGTCTGTTAGAATTTGTAGACGATTTTAAAAAGAAAAAGAAAATACCATCACCAAAAGGTCCTAAGCCAAGTTTATTAAAAAGAGTATCTGATGGTGTATCTAAAGCTAAAAATGTTTTAAAAAATGCAGGTGAAAAAACATTAACAAAATTAGGCGGATTAGCAGATAAATCTAAGAGTATTATAAAAACTACTGCTAATATAGCAAAAAATGCTGCTGCAAAGGGTATGACTGCAAGTACACTAGCAACAGGTGCAAAAGTACTATCTAAAGCTGTGCCTGTAGCTGCCGCTGTAGGTACTGGGTGGGAAGTAGGCCAAGCTATTGGTGGGGCTATTTATGAAAAATATCAAAATACTGACTTTATGAAAGGAGTTGGTGCTACTGTAGCAAAGGCAGGTGCATTTTTTGGTAATGAAGAAGCTAAACAAGCGGTTGCTATTAATGAGGGTTCTATTCCAACTACAGGAACAAAAAAAGAAAATTATGACGCACTAAGAAAAGAAATGAATAATAGTGGTATGTCAAAAAATGCCCAAGCTGCTTTACTTGGTAACATAGAATCAGAGTCAGGATTTTTAGCAAAATCTGAAAATACTAATTATTCTAACAGTAGTAACGATAGAATACGTAAAATATTTAAGACAAAAACTAAAGGTATGTCAGATGCAGAGCTAACTGCATTGAAAAAAGACCCTGTAGCTTTTGCTGATAAAATGTATGCTGATACAGGCGGTCATAAATATAGAGGCAGGGGGTTAATACAGCTTACAGGTAAAGCTAACTATGCAAAATATAGCCAAAAGATATTCGGTGATGATAGATTAGTTAAAAATCCTGACTTGGCTAATTCTCCTGAGGTTGCAGCTAAACTTGCAGTGGCATACACTAAAGATAGAACAGAAGCAGTAGCTAAAAAGAAATTTGGTAAAAGCTTAAACGAACTAAGTTACGATGAGGCATCACATGCTACTACACAAGCGATAGCGGGTGAAGGTAATAATATATCTAAAGGCTATTTAGCTGAATTAGCTGCCAAAAAAAATATGGCAGGTAAGAAGTATATTGACGGTACACATAAAGTAGATTCAAATACTAGCCCTACAGCTAAAGATAGTAAAGTTGCATCTAATACACCTACAGCTAAAGATAGTAAAGTTGCATCTAATACACCTACAGCTAAAGATAGTAAAGTTGCATCTAATACACCTAC
>JACCDT010669897.1_pt1 | contig 10369 bp, 6 predicted proteins | sample 7446291 | NCBI WGS metagenome assembly JACCDT01 (sample SAMN15323446, study PRJNA562643) | freshwater metagenome | isolation source: river surface water | place: USA:Blue River Watershed | collected 2017-08-17 | reverse complement strand
GCTGATGAATCAATTATTTATAATGAGAATGATTTTTGTTCTCCAAAGCCTTTATCTAATGATTATTCACAGGATATTAAAGACAAGTATAACGAATATTTTGAAATTCTTTATAATCGATTTGGATTTGGTGATAGTATCACAGCTTGGAACATGATGAAAGACTTCTTAATCGATGGATACGTCGCTATCGAAATTATTTGGGATGATAAAAAGAAAAATATAATCGGTTTTAATCGTTTGAGACCTGAAACGTTGGTGCCTGGTTATGAGCCAGCAATAGGCAATTTGTGGATTCAGTATCCAGAGGATCCACAACTTAGAAGGATTTTCTTAGATTCACAAATTGTTTTTATTTCTTACTCTACACAAAATGATTATTCAGAAACATCGTATTTAGAGGGTTTGATTAAACCTTATAATCAATTGAAGATTATGGAACAAACAAGAATTATGTTTAATATTGTTAACGCTTCTGTTTATCAAAAGTTTACTGTTCCAATCAAGGGTTTACCAAGACAAAGGGCTGAAGAACAAGTTGCTCAATTAATAGCTGATTATTCTGAAGAAATAGAATGGGATGATACATTAGGTACGGTAACAGTTAATGGTAGAAAACATCTGCCTTATAATAAACAGATTTGGTTTCCAGAGGGTGATGCTGGGACACCAACTATGGATTTAGTTTCACCACAGGGACACAACTTGAATGAAAATGATATGTTGACTTGGTTTTACAATATTTTAAAAAGGGCATCTAAAATTCCTTTCCAAAGATTTGAAAAAGAGAATGGTGGAGGTAATATGTATAGTGATGCTTCTGAAATGACCAGAGATGAAGTAAACTTTGGTAATTTCATTAATAGGCTTAGAGCTAATTATAAAGAATTAATTGTGAAACCTTTAAAGTTACAAATGTGTATGGAGTTTCCGGAATTGAGAGATGATGAAGTTTTTCTGAATCAATGTGATATAGTTTTTAATTCCAATCAATTATTTGAGGAATGGAAAAAATTAGGTAACATTGAAAAAAGAGCTGGTATCTTATCAACTATGTTGGGTATTCAAACAGCAGACGGACAATCATATTTCCACATTGATTACTTAATTGATAAAATTATGAAATTAACACCAGAGGAAAAAGAAGAAAACCAGTCTTATTGGATTAAATCTAAGGCTGGTGCTGGTGCCGCTGAAGGTGGTGAAGAAGCTGGTATGGAAGCTGGTACTGAAGAAGTCACTCCAGAAGCTCCAACTGAAGAAACAGGTGGTGGAGAAGAAGCAGGTGGTGAAGGTGCTGAGAGTGGAGAGTTTGAATTCTAAAAGTAATGTATGTATAATGAAAAATGGACGATTGAGAAACATAAAAAATATCGAAAACTAAAAAGAAGTGGTTATTCGGATGAAATGTTAATAGAACATTTTGGTGAAGATATCTATTATTCAGGTTTATACAATAGAAAATCTACAATAATGCCTTTTTTGGGTTTTATTACAGAAATAACTATAACGTCCGAGTTTGTTAATTATAATGTTAATAAAAATAAGTCCATTATCTACATAAATAAATTTGATTATATAATTGATTTTATTGACAATGATATAAAATATATAATTTGCCTTTTCTATTATGTTATAGAGGAAATAGAAACATATAATGTTTTGTTTATAACAGAAAATCAGTGGGTAGATTATGAAAATAGGTTAAATGAAATAGGCAAAAAGGGATATGTAACAGATTTAGAAAGAATTGAACTAGCCAATATTGTAGAAAAAGAAACCGGTTTTAACAACCTAATTTCAATCATGAAAAAAATTTCATATATTCTATCACATTAATCAAACCAATTTTTATAAAATACCTTCATAAATTATGATGATTATGATGATGATGATGAAGATCTTGATAATTTTGACTATTAAAAAATAAAATAAAAAAAGTCTCAATCTTTTGAGACTTTTTTTCTTTTTTCAACAAGTTCTTTTGATTTTGACGGGTTATCAACACCCCATCGTTCAATCATTGTTTTTTTGATTTTCTTTTTGATTTCTTTACTTTGAATCGGATACTCTACACCGAAGTTCTCTATTAAGGATGCTTTTCTCTTTTTTTCAGAACATTTGCGACAATAATACTCACCCCATCTATTACCATAATTGACATAATTTTTGAACATTACATCTTTTTGTATTTGACATCCATCACATTGACATTTTATCTTATAATGACTACCTGTTGATAACAGTTCAACAGGTATGACTAGGTTTTCACCGAGTATTACTTCATACCCTAATTCTTCATAGTATGAAAAATTTGACTCATTAATCTTAACTAAAATTTCTCTTGTGAGTATCATTTTGTGGTATAGTGAAAAGATTCTGTTCCTTGTATAAAAGAGATTGAATGATTTGTATCTATATCAAAACTCGATATTTTACCCTCTGAATTGTAAATAGGTATTAGTTTATATTCATCTTCTTCGAAGTTATTAAGTGGTCTACCCATGGGTGTATCTAAAATTTTTACCTTTCCGTAAAATTCACCATTTTCTATGAGTATGTTTTGAATTACATGTGATGCGTATTTCAAATCAAAGACATCACGAGTGCCTTTTCCTTGGTAAGTACATCCATACAGATTAAAATTTACAGCTGATATACTTTCTTCAATGTTTATTTTTTCAGATAGAATTTCGTTTATGACTTGGTCTCGAAAAAAATCTTTATGATTTGATATCAAATACTTATGTATATCTTCTTTTAAATTGCTATCACCTAAAATTTTAATTTTTCTCATATAGTGGTTATATTAATAAATTTCCCATAGTTTTCAAAGGATTAGTTCATACTTTATTTTTCCACAATCCCATATTTTCGGAAGTTCTAATTTTGATTCTGAAATACCTGTAACACTAGTTTTCAGATTGGACTTGTGTATTCTTTTTCCTTTTATCACATATTTATAATCTGGCTCAGTTTCGTAAACTTTTGTGAAATTTAATTTTTCATAAAGGTTGCCTCTGCTCCAATCTTTATCCGCATAACTTATTATCCTTTTTGGTGAGTGAGCTCTAACAAAAAAATTCAGTAGTTTTGAAGCTCCACCGATTACACTCACATCCATTTTGTTACAGAATCTATTTAAGTTCCATTCCAAATCTGACATTTTATTTCTTCCTTCAAATTTATCGAATGTCATGAGTGAAATTAACTCATTTTGATAGAAAAGACCCACTTTAATATTAGAATTAACAAAACCGAGTATATGATTATCATCTAAGAATTTTCTTACTAATTTAGTATCTGATATTAATTTTACTTGACATTTACGAGCTGCTATTCTTTGACTTAAATTGAGAATATTTTTTATCTGAGATTGAATAATTTCTAATTTATTATCAAAGTCATCTTCCCATACATGAAAAACATGGATATTTTTATTTTTGAAAAAATCTGATTTATTGATATGAAAGTTTTTGTCTTTATAGGTATCTGAGTGCCAGTGTACACCATTTAACTCTATACCTAAATTGAACTGTGGTAGAAAGACATCTAACTCCTGTTTTTCTATTCGATAGTTTTGAATTATTTCACCATTATAAATTGACTTGATGAAATTGTATAACTTTATCTCTTTGCCAGATTGATGCTTATCAACAGGATTGCAAACAGTGCATAATATAGTTTTATATTTTATTCTTTTTGAATAACAATCTATATCTATTTCAAATTCATGTTCATTGTTGTTATCACATTTGAAGACAGATTTTCCTCTTTCAAGATAATTTATATAGTTAGGGTTTTGAGCTACTTTGAAATTAATTTTTCTGAACTCTTCTGATGTTTTATTATTTGCCGAATTCCAGTTTGATTCATATTTTTTTTCTTTTCTTTTTTTGATATCTGTTGATTGAGAAACATTCTCCACTCCCCATTTCTCCAAATTAGTCAATTTTCTTTTTTCATTTATCAATTTATTATCTAATTGAGATTTGGATTTCTTTATTTTTTCCTGTAAATCCTTGGATTGTGATACATACTCAACACCAAACCTCTCCAAGTTTGTTTTTTTTGTTTTTTCTTTGACTGATTCTAATTGAAATACATTTTCTACACCGAACTTCTCTAAATTATTCTTTTTGAGTTTGCATTTTCTACACAAGTATTCTCCATTTTCGTAACCATAAGATGTATAAAGATGATAAGTCAATTTTTTTTCTAATTGACAACTATCACATTGAACTTCAATTTCTTTTTTACTCCATTTGCCGAGTCCTTCTACATCACTTAAAATCATATTTGAAAATTATTTTCTAATCAAATTAACCATACACTATATATTAAAATTTGTCTTTGGTTTAGTTGTTTTTCAATCTATCTATAAAAAATCCACCTTTATTTTTTGTCGGTTTTTTACATTATATATATGAATATAAAAATAATTATGCCTTAATGAAACCAATTTTAATTGTAGAAAACAATGTAAATCCATTGAAAGAGAGCATTCAAGGTTCTGGTAGTAAGAAAGAATATATTTTAGGTGGCATTTTCACTGAATTTGATGTTAAAAATCGAAATGAAAGAATTTATACTGCTCAAAAATTTCTTCCTTGTTTAGAAGAACTTAATGAACGCATTCAAAATATGGGTGTAGTTTATGGTGAGTTCGACCACCCCGATGTCTTCGACACCTCGTTATCAAGAGCTTCTCACATTATTAGAAAAGCAAACTTTGTAAAAGAATCAAATCGTGTTGAGGGTGAAATCAAATTACTTAATACATATTGGGGTAAAGAAGCTAAATCTTTAGTAGATGATGGGTGTCCAGTATTTGTATCTTCCAGAGCTGCTGGTGTAACCGAATCCGATGGTACAGTCACGCTAAAAAAACTTTTTACTTATGACATCGTAGCTGATCCGGGATTTTCATCAGCAAGAATGAAATCTATTAATGAATCCTTTGGATTTCCTAATACAACCAACTTTAGGATATATGAAATGTCCGACGAGTCCAAAATCAATGATATCTTCAAAATGAATAAAAATGACTATGTTACCAAGCAACAATTGTCAGACTATTCTAAGTATTTAGTGAATGAAATCGCTTCTACGAAGAAAGCTGCACAATCAGCTCTAAAAACTGGTAATTTACATCCAAAGAAATTAGAGCAATTATTAGAGTACTACGAAGAACTCAATAAGACTAACGCTCAAATGGTTAAATACCTTGACTATTTAGCTGAAAAAGTACAAGTTGTAGTTAATGAGAACAACTCACTAAAATCAACAACTCAAAAATTAATTTCTCACAACGACTATCTTGCTGAGAATCTTGAGAAAGCAATTAACTACTCTGAATATGTAGCTGAAAATTTGGATAGAAATATTTCTTATTCTAACTATCTAGCAGAGAACTTAGACAAGAATATTTCTTACTCAGAGTATGTTGCTGAGAACTTAGACAAGAACATTTCTTATTCTAACTACTTAGCTGAAAACTTAGATAAGAACATTGCTTACTCAGAATACATCGCTGAAAATTTAGATAAGAATATTGCTTACTCAGAATATATCGCTGAAAACTTAGATAAGAACATCGCTTATTCTGAATATATCGCTGAAAATTTAGATTCTTCTATCGCTTATTCTGAATACTTAGCAGAGCATGTTGAAGGTAATATCGCCTACTCAGAATATATCGCTGAAAACTTAGATGATAACATTGCTTACTCTGAATACTTAGCCGAAAACTTAGATAGAACAGTTTCTTATGCTGGTATGATCACTGAGAAATTAAATAAAGGTAGAATTAACGAAAGCATTGATTCAACATCACTTCCAACATTAGAAGACGCTGGTTTTGAATTAGTATACAATAATGACACTTTAAAAGTAACTATGGGTACTCAAGAATCTCCAGCAGTTGAAGTTGAAGTTGATACTACACAACCGGAAGCTGAAGAGACACAAAAAGAAGAGGAACAAGAAGAAATTATGAATAATCAAATGTCTCAAGATGAAACAGAGTCGGAACATTCACACACACACGAAGAAGAACATACAACTGGAGAAGAAAAATTCAAAGGTGATTCTGATTCGGAATTATCAAAGCAAATAGATACACTTATAGAAGAAGCTAGAAAACGTAAAGTTTCTGAAAGAAATGATTTACACTTTTTGAAATTTTTAAACAAATCTCAGGTTAACAGCTACTACGGCTTAACACTTGAAGAACAAGAACTTGTAAAACTTTACATAAACGAAAGAAGTTATTTTACTAGTACTGAAGTTTTAAATTTGATTCAAGAAGCTTTATCATCAAAAAATGAATCATTAGAAGAAAAATTGATTAGATTGATGCCTGAAAACATTAAGCCTATCTGGTCAGAATTGAGTGATTCGAGTAAAAAATCTATTTTGTCTCAAGCAAGACTTTATCCTGAATTAACAAATGAAAGCAAAATTGAAAATTTCTGGTTAACAAGAACACTGCTTAAAAAACAACCAACTACTAAAAAATTAGTAAGCCACAGTGCTTTGATTCAAGAAGATAAACTATCTGGTGATGAAATCAAAAGCATTTTGGAAAGATTTAAAAATCTATAATCTATAAAAAATCCACGTCTAAATTTTTTGAATTTTCAAAGGGTAATATATAGATAAACAAAAAAAAATAACAATTAACTATGTCACACATTAGAATAGACAAACAAAAAGCTCTTAAAAAATGGGCTCCTGTTCTTGAGAATATGGGTGTAATCAGCGAAGACAGACTTGACTGGATGTCTGAGTATGCTGAATACCACTCTATCAACGAGAACGCTTATGTAAACGCAGCTAACGCTGGTATGGGTGCAGTAACTTCTCCACAACCATCTGTTTTCGCTGGTTCAAATGCTTATACTTCTACAAGTACAAGTATAAATCAATTCGGTAATCTTGGTTCTGGTGATTTAGGTCAAAACCTTCTTCCAGTAGCTATGAAAATCGCAGCTCAAACAATCGGTCTTGACTTAGTATCAGTTAAGCCATCTCCAGGTCCGAAATTGGATCTACTTTATATTGACTTCCAATATGATGATGTAGATACAACTCAAGGTACACCATTAGTATTCAAGGTTGATGCAGGTGCTAATAATGCTGCAGTTACAGCTGCTATTAGAGCACTTACTGGGTATACAACTAATATTCTTGAATCTGTTGGTGGTATTCAAACCGCTGTTTCTTCTTCTCAAGCTTATCACGTTTATGTATCTGTAAATGGTACAGGTAATGGTGCAATCGGTAACGGTCTTGTGCAGACATCTACTACTTCTTCTTTAACTGATAAAGAAGGTATTGTTGAGTTCTTAGGTTTCTCTCGTATCGATGGTTTCCCAATCTTCAGAGCTTATAGACAAGCTAATGCACTTGGTGTGTTGAATTTAACACCTGCTTATGCTGCTCCTTATCAGTTCGACCAGAATCAAAACACTTTCAATCCAACTGGTTCAATCGCTGGACAAGTAAACTTGATTGCTGGTGTAACAGTTTCTTCTACTATTAGTTTAGTATCTGCTTTAGAAGATCATCTTCCTGCATTCTCTACTAACTTCTCTGATAACTCTCAAAACGGTAGATACCCTATGAGTCGTGCAGAAGACGATTTGACTTATGCTGGTGTTATCGGACCGAAAATTTCTTCTAAATCAATCGCTGTTGGTACTATTGAAGTTTCTTCAGTATTGAGAAGAACTGAAATTGAAGATATCAAAGCTAACACAGGTATGGATATCGTACAAAAAATGGAATCTATCCTTGTTAACGAATTGTCTCAAACAATTTCTAAACAAATCGTAGGTAAAATCTTCGAAATGGGTGATCTTAATAGAACTTCTGCACCTCTTGGTGGAACAGGTTCAATCACTGGTCAAACTGTTTTCGACTTAGACACTATTTACGCAATTGCTGGACCTGGTGGTGAAACTACTCACGCTGTTCAACGTAAACTTATCACTAAGATGGTTCACGCTTCTAACTTCATCGCAACTGAGGGTCGTGTAGGACCTGCACAATATGCAGTAACTAACGGAGCTTTAGCTGCTTCTTTGATGGACATCGCTGGTTATACTGTAAACCCAACTAAATCAAAATTGAACGGTTCAGGTCAATTGTATCCTGTTGGACAAATCGGTGATATCCAAATTTATGTTGATCCATATATGAAATATAACGATAACAGAATCGTTCTTGGTAGAAAGAATAATCCTGATCAACCAGGTTTGATTTTCGTACCTTATTTGATGGCTCAATCAATTACTCTTATGAGTGAAGCAACATTCGCACCAAGAATGTTACTAAGAAGCCGTTACGCGGTAGCTGAAGTTGGATGGTTCCCACAAAAACAATATATGACTATTAAGGTTAAAGATGATAACAAATTCCTTAACTAATTGAATATTAACTATAGAAAAGAGAGAACTTTGTTTCTCTCTTTTTTTTTTTGCTTGGAGCAAACCTAACCTGGTGATATAAATATATAGATTATGAATAAAGCAGAAATAATTGATGAGGTATTAGAAGGAAAAGGTAATAGATTAAGAGAATCGTATTTCAACAAAAATTACCCTTCTTTATCTGAAGAAATAATTTCATTTTGTGAAGGCATAAAACATTTGCCTTTCAATCAGAAATTGTGGCATTGGGTGAATGATTATCCGACCTTATATTCATGTAAATGTGGAAATTCGACTACATTTAATAAGAATTGGAAAGACGGATATAGAAAGTATTGTTGTGCAAAATGTTCCGCCACTGATTTAACTACTAAAGAAAAAAGAAAAACTACAAATTTAGATAGGTATGGAGTTGAAAATGTTGCTATGTCTGAGAAAATCAAGATAAAGCAAATGGAAACCAACTTAAAGAAGTATGGAACGAAATCATCCGCTCAAAATGAAGAGGTCAAAAAGAAACACACTGATACTATATTAGAAAAATATGGGGTTGATAACTATTTTAAGTCCGATGATTTCAAGAAAAAAGCAAAGAAATCAACTTTTGAAAAATATGGTGAAGAACATTTTGTTCGAACTGAAGAATATAAGGAAAAAACAAAACAGACTAATTTAGATAGGTATGAAGTTGATTGGTATACAAAAACTGAAGAGTATAAGGAAAAAACAAAACAGACCAATTTAGAAAAATATGGAGTAGAACATTTGTCTAAGAATATCGATTACAAAAAATCTATTATTGAAAAAAATTTAGATAAATGGGGAGTTGAACATTACTATCAAACAGAAGATTTTAAGAAAAAGTCAAAAGAAACTATTCTGAAAAAGTACGGCACCGAGTATAAAAACTCAAAGGAATATAAAGACTATTTGGATAGTCAAGAGCATAAATTAAAAATATTTGAAGTTAGAAAAAAATTCTATAAAGAAAAGGGTTTTGAATATATCGGTAGGGAAAATGATAAAGTCATACTCTATACGAGTGAGTGTGACCATCAGTTTTCTATCCACCCTACAAATTTAGAAAGAAGAAAACAAACAGGTATTCAAGTTTGTACAATTTGTAATCCAATTAATCTAAAATCTGGTCAACATACTAACATCGTAAACTTTTTGATAGAAAGTGGTGTTGAATTGATATGTAACTCAAGAAGCCAAATCTCACCACTTGAATTAGATATTTATGTTCCATCTAAAAAAGTTGCCATAGAATATAATGGTTTATATTGGCATTCAGAACTATATAAAGAGAAGAGCTATCATTTAAACAAACTATTGAAATGTAATGAAGTTGGAATAGACCTGATTCAAGTTTGGGAAGATGATTGGTTAGAAAAACAAGATATTGTCAAGTCTATAATTTTGTCGAGGCTTGGACTTATTACTGAAAAAATAGGTGCGAGAAAATGTGATATTAGATTTATTGATGATAGAAATTTAGTCAATGCCTTTTTCGATGATAACCATATACAGGGTAGGACACAATATAAGTATGCTGTTGGTTTATTCCATGAATCAGAGTTAGTTTCTTGTATGTTATTCAATAAGCCGAAAAAAGATTTCGAGTTAGTTAGGTTTGCTAATAAAATAAACTTGATTGTGAATGGTGCTGCGTCAAAACTTTTCAAATATTTTAATCAACATCACGAAATTGAGGAAATAGTTTCGTTTGCTGATAGATCTACTTTTAATGGAAGTCTTTATAAACAGTTAGGTTTTGACTTTGTTTATAGGACATCACCTAATTATTGGTGGTTAGTTGAGGGTGTAAGGAGACATCGATTTGCTTATAACAAAAAGAAATTAGTTAAGATGGGTGCTGACTCAAAGAAGACTGAGATAGATATCATGACTGAAATGGGATATAGTAGGAT
>JACCDT010363136.1_pt1 | contig 10370 bp, 9 predicted proteins | sample 7446291 | NCBI WGS metagenome assembly JACCDT01 (sample SAMN15323446, study PRJNA562643) | freshwater metagenome | isolation source: river surface water | place: USA:Blue River Watershed | collected 2017-08-17 | reverse complement strand
GGGAGTAGATCTGATCTAGCTCCTGATTCATCTGTGTATCGGACGGCGTATGTTTCTTTGGCATATTCAGTATATCACACTAATGGATCGTGTGCACTATGGTTTGGCACTCGAATTTGAACATCTCCACTGGCTCACTATTGACGTTATTATAAAACTGGAATTGAATCGTACGTCCGCGCGAGCCCGGGCGAAAGCGCTGGATGATGCGCTCTAACCCACCCCAAAGGGATACATCGAAGAGGGCTACGTCCCACACGCCACCGGTTTGCGTGTGTTGAACGCTGCCAAAAATCTCGAAGCCGTAGCCGTCGATATTCTTTGAGAGTTGGAGCGTAGAGGAAACTGACTGCACATTGCCCTCATAAAAAAACCACGCGAGCTTCTTCATGCGTCCGATCGCTCCCATATCGAACTCGCGAGAATCGACGCGAAATTGAATACTTGAGCCTTCATCAGAGTAGGAACCATCGAAGAGTTGCACCACCCGGGAAGAATTACTCTTACCGATATACAGGTTGAGGAAACCGTTTGAATCTTCAAGGGTCGCCATGACGTTCGGTCGTAATCCCTCGAAACTTGTCCACACCCCACCCTTCTCTCCGGTGAGAGATGACCAGATCAAGTCCATGACCCATATACGATCCTTTACCGTACTCGTACTGTTTTCTGCGTGCATGAAATAATAGCGGTTTTCGTACACAAAACCAGAAGCGCTCGACTTGAGCGTTTGGCTCATGGCCTGAATAGAAGGGCTGATCTTACGGCTCACAAGACGTGTGCTCACACCATCGAAGGCATAGATCCCGTCTTGGGCCAAAGCGAAAGAGTAATTATTCCAGTGAGCTACGGACTGCGTAGCAACGCATCCATGCGCGCGATCGCGCCAAAAGAATTGAAAATTGTCAGGGGAGTTCCCAATCACCACACCCGTCTTTGTGGCGCTGTAAATGGCGACGCTATCATTCACCTGACCCAAAGCGCGGAGTGTTTCACCGGTATCAATGAAGTTGAGTGAGCCAATGGCCTCGCCATTTCCGAGGTCGCTATAGTAAACCCGGGTACCGGAAATACCCCATAGGCGATTATTCACCACAAGGGCATCGGTAAAGGTAGGAATGGATGGGGTCGTAGCCGTGGCCAAACCACCACCTCCGTTGCTTACCACCTTGAATGAGGCATCTGTGCCATTCGAGCAATAAAGAACGCGTACGCGGGCGTATATGCCGTATGTACTGGTACCGTCAGGTACAGTGATCCAGCGACCGTCAATCGTAAGGGTGTCGGCTGTATTCGCAAGGATTGTTTTCACCTGTCCTGCCCCTGTGCCCCCGGTAATAATAACTACAAAGTCACGGTATTGGTCTACGGTCCAACCGATACCGGTATCGACCAAAGTATAATCCGTACCGCTCGAAGCAGTGCCGGTGGTCGTGGCTCCGTCATCGGGCCCAAAAAAATCATTCATGCGGAGATATAGGCCAGCGGTAAGGCCAGATTGTACGACCGTATCCCAAGGCCCGGAGTTGTATTCAACGAGGGTGGTACTGCGCATCTTCAAACGCCAGTACAAATTCGCTTGATCGCGAAAGCCTTTTAAGCCAAAGATCGGCTGCGTGTTTGCATCCGATCCAAGTTGACTGGTCCCACTTCGTTTACTGAGCGAACCGTCACGGGTAATAATGGCATTGTAGGCACGGCGCACCTCGTCCTCGGCCAGATCGGCCAAGAAGTCTTCCTCGTTCACACCGCCGTTCCAGTTGGTTTGAGCGATCACGGCCATAGAATTACGTTAGTGTGCCCCAGCGTCGTTCATCTGTTTCGTCAATCCATACTTCACCTGCTCCAATCGGAATGCTTTGACCGGTCTGGTCTTGTACGATTTCGTATTCGTTATCTTTAAACTGCTTCTCAAATTTAGAATAGTATGAGCTTGCCATGGCGGTGTTTTCGGCCTTGTGCCACAGTTCACCGAGGGCATAGTTTATGATCATGCGGCGCCATCGGCGTTCAATGTTTCCATCAACATCGTCACTCTCTTCGAGTTCAGTAAGGCCCACACGCCCGTAAATTTCTAGTCCGGCTGCAAGTGTTTCAGAAGGTGCGGGGAAGGTAAATATTTCGTTCCCTTGTCGGCTCCATTCATACGGTACACCACTGCTATTTGTGATCGTACGAGATAGGTATGCTTCCCAAGGAATGAAGTGCATCGGTGTCCGGTCACTCCCGTCATTAAAACGGAGGTAGGAGATTGTGTCTACAGTTTCAGGGATAGTGATATTGGCCTGATCAGAAACAGTAGGTGCAGTCACCATACCTCTACGACGAGTGTATTTTGCCCGGTCCCAAAACTCTTGGCGGGCATCGTTAATGCTCTCAATAATAGACTGGTCTGACCACTCGGTATTATCGGCCACACGGTCAATACTAAGCTTTGCTTTGATTCTTGTGAGGTAGTCGCCCAAGGTAACAGTAAAGTTCATATTATCTGCTTATGGCGAGCGTAGTCGATTTCTTGAGCCATGCGGGAGGCTAAAATTACATGGCCCACGAGCACTACTACGCCACCCACCAGCAGACAAGCTGGTGTTTTTATTAAACGTCTGCGCGTGATTTCTCTTCACCTTCCTCTTCATCCTCGTCTTCGTCCGGTGCTTTGGCTTTTTCTGCAGCGGCTTTCTTGGCAAGGGCTTCTTGTTGTTTTTTCGTAAGCGGTTTCTTGGCATTATCGAGAACCTTCTGTGCACGTTTCGCGATGCTTGCGTTCATGCCTTCGGCTGTTGGGGTGACATCACCTTTACCTTCAACCTCGATCACATCTGTTTTCACTTCATCAACCTTGACCTCTGGCTCATCCATATCACCGGCTGAGAGTTTCGCTTCTGCTTCCTCCATGCTGGCAAAAAGGATCTGGTCAATGATTTTTGATACATCGGCACGGAGTACCATGACCTTTTCATTACGGCGCCATCGTTCTACGCCATCAGGATCTGAGCCCGGAGCGATCTTTTTCAAATGAACGGTAATAGTCTCATGACGCATCTTCTTCGCAAGGTGGCGGGCTACGTGGCACGCTACAGGTGCGGGTAAAATCTTGAATGAGAGAGCTGGAAGGGTAAACTCTTTCCCTGCAAATAAACAAACAAAATCCACCTCAAGTGGATTCAAAACGACCTTTACGTCCATAGGGCTAACATCTGGCTCTACTTGTCCGATTGAAACGGTGTTGGATAGTGACATACGAATAAATTATTTAATAATTCTAGTGGTCTCTCTCCTCTCCCCGTAAAGGGAGAAGGAGAAATCACTAGGTTGCTGCGATTTGAGCTGGATCACCGAAGAGGTAAACCTCGATGAGTACCGCACTGTTAGCTGCCTGCGCTTCTTTAGCGAAGCCGACTGATCCAACCGTACGAGTTGAACCACCGTCCTGAATGAACGAGGTTGCAGTGGTCAATACTTCGAGCATGTTTCCGGCTACTACGTCGGCAGGTGTACCGTCAACGAGTGCGTACGCATCTCCTTCGATTTGAATCCATTGGTACCCTGCACCAGCTGATCCAGTAGCTACGGTTGTTACACCGATACGCTGTGGGATTGCTGAGGTTACAGGTGCAGCCGCAACGAGTGGGATTTGTCCCGCTGTCACACTTGCTAAAAGTACACGAGGTGTACCGCGAGCGATTGAGTTCGTGACGTATGCGTAGATAAACTTAGCATTGCCACTCACTTTGATCGCTCCACCTACGCCTTGATCTTCTTCGACTGATCTGTTGATCATATACTATTTTTCATCCTCCCAAGCCTCCCTAGCCGCATTAGGCGGTCACACCAGTTGATTTCGCGCTTCGGCTTGGACGTTTGTTGATAAGCTGACCGTAGAAGAGGATAAACCCTACTTCACCGTCTTGGTCATGTGGCTCTTTCATCGGAGTTACCGTGAAACCACTCTTATCGGTTGGGTGTTTTGGATGGTCACCAACATACATTTCCAAGTACTTCGTGTTCAAGAAGAACATTTCACCTGAGGTTGTATATTCATCGGCCATGACTTCCGCACCACGGAAATACACTTTGTCCCCACCAATCGTGTCGATCTTAGGAGCTGTGTTGCCGTTAAAGTTGTAACGAACAGTGTTCGCCGCTGCACTTGCACCTTGAATCAAGGCGAGGAACGCATTGCGAAGGGTTTCAGTCGTTACGATTTTGTCGATCTTATCTGGTCCACTTGACGCGTCAATATATTGCGCGGCCATGTGAGCGAGGGTAAGAGAACCTACCGCAGTCGCCACCTGTGCTTGCCACCATGTATACGTTGAGAAGGTAATACCACCAAGAGATGATACTACTGTTCCGTCGTCTACGAGGTTGCGTAAGCCATTCAAGTTGCTGTTAGCAACGCCATGAATCGAGGCACCAGTGCCGTCGCCCATGATCATTGTTGCGAGCAAGTTCTTCAAGCTTTCTTTCGCTTCTTCCATTTCCTGCGCCAAGAGATCAACAACGGTCTCTTCGGTCATGTTTTTACCACCGTTCTGAAACAATTCCTTGTTTGAGATAACGATAGGTTGAAACACTTGTTTCCATTCATACTGTGCGCGAGTACGAGTGGTTTCCTGTGATGTGTTCAACACGTCAAGGCCGTTATATGAACCACCTTGTGTGTTATAGCGATACGTTACTGGTACTTCGATGTATGAACCACCAGCTTTTTTCTTTTTCGCTTTGTCAAGGAACATGCCGAGTACCGGCGCTTCCTGTTTAATTTGGTGGACAACCTGTGGCATCACGAATGATTGCGTGATGGATGTCAACCTTCCCCAGTCGGTTACTGCCATATAAAATGTTACCGCCTCCGCCCTGCCTCACCTATAACAACGATTGTCGATATGCGTATTGTAAACCATCCGAAATACTCATGCTTCCATCACGAGCCGGATCAAATGTTGGTGTAGCACCTTTGCGAGCCTTGCCCACGTCAGGTGAACCGCCATCTTTTTCCCGCTCTTCGTCTGCTTTCTTAATGACCTCTTTGCCCTGTTTCATGGTCTGAAACTGTTTATAGAGGGTGTAGGCTTGTCTCAATTGACCGAAGGCCAATCCGTTCGCCTCATGAAAGGCGATGACTTCTTTGAGATTATCTTTGAAGTCCGAACCGAACTCGGCAGTGAGCAACTCTACTTCTTTAAGCGCACGACTATCGCGCTCCACACGCTCTCGCGCAGGGGCGTTAATGGTCTCCATGACCTCCTTCATGATCGCTTGCTTCTGACCTTCCACCATATTCTTGGTGAGGTTAGACGCATGTTTCATGAGAAGTTTGAATCCAGCCTTTTCACCTTCTTCAAGGTGTGCGAACTCAGGTGGTACCTCGAAATCGTCCTCTTTCCCATCGGCTTTCTCATCCTTCTTTGGTGCTTGAGTACGTAGCTCTGCGACGGCTTTGGTCAAGGTCTCTACCTGTTGGGTAAGAGCCGCGGCTGCAGCCTGATCTTTTTGCCATGCACTCATTAAACCATCGAATCTTTCTTTATTGTACTCACCGACGTACTTACCAGTTTTAGGATCTATGAGAGGACTTTTGGAATTTTCCTTCTCTTGACCTTCACCCTCTTTTGCTTCGGGTTTTTTATCACCTTCTGCATCATCAGGCTTCTTGTCATCCTCCGGTGCTGGATCACCGTCGTCGTTCTCTCCTTGTTTAGGAGCAGGAGTTTCGTTCCCGTCACCTGAATCGGTGCCACTTTCATCTGGCTTATCGTTGGCAGGGATCTTTTCAAGTCCTTGCTGAAACGCATCACCAATGCTGAGCGGTTGTTCAAGTTCTGGCATAAAATTGTATTATCGACTTTCAATTGTGAAGGAGCCGTGAGACTTTTCACGAAGAGAGGAGCCGCTTATGCGCACATTATACCACAGGTGCGGTGTTACCCACAGGTGGTGGTGCGTTACCCCCAGACATATCCACAGGATCGCCAGCCATTTCGGCGAACTGAGTGATGAGCTGAGAGACAAAGGCTTCTTGTTCCGGTGTAAACATGTTGCTCTGCAATGCTTTCAATAAAATGTCATGGTAAATGCGAGCGTCCATGCCTTCTTCCACCTGAATACCATCGAATTGATTTTGTTTAATCATCTCTACCATTTGGAGTGCTGCTTCTTCTTGGCCTGCTTGGTCGTCAGTCATCACACGTTTCTCTCTGATCCAAGTTTCAAGACGTTTCGCAGTCTTATCCGGGTTAGGTGTGTTCACACGTTCATGGTAGGTGAGTGGGTCAATGAGACCAGAATCAAAGTCTGCGCGTGCCTCAGTGCGTTGTGCTTCACGAGAGATAGGCATCATGGTGCCGCTCTTCACAAACACCTGATAGTGATCGTCAATGATGGAGTAGTCGATCTCTTCGCGCTCCTTACCATCACCAATGTTTGCTACCTTCTTGTACACCTTGCGGATCTGAATTACCCAGCGGAACATATCTTGTAACGAGCCTTCAAGGTTGCGGGTAATGTAGCGTACTGGAGTTTGATCGGCTTCTTGGAGAGCAAGGATACCACCCTTTGTTTGATTATTTGGATCACTCGCACCCATGGATACTTCGTGGTGTCCAAAGAGATTGTCGATCGCACGTTTATCATCAACGAGATCGGTAAATACTTCATTTGGTAGTGGAGTACCGGGCACAACCAACATGAGGTCGCGCATACCGAGATCGCTCTTGGTTGGGAGCACAGTCACTTCTTGGTCTCCACTGTTTAACACCTTGTTTGCATCCTCTTCTGACATGGAGCCATGAAGATACACGCGTGGTTTCGCAAGGCGTTTAAGGTTTTGAGAAATGGAAATTTTCTTGTCGTTCAAATTATCAACCGTTGGCATGGCTTGCTTCATCGCGGAACGGCTGTACTGCTCACCAGCAAAACGATAGGTCTCAAATTGAATGAGAGGGATCATCGGCTTCAAGAAGTAATTGGCAACGGGTTTAAATACACTCATGGCTGCTTCCATATCCTTCGCTACAAGGTCGTCAGTGGTTTCCATACCCACAACACCCTTCGCCACGTCTGCGACCTTCTGAATGGCTCCTGATACCATGCCTTCTTTCTTGTGTTTTCCACGGACAGTTTCTTCGATCTGCTTCTTTTGCTCGTCCGCTGACAGTGCCCAAAAAGGATTCCGCATCTTTTTAAGAATCACATCACCGGACTTGTAGCACCACCATTCAGGGGTCAAATATAAAATAATGTGGGCCACGTTTGAGAGATGCTTATAGTCATTTGGTGCGGTGGTAGCGGTGTCGTCGAGGCTCTTGAGCTCGCTGTTCGTCATGTAATTGAGCTTCTCGGCTTTCTCGGCACCCCAACGCTTCTCAACCTCACCGTATTTCTTATAGAGGTCAATGGCTACGAACTCACTCTTTGAAATTTCATCGGCTGATCCGTCCATGTGCACATGACGTGGATGAACGTAATCGAAACAAACGTCTTTAAGCTCGGCATCCCAATAAGGAAATGCGAAAAAATCATCATATACCTGTGCGGAAAACATGATGCGCTGTAGCCACTTCTGCATATTGTTGTCCTCCCACCATTCATTCAGTGACATGTCGAGGTTATCGGCATTGTCGAGGATCTTAGCTGCTTCGGGTTCTGGTGTTCTAGGTGTGATGTTTGTGACCTTGGTACTTGGAGTAGGCTTTACGTCAGTAATGAGCCCGGTCATGTTACGCACGATCGGGAAGAGGTGGTTATAGATATTGCGAGGCTTCCCGAGTTCATGTTGGTTGCCTTCAATGTAAAGCTCTTTCTCACGGTATTGCTTACACTTCACCTCATAAAGAGATTTGGTGTCGTCAAGCTGAGCGTTGATCTTTTGAATCATGAGCTCGTCACTATCTTTCGACCAATTTATCGGCTTGGCTTTTTCTTCGATCATACCTAGATATAAGTGCCTCCGGCTTATTTAATTTTGTGATACCTATCCCACAATTCTTGTGCGGTCTGTGGTGCTTTCTTTGGTTGCTTCACTACCGGATCTTTCTCAGGGGTCAGTACGTCAAGCTCAAGGCGTTCAAGGAAGTAGCGAACAGAATCCGGGGCATGATCTTCTGCGTCCGTATCAAGGTCTTCCGGGTTACGTTCATCATAGAACTGCTCGGGCATGACACGGATAAGGTTTTTGCATGTACTGAACACTTGCCACTTGGCACCGAGTATGCTGTTTGCAGACATGATCGGCTTCAAGTATTCACGCATAATGTTCCAACCAACCACACGGGAGCCTGCAAACTTCTTCGAACCGTAAATTGGCACATGCCATTTTATGTTCTCGAAATACTCCTGCATGATGGTAAACCCACTCTTACCGCTCTCGTTGCCCTTAGCACGCATGGCACTATCGGCAATGATGTACTGAATCACTTCGGTCTGTCCGGTCTTCTTAGCGATTTGGTACGCGAGTTGAGAGTAAGTGTGGTTTGTAACGTACACTTCTCGGTAAGTATACACCTTTTGTGTCGAAGGGTCTATTGCGTGCCAGTAGATAGCACTCGGCTTTGAGAACCCATAGTCGATGGAAATGTATCGTCGCCAGTGTGTAGGGATCTCAAAGGGTGGAATAACATGGACACTCTCATGCCATGTATCAAAGAACTGACCTGCACCAAACTCCCAGCTTCCATGGAGCCACGCATTGCGTAAGGCCATAGGAAGGTTTTGGAGAAACTTTAGATAACCCGGGTCTTTAGTTACCAGTATGGGGTTATCAAACACCGTGGAGGGCACATAAACGCGTGAGCGACCTGTGTCTGGTGGAAACCACACTTGGAAAGGTTTGGCTGGTTGGACTGCACCTTCTTCTTTATTCGAGATGAAACGCTTCTTAACCCATGCGTGGCCCTTGCCTGTAGGGTTAGTGGTAGCGAATATGCCCGGGTGTAGACCGTCCACTGTGGAACGACAGGCAGATATGAGCTTGATATAGTCCTCTTCGTTTGGGATCTGCGTCAATTCCTCGATGAGCATTCTCTGATACTCGTGGCCTTGGTATTTCGTATAGGCTTCTTTGTCCTGTAAATGACCGAGAGAAACAACCGCACCACTTGGAAAAATGAATTTCTTTTTACTCGAAAGGTATATGGCCCCATGCCCGGTATAGATCTCTTTGGCACGGCCTACCCAGTCGTCAATATCGACTATGTTCTTACGCACTACAAGCGCTTTAAACTTAGGGTGGAGGTGATAATTGTCAGTGAGTAGCCAAACGATACCAGCCTCTGTTTTACCGCCACCACGGGCTCCACCATAGAGCTCTTCAAATACGCGGTACTGGAGGGCCATGGTTTGACGGCCTTCATTAGGACGCCACTCAGTCCTCGGCTTGTACGTCTGATACGCTAGGTTCGTGTTCATCTGATTTTGGTCCTTCGTCTCGAGCATATGGAGCTGGAATGAATGTTTTGACGAGTCCTTCGAGGGCTTCGCCCATACCTTTACCATCAATGCGATCCGGTGCCAGCTTATTCACGAGGGCCATGATGAGTCTTTCACTCTTTTGCGCGTGGACCATGTAGGCCACAATATCCCAACCTGCGAGGCCGTTGGGGTCTTTGGACTTGAGCTTCTTTAAATTTTGAGGAGAATACTTGCCTTGTTGATAGAAGATGTCTCTGATTATTTCAGCGGCATCCTTTTCATGGTACGCAGAAGGACGACCACTCTTGTTTGTTTTTGGAAATGAACGTGAGAGCCTCGACATAACGGTAACTTAGAATTTTGTCAGTAGAGTTATTATAGCACAGTTTCAACGTACTCGGAATAAGCGATGGCTTTGTAAACAAAAAAGGTGCCCGAGATTGCGGTACACCCTTCTTGTTCTCATATGTATCCCATGAAGTATTAGCAAGCGCTACTCCATGAGCCTCCCCACTATAACACAAAACCTCTCTTAGTAGAAAGGTTGTGTGTTCATTTATTCATCCTATAGAGTCCTATAAGCTCTATAAGCATGTGAAGTATACCGTATACTGCGCTTGGTAGGCAATTTTTATCCTTTTGCGCTTTCGATACCGTCCCAATCTGTCCAACGGATAAATACGGCTCCATCGACTTCAAAGTATTTGTTATCTGAAAGGTCCACTACTGCATACTCGTGTCTGCCCACTCTTACACACGGGAATGTTCTATATGTAGGAGGTGGGTAAACTTCTTTTTTGTCACTGGTATATCCAATAGTTTCGCCACACCGGGCCATACCGGACTCTTCGATATTCTTTTGTTCTTTGGTTTTTGGTCCTTCAGGAAACCCACAATCTATAAACTCTCTTTGTTTCCCATCTTGATCAATGCCTGTATGAACATACCCCGGAACATTT